>Ga0224497_10002462_pt1 | contig 10995 bp, 6 predicted proteins | sample SF_Jul11_sed_USG_4_FD_167970 | JGI IMG/M metagenome (GOLD analysis project Ga0224497, IMG submission 167970) | Sediment microbial communities from San Francisco Bay, California, United States - SF_Jul11_sed_USGS_13 | ecosystem: Environmental > Aquatic > Marine > Sediment | place: USA: California...
GGTTTCTTCGGGAATGGTCTGCGTGCCGGGGATCGTGTTGACAGGGGCATCGTTAACGGGGTTGACGTTGATGGTGGTGCGGGCGGCGACACTATAGGCGGTACCATCGTTGACCGTGACGTCAATGAGGCGGTTGCCGTCGGTAGGAGCGCTGGCATCCGTATGTTGATATTGAATAGCTTGAATCAAGTTTTCGGTTTCGGCTTCGGAGAAGGAGCCACCGCCCTGTTTGGTGATGGTGACGGTGGCAGTGCCGGCGCCCGTCGTGATGACCACGTGGTAGTTGCCACCGGTGGTGTCCTGGCCCGCGACCGCAGTAGCCAGGGCAAAGGTATTCCCATCGAGGATCAAGACTTCAGTATTACCGTCTAACAGGCCGCTGATGGCCAGTGTGACAGATGGGAAGGTCACGCTGTCCAAGTCGGACAAGTCGGTATCGCTATCGGCGATCGCCACGGGTGCGGCGCCCTCGGTGAAGGTTACTTGGTAGTCATTGCCCACTGCCCCTGAACTGTTGTCGACATCCAAGTCGAGGCTCGGAGGGGAATTAACACTACCGACTCCCAAGGCAATGCCAATGGGAAGATTTAAACCGGTCGTGACAATATCCGTGACGTTCGAGCCGTCGAGATTGGCTTGTTGAATTTTATCCGTACCCCAGTCTGACCAGTAGATTTTTCCCCTCGCGAGGTCGAGTTCAACACGAGTAGGATTGAGTAAGCCCGTCGTGACCAGGTCTTGGACGACGATCGGCCCGTCCATGTTGGCGCGTTGGATTTTGTCAGTGCCGAAACCATCGCTGGTCCAGTACAGCATGCGGGCTCCCGCGTCCATGGCCAGTCCATTTGGATTCGTCAGACCAGAAAGAAATACCTCTGCGTTACTTCCGTCCAGGTCTGAACGCCGGATATCCCCTGCGATATTGTCAGTCCAATAAATTTTCCCGTTTTCGAGATCAAGCTGCAGGTCCCACGGACTATTAGAGGTTACGAGATTGTCGATCGGCCCGCCGCCGTCCATGTCAGCGCGACGAAGTTGATCTGATCCAGGCCCAATGGGATGTTCAGTCCAATACAACATGTTGTTGGCCTTATCGAAGGCCATGCCATCCGGGCCATTTAATCCGCTATACAAGGTTTCGATGTTGGTCCCGTCAAGATTGGCGCGCCGGATGTTTCCTGCAACATATTCGGACCAGTAGATTTTTCCGCCCACTGCATCCACCAGAATTTCTGTAGGACTGTTAATGCCGTCCGCAACCGTCAGGATGTCTACAATATTGGAGCCGTCAAGGTCAGCACGCTGAATTTTAGTGTTGAATTGATCGACCCAATAAATTTTGTCCAGTAAAACAGCCCCGGTTTCATATGCCCCGATGTCGGTCCGGCCATCCACCCGGAGATTGCCCCGTTGGTCGACCGCGGGTGCACCTACAGTTGTTCCAGCATCAATGGCCAGGCTGCCGGCCAGAAGTGCATGGGTCATCGTCGGGCCGCCGTTGTCGGCCAAGGCACTAAGCAGGGGGTTAGTGTTGCTTTGGTCCCCTATCCCGCCTAATCCGAGAGTGTTCCCGCTGTCGATGTTGTACCCGAGGGACGTGATGGATCCGGTGGGGTTCAAGTTGTCGCCAGTGTTAAAGGCCACAATCGAATTCTGAAGCGTCGTGGTTCCGGGGTTGGCGGTAAAAAATCCACCTCCTGTAGGTGCGGAGTTGAAGGCGATGGTGGAGTTGACTAAGGTCATTGTCCGTTTGTTGTGGATTCCGCCGCCGTCGTCAGTTGCCGTATTGCCACTGATTGTGACGTTAGTCCCCATAAGGGTTGCCCCTAGACCATCATTGAATATGCCTCCTCCTTGGGTCGATGCCGTGTTGCCACTGATCGTGACGCGAGTTAAGGTGACGATCCCGCCGTCGTTGTAGATACCACCGCCCCAATGACCCGTATTTCCAGCGATCGTGGAATCAACCACGTTTAAATTCGCTTTGAAATTATATAAACCACCCCCGTTATCGCCGTTGTTTCCCGTGACGATGACATCTGTCAGGTTGACCGTGCCATCATTAATGTTCATGGCACCGCCCCATTTGTTGGCGATATCCCCGCCGGTAATTGTTATGCCGTCGATAGACACCGTGACGGGGTTCCATATGTCAAGGACACGATCAATCCCGCCGCCGTCGATAATGGTGCTTCCTGCTCCGGCGCCGCTGATTGTTACGCTTTTCAGGATGTCGAGATCGCCGGTGGCCGACGTATCTTCACCGATGCCGGTGATCGAGAGCGTGTAGGTCCCGGCACCAAGCACAATGGTATCGCCGCCACTTCCGGCGTTGACCTGCAAAATGGCTTCCCGGAGTGATGTCAGCCCGTCACCTCCATTGATCACGTCGGCAAAGGTATCGACCGTGATGACCGCTAATTTTCCGATCCAGTTCTCCTGGGTCTCGGCATTGAGTGCAGTTGTCGTTTCAATCGTTCCTGTTTGGTATTCCAAATCCCAGTTGCCGCCGTATTGTGCGTTGCCGGTATCATCCACACTGGCGGCCACATCCGCGCCGGTGAGTTGGGTGAGTCGGGATGCCGCGGCCTGCCCCAGATCCCCCCGACCGAAGTTGCAGCCATAGATGAGCAAATCGCCTGTGTCTGAGAGGGCCTGGCCGATGATGGCCAGATCGTTAGCATACTCACCATTCATGGAATCAAGGGTCAAATGTCCGGTGCCGAGGAAAAGTTCGGCCTGGCTTCCATGAGAAATCACGTGGATGGCGTTCAGGTCGGTTCGTCCACGCAGAATTTCCGCCATCTGTTCGATGCCGTCGCGTGTAGGATCCAGTAACACCGCTTCTGCACTCGGATCAATTCCAAGTAGCAAGGTTTGATAGTCTTCGACGCGGGTATCAATGAAAATAATTTCTCGGCGATCGGTTGGGGCGGTTACGGTCGACAATGCGGAGTAGAGGTCAATGCTGTCTGTTAAAGGGTCGGAAAATGTCTCTGCCTCCGCTTCGATTCCTTGGAGGTCTTGATCTTGGATAGCCTGATCTTGCGTGCTCTGATCTTGGACGATCTCAGCCCCTGTGAGAAGGGCTGCTCCGTCAAACATGATCCTGGGTTCGAGAGCCAGAAGGCCTCCGAGGTCACGGGCCATTTGAGTCCCATTTGTTTGCCTGCGTGAGGAGTTCTTGGTGAAGCTTGCTTTCTTGGGATGTCTTTTTCTTTTTCTGTTCTTCGGCAGGCGAGCTGTTTGGTTTTGTTGAATGGTCGGGGTTGAGCCACTGGTTGGCCACGTCAGACAAAGCCCGATAAGGGCACTTCTCAGCACATCACTACCCATGTAGGCATACTCCCAGAGCATACTAGTCCTCCATCTGCCTTTTCGGATTCTTGAATGACAATCTGGAAAGGGTTGAGGAGAAAAAATGACCTAGCGTGAAGATTTGTGTCAGTTGCGCCCGGTTCTTATACGATTCGACCTTAGCGATTAAAGAAGAACATACGGAAAGGATCAAAGAGTTAATTCCATAGGGAGAAAAACCGAAAGACAGGACTAGAGTGTCATGAATCGTGCGGAAACCTCTACCCAAGTGAGGGTAGGAGTGGTCTGCAAGATGTGCGACCTCCTACAACGTGAATGCGAGGGAGTGGAGGACTCCAACAGGTGGCGATGGCACCCCGACGTTTTTTTGATCATCGGGAAACGTTGGGCCATGAGCAAGATCGGCCACGCGGATGGAGAGTAGGCTGCATGGGTTGAAGGGATGCGGATGGACTCAATCATGTTTTGATGTGTCGAGGAGTATGGATAGGCCGAAGCTGAAGAATGTACGAACGAGCCAACGCGTCATATGGGCGGTTGGGGTAGGAATGGTGTACCTGTTGACAGGGTGTGCGGTCACTCCTGTGCCGCTGACGCCTGAAGACCTTGAAGAACGAGTCCAACGCGATTTAAGCCAGCTCACGCAGTATCAAGAACCGGTCTCTCGGCCTATTACCTTGTATGACGCCATGGCCCGTGGGGTACGGTTTAACCTTGAGGCGCGGGTGCAAGGATTAAAGGAAATGGTCGCGCATCGTCAATTGGATTTGGCTCATTATGATCTTTTACCCAAAGTTGTCGCCGATGCAGGTTATGCCGGGCGAAGTAATTATAGCGGGGCAAGTAGTCGTTCGCTAACGACTGGCAAGGAATCCTTGGAATCCTCCACGTCAGCCGAAAAAAATATTTTTACCACAAATCTGACATTGAGCTGGGATGTGCTCGATTTTGGGCTGTCCTATGTGCGGGCCCAGCAGGCCTCGAATGATGTCCTTATTGCCGAAGAAGATAAGCGGCGAATTGCGAACCGCGTTATTCAAGAGGTGCGTTCGGCCTTTTGGAAAGCCCTGGGTGCAGAACGGGTCCTGGGCAGATTGTCGTTTTTGGATGATTGGGTCAGTCATGCGCTGGGAGAAGCGCAAATTATACGCGCACGGGCCTTGGAGACGCCGCTCACCTCGCTGCAATATGAGCGAGAGTTGTTGCAGGCGCAACAGGAAATTCAGCAACTGCATCAAGAGCTGTCCGTGTCCAGAATTAAACTAGCAGAACTCATGAATTTAGCGCCTGGTGAGCCCTATGAACTCGTGCGGCCTGAACGGACGCTTCCGATCTCCAAAGTCCGGGAGAATCTGGATGAGCTGGAGCGGAAAGCCCTCTTGAATCGTCCCGAGCTGCGAACGGTGGATTACCAGAAACGCATCAATGCCAATGAAACCAAAGTGGCCATTTTGGAATTGCTACCCAGTCTCAACGTCTATCTTGGTGAAAATTATGATAGTAATTCCTTCTTGTTTCATAACAATTGGTTGAGCTATGGAGCCAAAGTCAGTTGGAATCTGCTGAATGTGTTCCGGCATCCTGCCCGGTTACAGGTGATTGATGCGCAAAAAGAAGTGTTGGACATGCAAAGCCTGGCACTGTCGATGACGATTATGACGCAGGTGCATGTGGCTGTCGCGCAATATGAGGCCGCCCTCGAGGAGGTGAGACTAACTCAACGCTATTTCGACACGCAGATGAAAATTGCCGATCAGGTTCAGCAGTCCTGGTCCTTAAACCGGTTGAGTGAACATCTGGTCATTCGGGAAAAGGTCCAAGGGTTGTTGGCCGAATTGCGCTATGAAATGGCGTTGGCCAAAGTGGAAATAGCCTATGCCAATCTTCTGGCCGCGATTGGTGAAGATCCCTTTCCCGTCAACCTTTCCGATGAAGAGGTTGAACCTTTGGCCCAGGAACTTCAGCAACGTTGGGAATGGTTAGCTCAGCATGCCAAGGTTTCGAAAATGCAAAGAAAACCCAGATCAGAACCAAAAGTAGAACCAAAATTAGAACAGGAACAAGAAGGGGGAGGCGTACAGCCATGAGACCGATATTCCAACAGTTCATTGGGTTTCTCGTCATAGGGTCCCTACTCATATGTGAGGACATGAGTGTTGCGAAAAGTGGCGGCATCCAATCCTCTGACTTAAATGCCGTTCGAGGAGTGGTGAAGCCTTCTGAAGAGGCGGTTATTTCCAGTGAATTACAGGCTCGAGTGAAACGGATGCCGTTTCGCGATGGGCAAAGGTTTAAAAAGGGAGATCTTCTCGTTGAATTTGATTGTGCGAAATATTGGGCGGACTTAGCGGCAGCGAAGGCGGAATTGGAAGGTCGAGAAAAAACGGCTGTCAATAACCAAGAGCTGGCCAAGTTGAATGGCATCGGACAGTTAGAAGTCGAGGTATCAGAAACCGAAGTTAAACAGGCAGAGGCTGCGGTGAGGAGTGCGCAGGTGGCGGTCCGCCATTGTAAAATCACGGCCCCTTTTTCCGGACGAGTGGTGAAAACCTTGGTGAATCCTCATGAAAGCGTGAATCCGTACGATGAGGTCATGAGTGTGTTGAATGACAAGAGCTTTGAAATCGAATTAATTTTACCCTCCAACTCCTTGCGGTGGGTGACAAAGGCAAGTGTCTTCAAATTTTTTATTGATGAAACACAAGAGCTGTATCTGGCAGAAGTGGTCGAAATTGGTGCGCGAGTCGATCCCGTCAGTCAGACAATCCGTGTCTTTGGTCAATTCAAGGAGCAACCGAAGCAGGTTCTGGCGGGTATGAGCGGGAGTGCGAGATTTATGGATCGGAAACTGGTGTCCGACAAGACAAAGCCCACGTTTAAACCGAGCACCACTCCTCTTCCTTCCACAGCGTCAAGCACAATACCGCGTTCGATGAAATAGGAAAACAATGGGAAGCCATTCCTTTATGAAGCAAGCTGCCGCAATAGCCCTATGAGTTCAGAAGTTCAACAAGATCGCCGGTCGTCGGGAGGAGCCCAAGTCATGGATCCTCCCGCCAATGGGACAGCGACTGCGCCCCCTTCATCAACGGAATCCGAGAACCCGTCCAGAAGAATTACTGACATTGATCCTCATCTACTTGTCACGCTTCTTCAATTAGAAAGCCAGGCGCGCGCGGCTCAAACGGTAAAGGAACTTTGTTTTCTTCTGGCCAATGAAACCCGCCGTCTTGTCAGCTTCCGACAAGCCTGCGTGTTTTCATTTGGGACGAATCTGCGAACGTCCTGCCAGGTGGAAGTCGTGTCGAGTGTGGCGGTGGTGGACCGCAAATCCCCCATGGTGCAATGGATTGAAGAAGTGGTTTCGAATCTCTGGGACAATCAAGCCCTGCAGGCACCCTGTCATTTAAATGTGGAGCAATGTCCTAAACACCTTCAAGCCGATTGGCGGCGGTTCGCCTTTCCGCATGTGTTGTGGTGTCCCATTATTTGGGCTAATCAACGGGTGATTGGGGGAGTGTGGTTGGCACGGGAACGTCCGTGGCAGGAGGGTGAAATACAATTGATTCGGCGCTTTGCGGAAACGGTGGCCCATGCGTGGAACGCGTTAGGGAAGACCAAGACTTCCGTGAAGCATTGGACCATTTCGAAGCGTTGGCTATGGATCGGATTGGTCCTGTTAGTCGGGGTGATGTGTGTGCCGGTGCATCTGTCGACCTTAGCGCCAGTTGAAGTGGTGGCTCGCGATCCGGTTGTGGTCACCGCTCCCTTAGATGGTGTGATTGCGGAAATTGTGGTCAACCCGAATACGGTTGTTCAAGAAGGGGAGACCTTATTTCGGTATGAAGATACGAAATTTCGCAATGACTACGAAGTGGCAGAGAAAAACTTAGCTGTCGGGTTTATGGAATATCGGAAAGTGACGCAAGGGGCCTTTTTTGATGAGGAAACAGGAGCCGGGATGCCGGTGCAGGCGTCTGAGGTCCGCTTAAAAGAAGCAGAGCGAGACTATGCCTGGGAAGTGTTGCAACAGGTTGAAGTCAAATCGACACGAAAGGGCATTGTCCTGTTTGGTGATAAATCGGACTGGGTTGGGAGACCAGTGGTCATTGGCGAACGGATCATGGAAGTGGCCAATCCTCAAGAATATGAATTGAAAATTGATTTGCCAGTGGAAGATGCCATTGTCTTACGCGAAGGTGCCGAGGTCGAGGTCTTTCTCAATGCCGATCCCTTAAAGGCTATTCCGGCCACGCTCACGCATGCTAGCTATCATGCGGAAGTGTTGCCAACACAAGAATTGGCCTATCGGGTCAAAGCTCACGTCATCAAGCCACCCGAAACGATGCGTATTGGCTGGCAGGGAACCGCGAAGATTTATGGGGATCGGGTGTCCATCTTTTTCTATGTGTTCCGTCGACCGTTGTCCGTTGTTCGCCAAACCATAGGCTGGTAATGTCGCTCGCCCCTTCTTCCCCCCAAGAGGATCTTGCCCTTCCGCCTCTGCGGGATGATCTGCAAATTCTGTCGGGGACACCGACGGCCGAAGGGGTTCCCACCTGGAATATCTTAGATCCCGTTCGGCATCAATATTTCCAAATAGGCTGGGCCGCTTTTCAATTGCTGTCGCAATGGCACCTCGGGTCGGCCACACGCCTGATGGAAGTGGTGTCGAGTTCGACCACAGCCAAGGTGACACAGCGGGATGTCACCGAATTGGTACAATTTCTCTATCGTCACAATTTGACGAGAGATGCGCAGATGGGTGGAAGTCAGGGACTCTATGCGCAAGCAGAACAGACGAAGCAGCATTGGTTGCTCAAACTCCTCCATACCTATCTCTTTTTTAGAATTCCTCTGTGCAATCCGGATCGATTTTTACAACGAACCTTGCCGATGGTTGCACCCCTGTTCACCAAAACCGCCTTGGTGTGTGTCGTCACCTTGGGCGTCATTGGATGTATTGGAATCGTGCGGCAATGGGAATCCTTCGCAAATACATTTTTGTATTTTTTCTCTCCTCAAGGACTGACCGCCTATATGTTGGGGTTGATGGGCATCAAAGTCCTGCATGAATTCGGACATGCCTATACGGCCGCCCGGTATGGGTGCCAGGTTCAAACCATGGGGGTGGGGTTTCTCATCATGGTGCCGGTGTTGTATACGGATACCACTGATTCTTGGAAGCTGACTTCGCGAAAGCAGCGTGCCGCTATTGCGGCGGCTGGCACAGTCGTCGAATTGGGGATCGCGATGATTGCCACGTTTTTGTGGCATCTCTGTCCAGAGGGTGTACTCAAAAGCGTGTTGTTTGTGTTGGCGTCGACGAGTTGGATCATGGGGCTGTTCATCAACTTGAATCCGCTGCTTCGCTTTGATGGATATTATGTGTTTTCGGATTGGTTGGGTGTGCCCAATCTTCAATCGCGGGCGTTTGCCTTTGGACAATGGACGTTACGGGAATGGCTATTTGGTTGGGGAGATGCCCCACCCGAAGCGCTTCCTCGACGGCGTCAACGCATTTTGACGGCATATGCCTGGGCAATCTGGGTGTATCGGGCATTCATGTTTGTAGGCATTGCGGTCATGGTCTACTATTTCTTTTTCAAAGTGTTAGGCCTTCTCCTTTTTGTGGTGGAAGTCGGATGGTTTTTGGCGTGGCCCGTGTATCAAGAAGTGCAGGTGTGGTGGAAACGACGAGAAGAGGTGATGCAATCATGGCGAGGGCGAGCCGTGGGTGCTGTGGTGGTGGTCGTCCTCCTGGCGGGACTCATTCCCTTAGATCGCATGGTCGCCCTTCCCGCGGTCTTGGAGGCTCGTGATCGTACGACCATTTTTTCGTCAGTGCCAGCCAGAATTCTTGAGGTGAAGGTGCAAGAGGGGGATTTCGTCAAACAAGGTGATGTCCTCGTGCTCCTGGAATCGCCTAATCTTGAGCAGAAGATTCATATCCTGGAGGAGCGTCTGGCTGCCTTGGACATGCGTGTCCAACGTGAAGCCGCCTACCAAGATGATCGTGATGATCATCAAGTCATTTGGCAGACGCTTCAAGGGGAACGAAAGGAAATGGAAGGGTTGCTCAAAATTCGTGACCAGCTTACCCTAAGAGCCCCGTTTGGTGGGCTGGTCACCGATATGGCGTCTTCCCTGCATGAAGGACGATGGGTGAACTCGGACCTTCCGCTTGTGCATTTGATGAACCCAAACCACATGGTGGTTCAGGCCTATGCCATTGAGGAACAACAGGTACGCTTAACCTCTGGCAATGAAGGATGGTTCTATGCCGATGATCCAGCACGTCAGCCCAGGCAGGGCAGCGTTCAAGATCTTCGTCAAGTTGACGAGTCGCAATTTACTTTGACCTATCTGGCTTCGCTTTATTCCGGACCTGTGCCCGTTCGACAAGACGACCAGGGCAGATTAAAACCCGAAGCGTCCATCTACCGTGTGACATTGGATGTGGAGGATGACGGAGAGGGATGGACTCAAGCGGTTCGAGGATTGGTCCATGTCGAAGGCGAATCCCGCAGTGTCGTACGGCAACTCTGGGAGCATGTGGCTGCCGTCTTCATTCGAGAAAGTGGCATGTGATAGAGGACGTGAGGCGTGAAGCGTCAGGGGTGAGGAGTATGAAGTGAAAAGTGAGGGGTAAAACAGGTACCTCTCATCTGGTTTTTCGATCCTGCCGGTTTCTATTTTTCCCTCCCTCCCACGTCTTCGCGCCCAAGCGCTTCAACGCGCAGGCGGGAATCCATCTTCGCAGAAGTAACGTTGTAAGTCTCGCAAAGGAAAAGGAAGAAGGCTCAACGGGGGAAGGAAGAAGGGAATTTGTGTGGAATGAGTTGTGTAACCAGACCGAGCGCTATTCCAAATTTCTGATTGAGTCTTATCGCTCCCGGCATTGGATGGTCATTTCCAGGGTGTCGCTCTGAATAATTTTGCCTGAGTCAGCGAGATACGCGGGCTGGGACCACCGAATGAGACAGAGCACCGGGTCCTTCTCGATAGCAAAGATGCCCGAGCCTGGCCCATCGGCTCCTATGGAATGAACCATTCGCCACCCTAGCCGGTATAGTGGGCTATTGGGGGTTGCCTCAAAGTTAGGGACAGCCTTACCAGTGCGCAACGCGTCGTTCGTGACAAACTTAACCGCACACCCCTGGAATGGTTTTCCGTTCCACGTCGATGTAACTTCCCCATGACGATGTGACAAGGATTCGTGGGGAACCGCGTGCAAGGCATCAAAAAAGTACGCGCAGGAATCTTTCTGCGGAGACGCGGCATCGGCCGACGCCACACTGGTAGGCATGTCACCGACGAGGGCACAGAGCAAAAAAAGTTGAAACGCGTTCATCATGATTCTTTCATCTCATCAGATGGAGGCATATGCAAAAGCTGCAATATGACTTCTTAAGCTGGTGTCGGATCAAAGGCGAACATGTTAGATGTTGAAAGTGAAAGTTCTTCCACTGTCCATTTCGGCAACCATGAATTTTTCTTGCCCGTCGCCCCTAACATCGTGCATAGGAAATCTTTTCGGTTGAGTCATATATGGACTCCCCCCGATTTGCAAGCACGAGATCCTTCTGATGAGAGAGGGGTTGCGGTCATATATCCGGCTTCTTTGTTGGAACCTTGTTGGTTCCGAGCCTTGAGGGTTGTCGCGCGGCAGCTCCT
>Ga0224497_10002464_pt1 | contig 10994 bp, 9 predicted proteins | sample SF_Jul11_sed_USG_4_FD_167970 | JGI IMG/M metagenome (GOLD analysis project Ga0224497, IMG submission 167970) | Sediment microbial communities from San Francisco Bay, California, United States - SF_Jul11_sed_USGS_13 | ecosystem: Environmental > Aquatic > Marine > Sediment | place: USA: California...
GATCACCGCCGCCTCCCACACCGCCAGCGGTCGCCGGGTCACGAGCGCTCGGACCGAATCGGTGGGCGGCGAGATGAGTCCCCAGTAGCTGATGCCCACCCCGTCGGTCACGACCGAATCGACGGGAAGTTCCTGTGACTGGGCCGGGGAGCCGAGTGCCGCGAGGAGCAGAGCACCGATTGCGGCGCGGTGCCGCCACGTCGATCCGCGGGCCGTTCGCCCATCGGTCGGGGTAGATACCGCGACGACGTACTGACCAGCAGTCATGTGGTGATCGTCCTACGCAGGGGAGTCGTCGAAGAACATACACCAACAACGGTGCACACGGGCGAGAAGTTCGCACCGATCCCCTGATTGCGACGAGTGGTGTGAAGGTGTCACCGGCCCGGGAGGCCGAAACTGGCGATGATGCAGCTAGGACGTTTCTCCGGCACGCTTGCGCTTGGAGGCCGTCTTGGTCTTGTCGGACGGTTTTCGCACCCGCTTGCCCTTGGCAGCAGCGTCGTCCTGTGACTTGGCGAGACTCGCCTTCAGCGCCTCCATGAGATCGATGATCTGGGTTTGCGGCTCCTCGGCCGGCGCAGCGGTGATTTCCTGACCGGCGATCTTGCGCTCGATCTGCTCCAGGAGGCGCTTGCGTACTTCGTCTTCGTACTTCTCGGGCTCGAAGGCCTTCGCGGCCGCCTGCTCGATGAGTTGCTTGGCGAGCGCCAGTTCCTCGTCCTTCACGGCCCCGTCGCCGAGCGGGACCTCGTCGAACGATCGGATTTCGTCGGGGTAGAGCAGCTGCTCCATCGCGAGTCCCTCGCCCATGGGGCGGACCATCACGAGGTGTTGTTTCCCTCGCGCCGAGTACTTTGCCAAGGCTGACAGGCCCGTGTCCTGCAAGGCACGGCTCAGCAGGCGGTACGCGCGCTCGCCGCCCTTGTCGGGACCCAGGTAGTAGACCTTGCTCAGAAACTGACGCGATACCTGCTCGGCGGGCACGAACTCCGTGATCTCGATCGACTCGGTGGATTTCTCCTCGAGGGCCTTGAGCTCGTCGGGGGAGAACAACACATATTGGTCCTTGGCGAACTCGTACCCCTTCACCATGTCGTCCCGCTCCACCACCTCGCCGTGGACCTTGCAGACATACTGCTGGCGGAGACGGGATCCACAGTCTTTGTGGAGCCAGTTGAAGGTCACCTTCGCCGTAGCCTCTGACGCCGAGTACAATTTGACTGGGACGGAGACGAGCCCGAAGGCAACGGTCGCGGTGCTGATCGGTCGAGCACTCATAGGGGCGCTACTATACGTCGTCCCGGGACACCTGGCAAGAAGGGCGAACGAGGGAAATATCTCCAAGTGATTGTCCTACAGCCACTTCAGGTTCCGGGCCCAAGGGCCCGCACCGCGCCGCTCGATGCCACACGACGAGTCGACGCCTGATCGCCTGAGTCGGTACCGGGCCAAGCGCTCCGCGGAGCGCAGCCCCGAGCCGACCGGAACTGTCCCGGGCAGCGATGGCCGCGTATTCGTGGTGCACAAGCACGCCGCTCGCCAGCTGCATTTCGATCTGCGGCTCGAGATGAACGGCGTGCTCGAGTCATGGGCCGTTCCCAAAGGCCCGTCCCGCAATCCCAAGGAAAAGCGCCTGGCGGTGAAGGTCGAAGATCACCCCATCGAGTACGCCGAGTTCGAGGATGTGATTCCCGAGGGCAACTACGGCGCCGGTGCAATGATTGTGTGGGACCGCGGGGTGTGGATCCCGCTGGCCGATGTCGCAGAGGGCTTCGAGAAAGGCAAGCTCCTGTTCGAGCTGCGCGGGTACAAGCTCAGGGGCACCTGGACGCTCGTGAAGATCAAGAAAAGTGACAAGGACTGGCTGCTCATCAAGGAGCGGGATCAGCTGGCCGCCGAGCAGGACGACTTCCCTGAAGATTCGATCCTGTCGGGCCTCACGGTGGAGGAGCTCGGCCAGGCGGTGGACCGCGGAGCCGCGATCCGCGCGGCCCTGGTGGAGGCAGGCGCTCAACCGGGAGCCGTTCCGGTCGAGGACGTCGAGCCGATGCTCGCCGAAAATCGGGAACGGCCGTTCTCGAAGCCGGAATGGCTCTTCGAGCTGAAGTATGACGGCTATCGACTGCTCGCCAATCTCGAGGGATCGGAGCCTCACCTGCGTTCACGGAACGGGCGGGATATCACGCGCGTGTTTCCAGAGATCGCCCGCGCGCTCCGCCACCTTCCCTTCACGCGCCTGCTGCTGGACGGTGAGGTGGTGGTGCACGACGATGCGGGGAAACCCAGCTTCCAGCGCCTGCAGCAGCGCGGGCGGCTGAGTCGACCGCTGGACGTCCAGCGCGCGGCAGCCGAGCGGCCAGCCACGCTGTACACCTTCGACTTGCTGGCGTTCGACGATCTCGACGTCCGACCCGTGCCGTTGGCTGCACGCAAGGCAGGGCTCCGCGCTGTGCTCCCCACGGTTGGGCCGCTGCGGTTTGCCGATCATATCGCCGAGCACGGTGACGCCTTTTTCGATGAGGTGCGCAAGTTGGGACTGGAAGGAATTGTAGGGAAGCGGGCGGATTCGCCGTATCGTGCGGGGCGATCGCGGCAGTGGGTCAAGATCCGAGCGGACCGGACCGATGATTTCGTGGTGGTGGGGTACACGCGTCCCAAAGGTTCTCGGACCGGGTTCGGCGCGCTGCACTTGGGGGCGTACGTCGACGGGCATCTCACCTACATGGGGCGCGTCGGCACCGGGTTCGCTGCCCAGCAGCTGGACGACGTGCAGGAAATGCTCCAGACCATCCACCGGACGGAGGCGCCGTGCAGCCCGGCCCCGACGGGTCGCGACCATCAGTGGGTCGAACCGGAGTTGGTGTGCGAGGTCAGGTACAAGGAGTTCACTGACGAGGGTGTCCTGCGTCAGCCGGCATTCGTCCGGTTCCGGGACGACAAGCCTCCCACGGAGTGCGTCAAGCGGGAGGACGTGTCGGACGAGGGGGAGATTCCTGACGAGGCGGGGATCGTGGCGAGCGCGCAGGTCCGTGATCTCCAGTTCACCAATCTCGACAAGGTGTTCTGGCCGGAGGATGGGTACACCAAGGGCGATCTGATCGAGTACTATCGGGCGATCGCTCCGTGGATGCTCCCGTATTTGCGCGACCGCCCACTGGTGATGACGCGGTTCCCGGACGGCATCGACGGCAAGTCGTTCTTCCAGAAGGATGCGCCCGATTTCGCACCGGACTGGCTGCGGACGGTCCGGGTGCGAGGCGACGAATCCGAACGCGAGCTCCGGTACTTCGTCTGTGACGACGAGGCGTCGTTGCTCTATATCGCGAATCTGGCAACCATCCCGGTGCACGTGTGGGCGAGCCGAGTGAGTGATCTTGGCCGACCAGACTGGTGCATCCTCGATCTCGATCCGAAGGAAGCTCCGTTCGAGCATGTCGTTGAGGTTGCCCAGGCGTTGCACCGTCTCACCGACGAGATCGCGCTCCCGGCATTCGTGAAAACCAGCGGCTCGTCGGGACTCCACGTGCTCGTTCCGCTGGGGCGTCAGTGCACGCATGAGGAATCGCGAGCCCTGGCCGAGTTGCTGGCCCGTCTAGTCGCGGTGCAGTTGCCCGAGATCGCGACCGTCGCACGGCTACCGGCGCAGCGGGAGGGGAAGGTGTACGTGGACTTCCTACAAAACGGGCACGGCAAGCTGTTGGTCGCGCCGTTCTGCGTCCGTCCCATTCCCGGCGCGTCCGTGTCGATGCCACTCACGTGGGACGAGGTCGATGCGGCGCTGCGCCTTGACCAGCACACCATCCGCACCGCTCTGGCCCGCATGAAGGGGTTGAGCGAGGATCCGCTGCGACCCGTCTTGGATCTCGCGCCGGACCTGGCCGGCGCGTTACATCGCCTGCAGGGCAGGCTGGCAGCCCCGGAATGACCTGGCATCTCGAGATGACACGATGACCGTACCGACCCCTCGCACGATCGCCACGCCATCGGGAGAGGTTTCGGGTCTGTTCTCCCGTCCGAGCCAGGCCGAGGCTCTCTTGGTGCTGGCGCACGGTGCCGGTGCGGGCATGACACACCCGTTTATGGCGGCGGTGGCGGACGCGCTCGCCGCCGAGGCCGTTGCGACCCTCCGGTATCAATTCCCCTCTATGGAAGCGGGCCGCCGCCGGCCGGATACCCCAAGCATCGCCATGGCCACCGTGCGTGCCGCGGTTCAAAGCACTGCGGCGGATGGCCCGCTGCTCGTGGTGGCCGGCGGCAAGTCGTTCGGTGGGCGGATGAGTTCCGAGGCGGCTGCCAAGAGCATGCTCCCGCATGTCCGCGGACTCGTGTTCTTTGGGTTCCCGCTCCACCCGCCAGGCAAGCCCGGTCGGTCCAGGGCCGCGCACCTCGCCAAGGTGAGGGTGCCGATGCTGTTCGTGCAGGGCACCCGCGACGCGTTGGCCCAACTGCCGCTCGTGGAAACGGTGGTTCGCGAGCTCGGCGCGCGCGCCACGCTCCACGTCGTCGACGGGGGGGACCATTCGTTCAAGCTCCCCAAACGGCTGGGCCGTGATCCGGCCGACGTGATCAATGAGATCGGTCGGGTGACGGCCGATTGGATCAGGAATCTGTGAGGATGCGATGCCGAACTACTGGATTCTGAAGACTGAGCCTTCCACCTACAGCTTCGACGATCTCGAGCGGGAGAAATCCACCCGCTGGGACGGGGTCCGGAACAACCTCGCGCTCAAGCATATCCGCACCATGCGGTCCAAGGACCCGGTGCTCATCTACCACACGGGAAAAGACAAGGCCGTCGTGGGCGAGGCCGAGGTCACGACGGATCCATATCCTGATCCCGAGGCCGACGACGAGCGTATCGTGGTGATCGATCTCCGGGCCGCCGGGCGGCTCCCGAATCCGGTCACGCTCAGCGCCATCAAGTCGGATCCCGCCTTCAAGGATCTGGCGCTCGTCCGGATGGGGCGGCTCTCGGTGGTTCCAGCCACCAAGAGCCAGTGGCAACGCCTCAGGAAACTCGCGGGACGCTGAGGGGCGCGGCGGGCTCAGCCGCCGACCACCTCCAGAAACCGCTTCGCCAAGGCGGGGCCGGCCCCAGCGTCTTCGTGCTTGAAGAACACGAACGCGGTATCCCAGGACTGCGCGCGCACCCAGTCCCCCCATGCCTCGAGTTCCGCCGGCCCGTAGTGCTCGCGCCGCAACCGCAGGTAACCGAACGCCGCCGTTGACTCCTTGGCTGGCGTGTCTTCATCGGTGTCGGCGATGCACAACGCCGCTCCGCGCTCGCGTAGCGCGTCGTAAACATCGTCCGCGAACCAGGACGGGTGCCTGAATTCGAAGGCCGCCCGGGTCTCGGCGGGGAGCACGGCGAGGAAGTCGCGGAGGCGCGCCAGATCCAGTCTCAGGTTCGGTGGGAGCTGGAACAGAATCGGCCCGAGGCGGCTTTCTAGAAGGGAAGCGTTTTGTAGCAGGTAGGACAGCGGCTCTTCTGCATCCTTGAGGCGCTTGCGGTGGGTGATGCGCTGCGACGCCTTGAGAATGAACGTGAAGTCGGGTGGAACCTGCTCCGCCCACTGAAGCAGGACCTTCGACGAAGGCAGTCGGTAGAACGTGTTGTTGATCTCGACGGTCCCGAATTGGCGAGCGTAGAAGCTCAGCATCTGGTCGTTGGGGAGGTCGTCCGGGTAGAAACTCCCCTTCCACGCTTTGTACGCATAGCCGCTGGTTCCGGCGAGGATACGCATCGAAGGCCTCGGCGTTTCTCGAGTGGGGCCAAGGTCACTCTACGATGCAGCGCTCGCAAGGGTGTCGGTGCTCGCCTCGATCTTGCCATATGGCTATCGTTCCCCTCCGGGGGCTGGTCACAACGGTGATGGGGTGTGGAATGCATGCGAATGCGATGGCTCGGGTCACGGTGCGGGCACTGCTGGTGCTGGTGATGGTGGCGTCGGCAACGATGCCGGCCGCGGCATCGCAGCAGGCGACAGACAAGACCGCCGGCGAGATCTTCAACACGGTCATGAGCCCGTTCTGCCCGGGGTTGCTGCTGGCGAATTGCCCGTCGTCTCAGGCGGCGGATCTCCGTGAGCGGATTCGTGCACGGCTCGCCGCCGGGGCAACGAAGGCCGAGGTCCTGGACGAGCTGTACGCCGAGTTCGGTGACGAGGTTCTCGGCGCGCCGGTGGCGCGCGGCTTGGGACTCCTGGCGTGGCTCGTCCCGGGCGCGATTATCCTGTTGGGCGCCGGCGGGATCGTCGTGTGGCTCCGACGCTCCAGCCGGCGGGCCCAGCCCACCGGTCCTGTTGACGTGACGCTGGACGCAGCGTCGCAGGCGCGTCTGGACGTCGAGCTGTCTCGGCTCTAAGCACGCTATCTGCTGGATGCGGGGTCGCTGAACACGCCGGCATGCTCCGGCGGCATCGGTGGTCTCGTCAGTTCGATCTCCCGCACTCCACCGCAACCGCAGGGGGGCTCGTGTCATCGCATTCGAAGAGATCGCTGACTCTCGCCGTGGCTTGCACGGCCACACTGGCGTGCGTCGCCGCGCCGGGAGACGTGTCTGCCCAGCGGCTCGTCGTCGTGAACAAGTCTGCCAGTACGATATCCGTCGTCGATCCGGTGGGGCGCACCGAACTCGCCACCGTTCCGACCGGGTTTGCACCGCACGAAGTGGCGGTGTCCCGGGACGGCCAATTCGCCTACGTCAGCGATTACGGAACGGGTCCCCAGCCGGGGAACACCGTCACCGTCATCGATCTCGAATCCGCCACCGTCGTTGGCACGATCGATCTGGGCACCCACACGAGGCCCCACGGCATCACCGTTGCGGCGGACGGGAGCGTCTGGGTCACGACGGAGGGTTCGCAGCACGTGCTCCAGCTGGATCCGGTTCGCCGTGCGATTGTCAGGGCGATCCGCACGGGGCAGCAGGGGACCCACATGGTGGCGATCGCCGAAGCGGCTCGCCGAGTGTTTACGGCAAACATCGGCAGCGGCACGGCCACCGCGATCGATGCGGTTGAGGGTACGGTCATCGCCCAGCTCGAGACCGGAGCGGGAGCCGAAGGGATCGACGTCTCGCCGGACGGCTCCACCGTCTACGTGACGAATCGGTCGGCCGGCACGCTGTCGGCAGTCGATGTGGCGACTGCCCGCGTGGTGCGGAGTCTCGAAGTCGGCGCGTTCCCGATTCGCGTGAAGGTGAGACCCGATGGTCGGGAGGCGCTCGTGTCCAATGCGCAGGGCAACGAGGTGGCCGCCGTCGACCTGTCGCGCTGGGAGGTCGTGCGGCGTCTCGCCGTGGGTGCCGTCCCTGTGGGTATCCTCATCACCCCGGACAACCGAACGGCCTTCGTTGCCAACACGAGCGACGACAAGATCTCGGTGATCGATCTCGTCGAGTGGCGCCTCGATGGGGAGATCGTCGCCGGGGACGAGCCGGACGGCATGGCGTGGGTGGGCGGCTGAGGATCTCGCTCGCCACACACGGGCGTCCGCAGGGATGCACCCCCAGGGGGGCCGTCCTAGCCGAGGCCTTTCCTCCGGGATACTGTTACTCAGTCCCGCCTGATGGACGTGTCTGCCGGGATGTACCGGGACTCCAGTTGCCGGCTCTCGGTGGCACGTCACACAGTTGGTTCACCCAAGCCTCCGCTGTATGGCACTACTTGACTTCACACGACTGAAGAAGGAACTCGGCCTGTTCGACGTCTACGTCATCGGGACGGGGGCGATGATCAGTGCTGGGTTCTTCCTGCTGCCCGGCATTGCGGCAGGCTATGCCGGCCCGGGTGTTCTCCTGGCGTACCTTCTCTCCGGCATTCTGGTCATCCCCGCTCTCCTCAGCATGGCGGAGCTCGCGACGGCGATGCCGCGGGCTGGGGGCAACTACTACTTCCTCGACCGAACACTGGGTCCGCTGGTCGGCACGATCGGTGGATTCGGCACCTGGATCGCGCTCGTGTTGAAGAGCGCCTTCGCATTGATTGGCATGGGGTACTACCTCGGTCTCGTCACCGACCTCCCGGTCGTGGCCACAGCGCTCGCGCTCACCGTGGTCTTCATCGCCGTCAACGTGAGGGGTGCTCGGCAGTCGAGCGGACTCCTGCGCATTCTCGTGATCGGTCTTCTCGTCGTGCTGTTCCTCTTCATCCTCGTCGGGATGACCGAAATCTTCTCGACAGGTGGGCCGTCCAGGGCGCGGTTCACGCCGCTCCTGCCTCACGGATTCGACGGACTCCTCACCGCGGTCGGTTTGGTCTTCATTTCCTACGTCGGGCTCACCAAGGTGGCGAGCTTGGCGGAGGAGGTGGAGCACCCCGACCGCAACCTCCCGTTGGGGATGATCCTCGCTCTCTTGACCGTGACGACGATTTACATCGCCGGCGTGTTCGTCATGGTGTCGGTCCTTGGCATCGACGGACTGCAGCTGAGTCGGACCCCAGCAGCGGAGGCGGCGGAAGGACTTGCACGATGGCTGCCGCGACGGGTTGCGATATGGATGATGGTCCTGGCCGCCGTCGCCGCCTTTGCGTCGGCCGCGAACGCCGGGATCATGGCGGCATCCCGGTATCCGCTGGCCATGGCCAGGGACCGCGTCGTCCCTGGGTGGCTCGCTACCACCGGCGCGGGAGGATCACCGGTACGCGCCCTGCTCCTCACGGGGATCGTGTTGGCCTTGGTCCTCGTGGTGCTGGATGTGGAGCAGGTGGCCAAGCTCGCGAGTGCGGTGCAGCTACTGCTCTTTGCGCTGATCAGCGTGGCGGTGATCGTGATGCGGGAGAGCGGCATCGAGTCGTACGATCCGGGCTTTCGCTCGCCGTTCTACCCGTGGATGCAGCTCGTGGGCCTGTTCGTGCCGGTCATGCTCGTGGCCGAGTTGGGGTGGGTGCCGGTCCTGTTCACCATCGGCGTGACCGTGGTGTGCGTCGGCTGGTACACGTACTACGCCAAGGCACACATCGCGCGGGACGGCGCTATCTACCACGTGTTCGCGCGTCTCGGACGACGGCGCTACGCCGGACTCGACCGGGAACTCAGGGACCTGATGAAAGAGAAGGGGCTCCGGGCGGAGGATCCGTTCGACGAGGTGGTGGCCCGCGCCTCGGTGATCGACTGTGAGTCGCCCACCAGCCTCAAGGCGATCATCCGGCAGGCATCCGAATTGCTCGAACGCCGGCTGCCGATCGGAACGGAAGAGATCTTCGGCGGCTTCGGTCGGGGCGTGCAGATGGGCGGGACGCCGGTCGCGCACGGGGCGGCGTTGCTCCACATGCGGCTTCCGGATCTCGAGACGTCGGAGATGGTGCTGGTCCGATGCATCGGTGGGGTGCGGGTAGACGTCGAAGACGTAGACGTGGCCCGGCAAGCGGCACTTGTGCCGATTCAGGCGGTGTTCTTCCTCGTGAGCGGAGAGGCGGATCCCGGACGCCATCTCCGCATTCTGGCGCAGCTCGCCGGCCGCGTGGAGGAGGAGAGTTTCATGCCGGCGTGGCTGAGCGGCCGGCACGAGCAGGAGCTGAAAGAGACCCTGATCCGGGACGAGCGGTTCCTCTCGCTCAAGCTCGTGACCGGCAGCAAGGCAGAGGCCCTGGTGGGACATCCGCTGCACGAAGTGGAGCTGCCGCCCGGCTGTCTGATCGCGCTCATTCGACGCTACGGCGATATGCTGGTGCCACGGGGCCGCACCATCCTGCGCGAGGGCGACCGCCTCACGATCATCGGGTCGCCGGCAGGGCTCCGCGTCCTGGCCGAGCGGTACGGGGGCGGACGGTCCATCCCCGCGGGCTAAGCGGTCGCGGCCGCCCGCCCAGCGTGGGCGACGATCTCGAGAATCCGAGCAGGCCATTCCTGATTCGGTCGACAACTTGCCAATCCCCGTTTGCGCGGCAGGATTATGTGTAGACCGTCGCGAGGGGGATCCCATGCCCGACATCAAACTCAGGGAGTTCCTGGATGGAGAGCGGGTGCGCTACGAGACCATTCGGCACGCGCCCACCTACACGTCGCAGAAGACGGCGGCGTCGGCCCACGTTCCCGGGAAGGAACTGGCCAAAACCGTCATGATCCGGGTGGCCGGCCAGTTTGCGATGGCCGTCCTGCCGGCACCCTGCCAAGTGGACCTGCGCCGGCTCAGCGCGGCGCTCGGCGACGCCAAGGTGGAGCTCGCGGACGAGAGCGATTTCCGGTCGACGTTCCCGGGATGCGAGGTTGGCGCGATGCCGCCGTTCGGCAACCTGTACGGGATGCCGGTATTCGTGGATCGGCAGCTCACCAAGGACCTGTCGATCGCGTTCAACGCGTGCACGCATACCGAGTTGATTCGGCTCTCGTACGAGGACTATGCGAAGTTGGTGAAGCCGACGGTGCTGGAGTTCGCGGCCGGCGGCGCGTAGGCGACGCAGCGACCCGAATGTCCTGTGCAGAGAACCGCTTCGACGGCGGCGGTTCTCTGTGCTCCCGTTTCCGCGGTACTGTCCGCAATGTCGGCAGTGCGGCGCGGTCACGACCATCCCGTTACATTCGTTCGACTCCGATAGTCCGCCCCCGACCCGGAATCCCATGATGCTGCCACACCGGCATGCGCTCGCGATATGGATGCTGATCGGCTTGTCGGTCGCTGGTTGGTCGCCGCTGGCCGCGCAAACGGCACCGAGGACCGATCCGCCGACGCGTCCCGAACGCACCGACTTTCGTGAAACCAGCAGCTACGCCGATGTGATGGCATTCGTTGGTCTGGCGGCGGAGCGTTCCCCGAAGATTCACCTCACCACCTTCGGCTACTCGTTCGAGGGGCGGCCGCTTCCGCTGGTGGTGATCGGTGATGTAGCGGGACCCGATCCCAGAGCAGTCCGCGAATCCGGAAAGACGCGCGTGTTCGTGCTCGCGAACATCCATGCCGGAGAGGTCAGCGGCAAAGAGGCCACGTTGATGCTGATCCGGGCACTGGCGGCTGGCGCGCACGACGATTGGCTCGACTCGCTCGTGCTGCT
>Ga0224497_10002465_pt1 | contig 10985 bp, 15 predicted proteins | sample SF_Jul11_sed_USG_4_FD_167970 | JGI IMG/M metagenome (GOLD analysis project Ga0224497, IMG submission 167970) | Sediment microbial communities from San Francisco Bay, California, United States - SF_Jul11_sed_USGS_13 | ecosystem: Environmental > Aquatic > Marine > Sediment | place: USA...
CTATTTGTTTTAGTAGATTATCATAGTCAGCTTGGGTGTTTTCAAGATCCTTCTTTTCTGCTTGTAGTTTTACAAGGTTTTGTTTTTGTAGTGTGGATTCTTGTTCGATGGATTGCTTTTCCTGTTCAATCTCATTTTTGATTTTATCATAATCTAGTCTAGCTTTTTCAAGATCCTTCTTTTCTGCTTGGAGCTGGGGCAATCTTTCTGCCTGGAGTTTGCTGTCAGTGGCAATGTCTTGCTTTTCCTGTTCTATTTGTTTTAGTAGATTATCATAGTCAGCTTGGGTGTTTTCAAGATCCTTCTTTTCTGCTTGTAGTTTTACAAGGTTTTGTTTTTGTAGTGTGGATTCTTGTTCGATGGATTGCTTTTCCTGTTCTATTTGGCTATGAATTTCATTAAATTCAGTTTTTGTTTTTTCTAATTCATGTTTTTTCTCGCTTAGTTGTTTAGAAAATTCTGCTTGCTTCTCTAATTGAGATTTTTGAGATTTTCTCATTTCCTCAAGACGTATTTGCTCTTGTTGAATCTTTTTTTCTATTTCTTCTTGGTCTTTTTGAGCTTGGATTAATTCTTCTTTTTGTGACTCGGATTCTTTTATCAGTGCTTCTCTTTCTTTTTTAATTTTATCTAAAACAATAGTTCTCTCAATTTTTACTTTTTCAAGTTCGGCCTTTTGCTCAATGATTTGTTCATATGTATTTATCTGCGATGCAATATGTTCACGTTCTTTTTTAATTTGAGATTCTAGATCAGTTTTTGCAGATTTAATTTTCATTTCCTGTTCTTGAACTGTTTGTTTTATTTTAGATAATTCAAGATTTTCAGGTTCAGAAGAAATGATTTCAGTATCCCTAGTTCCCACAATGCTATTTTGATTATTTTTTATAGATTTATTTGTAGATGAAGGATTTGAAGTCCAACCCTTAGGCATTGTTCCATTTATTTTCATAATTTCTTGTTGTTGGAGATTTTTCTTTTCATTTTGGTTAGAAGTAATCTTTTCACTAGTAATCAATGTATTATTTTTTGATGATTCATTAAGTTTTATCTGCAGATAGTTATAATCTGATTGATACAAGGATTTACCTTTTGATAATACATCATAAATTGACTGTAGTCGTCCATGATCCCCAGTACCAGATTCTATAAGATTCTTAATCAAAGGCAAAAGTTCACTATTAGATGTATTATTATTTTTAAATTCAAAGTAAGAATCTAACATTTTTTCAAGATATCGTCTATCTGAATTAAATAGAATTTTTTTGTTTTTTAGAGATTCTCGAATATGGTCTAGTCTACCCACATCGCCTTTGCCACTATCAATTAACTGTCCTATTCTTTCAATGGTTTCTTCAATGGTTAATTCTTGCATTTACTTCATCTTATGTCCTATCAATTTTGATTAATAAATCAGCAGAATAAAAAAACTTTGGAAAATTCATGTCATGAGTTTTATTATAACCGATCTTGAAATTGATCTAGGAAAAGTCATACATCAGATTTTTTGTCGCAAGCTTTGACAATGATTTGACATTATAAGATGCTCAAAACAACCACTTGACTTTGATTCTTAGATTTTTGACCACAATTTAATCAATTTTGTGGCTTCTTTTTGTAATACCCTGCCTTTTATTTTTGATCTTTTTTGAAATTCTCAGTAATTATTTTTGAAACTTACTGAGAAAACAACATCGTCACAAAATTAGCATAAAGAATAGTATAAATGGAAATTTATTATCAGACCTTCCTTAATGTCTAGCTAAATCCAATAATTCATTCTAGAATCCCAAAATCCTAAATTCATTAAAAAATTAACAATGTGATTGGATAGTACTAATTTTTGAAAAACCTCAAGAATTCCAAAACACGATAATCTCAAATAGACAGGTTGTATATTTTTTAGGCAAGATACTAAGTTTAAATGATCTAACAAATGATCAAAATTATTTAAAATATAAAAAGAATGCAAAAAATACTACAAGGATCAAGTCAATTTTCAAAGTAGATTATCTTTTAGAAAAGATTTAGAACCATAAAGGAATCATATTCATTGGATCAAATCTAAAAAAATCATTCACAAAGCAATACTTAATCAAACTAGATTACGTAATTTACTTACCAATTAAAAACAATCATAGTTTTTCATTAATACTAATTTGGATTAAACTAGAATCTATTAGGAATTTGTAGTCTTTGTCCAACAATCAAAATACTAATAATTGCAACTCCTAAAATAACCATTGTCATCACACCAAATTCAGGAATTACAGAGGTTCCAACAATAGTGATCAATTTTGAATCCTTCGTCAATGAGATATCCACAATACTAATATCGTTATCTTTAACTGATTCAAAATCCGAAATCTTTTTTCCATCAACCCAGATTGCAAACGGACCATCAATCAACGCAGAAGGCAATTTCAGTGTCAAATTATGATCATCGGATTTTGCGTTTCCAATTATTTCAAAAGTGATTGATTTTTTTTCTTCATTAATGATGGCAGAAGATAGAACTCTATTGAAATCATACTCCACATCAAAAGTAGTCAAACCATCGCCAATATCATTTCCAACTTTTGGAATAATTTGAAACCCTTCGGTTACAATTACAGTTCCAGTCATCCATGGGTGAACTATACAAAAGTATGGATAGTTACCTTTTGCAGCAAATGTGTGTGGAAATGATTTTCCGGGAGCAAATAAGCCACTATCAAAAATTTCATCAGGTCCCTCGGTAGGAGTTCCAGAAGATACAGTATGTGCAGCAGTATCGGCATTTTTCCAAACAACAGTATCATCAATATTTATCTCAATAATTCCATCAGTTCTGCCATCTTTTTCACTTTGCCAGAAATAGGGGGCATCAGGACTAGCAGCACCTGCAGGAATATTGATATCATAACTTGATTGTGCAAACACCATACCTGCCATAGAGAATGTAAAGAGTCCAGAAATTATTAGAAATAGGAACACAGAATTCACAAATACCCTATGAAGCATTACCTAAAATGGGTTACGATTTTAAATAAACTACAAACCATACTAAAACAGTAAAAAATTTGAAAAAATTTGAATTTAATTAGATGCGACCAATTAAGAATGATATGAAAAGTGGGTCGGCAATAATTATTTCAGGCATGATGATGTTTATTTCAGGATTAACAACATTTTATTCAATTCAGAGTAGTTCTGATTTGGATTCTGCATTAAGATCTATAAAGCACATAGGAACTTTTGTTGGATTGATGGGAATAGGAGTCATAATGGCAGGAATTTTACTATACTTGATCAATAGGAATCAGCCAACAATTCAAGAAAATTATGATTCAAAATGAATAATTTGAACTTTTTTAAAAATCTAGGAACTAGAAAGTAATTTTTTGAATTTTTCAACAGGGGTGACAAATTTACATGCCTTATAAAATAGAACCTCTTTATGTCATATCATGAACATATATGGAAATTTTTCCATAGTAAAGCAACTCTTTGTTACAGTTAGGGTACTTGCAAACAAAGGATTCATCCCATAATCATTTGTCATGTTCATAATTTTATTACATGCTCATCATATATTAGTAAAAAGTAGAAATCATACTAATGCCAAAAAGTCAGAAATTATAATAATGTTAAATTTTAAGTTTAGAAATTGTCCAAAAAAAATTGGATTGGAGGTATTTTTTTAAAAGATGAAGGCGGATATGAAATCATCCTAAAATCACTAAATCATTATAAAAAAAGATTAAAAACGATTGGAAATAGTCCAGAGCTAAAGGATTCAACTGCAATGTTTGCATCCGTTCTTCAACAAGAAGCAATGAAGACAGTTCCAAAAATTGACGAGATCATAAAGAATATCAGAGACTGTTTATCTGAAAGTGAACCCATAGATGCTTTGATAAAAGACATCTCATTTTTTCAAAAGGCGCTTGCATGTTATGAATCAGACATCAAAAAAGCTCAGGATACGGGATATGAGTATTTTATGAAATTGGGGGGAGATCTATCCGTTGTAAAAGACGACATAAATATCATTAAATTAGCACAAGAAAAAATTAATTATTTTACAGATTAGGTTCCCTGTAAATACCAGTCCAAGTATGGTATGAGATTTTTACAGAGTTTCTTCTTGTCAGTCTCAGTAGACACATTAGCAATTTCATTAATTTTTCCTTGAAGATATTCTCTTGTCAAATCACTTTGAAACTGATTTTTGATTTCATCTAGAGCATCAGTGATTTTTTCAGAGGAGGTATTTTCAAAATCATTCAAAATTTGTCGGGTTTGTTCTCTTAATGACATCAAACAACAAGAATTTTAACCCATTATTATTTTTTCAAAACATATAAGGTTAGTAAACATCCTCATCTTTCCAAGTTAAACGGAATTTTCCTACAACCCTGAACATTTGTAATTTTCCACCTTTCTTGAATTTGAGTTTATATGTATTTTGTGAAGTATCCTCAATATCAAGGACAGTATTATCATCTAGGGCTTGAAAAATTATAGGCGTTGTAGAGATTTGTTTCCATTCGCTAGGTTCAAAATCTATGTAAAATTTAGTGTAAAGAAGTCCCATTTCTAATGATTTTAAAATTTACTTTAATAAAAAACTAGAGTGAGGAAAATCTTGGAATTGCAATATCTAGAACAGAGATTAGATTTTAGTTAAACATTGTATTGGTAAAAGGTCAATTTTTCAAATGTTATCCTTTTTTCCATTTTTTTCAGAAAAGTAACTATGAGTCATCAAGTTACTCAAAATCAAATACAAAACAAAAACGAGGAAGAGATTTCAAAAAATAAAGTGTATGCAGACACATACCGTAAAATGATTAGTCAAATGGCTAAAAATTACCAAGAGGATCTATAGGACAAACACTCGGTGTATCAAACAATATTTTGTAGTAAGCCTCATTCTCAAATACATAAAAAATCATTTTTGTGAGAATAAATGCATTATATTAAATCAACTAGAGAACAATCCAAGTTATGAGCAGTTGGGAGTACGAGTGCAATAAAGATTTTAATCATTAGTGCCAATTAATCTAATAATTTCTTCGTATTCCTTTTTAGTCAAAAAAGACAATAAATACAATTAAGAAGCAGGACGATCTCTTGTTCGACCCACCCGTCAAACATCATGTGAACCTGCTTCTGGATATTACAAATTCAATTGAATTATAATCTAAAAAGATTTCTGTACTTTTATTCAGAAAGAATTGCATACAAGATCAAAAGAAATATTGAAATTTTAAAAGAAATAGATTCGTTTTGAATGGGGAAATAAACACAGCAGTTAGCAGGAATATAAAAAATCACACCTCTAAAAAGAATTTCCAAAGTTATCAAATATAGAGATGATGCAGATTCTAATAACATCCAAAAAATGCCAGGATTTACAAAATATCATTCAATTACACTAGAACGTGGAGTTACACATGACTTGGAATTTGAAAATTGGGCAAACCAAGTTCTACAATAAATTGAAAATGTATTATGGGGGTTTATCTGAAGTCATCATATAATTAATTATAAAAACAGGTATTAAAAGAATCTAGAAAAATTAGGTTAACTGTTTTTTCTACTACCTTCAAGAATTCCAGAATCTCCATGTATTCTATCGATGTGTTTGGATAAATCTTGGTTATTCTCAAAAATTGATTCACAATAAGGACATGTGGGTTTCTTTTCTGACACGGTCTTTAGATGTTTTTGCATCTTTTAAACTTTCTCAGAATCTAAACTGAAATGATTATCAACTAGTATATTTTACACTTTTATCAATGATATACAACTCCAGATATGGTAAAAATATCAGATCTCAGAGTGTGTACAAATTGCTCCAATGTGTTTTCTCTATCAGGTGGAATGACCATAAAACACAACTGCCCTCATTGTGGTTCTGAAAATAATGAAGAAATTTCAATTGAATAGAATCATATCAAGAAAGGAGGGGTTAATTGCAAAAGTAATAAAATTTCAGTATATGGTTTTTAGACCATGAAATAGGACGGATATTTTTTCAATAACATGAAAAGAAAATATCTCAAAGATGCATGATTAGCACATGCTAGGAATTAATAGAAGTAGATTTAGTTTAAGAATTGGTGGATTTAAAAAATATACTAGTTGCATACGACTCTTCAGGGTTTTCAAATAGAGCTTTTAAGAGTGCTTTAGAAATTGGAGAGCCAAACAAAACCAAGATTACCTTACTTACTGTTGTAACCGGAATATATCAACCATCTATCGGTTTTTCAATGAAATTTAACAAAGAGATATTGCAAAAACATAACAAAGTCCTCAAAAAATTATTTGCAGTACTTGAAACTGCTGCAAAGAAGAAAGACATTAGTATTTCATTGAAAATTTTGCAAAATCCTTCAGTATCAAAGGCAATTATAAAATATGTAAATTCTAACAAATTTGATCTTATTGTGATTGGCTCTCATGGGAGAACAGGTCTTAACAAGATGATTTTAGGAAGCGTTGCAAATGATGTAGCACACAAGTCAAATATTCCTGTAATGGTGGTAAAGTAAGATATGACAATAACAAACATTTTAGTTCCTTTTGATGGTTCAACTTTTTCAGTTAAGGCATTTAACGCTGCACTAGACATAGCAAAAAAACATGACGCCAAAATCAGTGTTCTGACGTGTTTGGAAAAAGAAAACCTCGGTGCATGGTATGTGGATAAAAGAGTGAACAAGCAAATAATCAAAGATGCCAAGAAATATGCAATGGATTTTCTCTCAAAATTAGAAAAGAAGGCAAAAGAATCAGAGGTTTTGCTTTCTGTCAATGTTCTTGAGACAAGATCTATCTCAAAGCAGATTGTTGACTTTGCTAAATCTAAAAAGATTAATCTAATTGTGATTGGCTCTCACGGTCAGACAGGATTTAACCGATTTTTCTTAGGTAGTGTAAGTAACGCAGTTAGTCAATCAGCTAAATGTCCAGTTTTAATAATCAAATAATTTAAGATTGTAAAACTATCCGATTTTATTTTTGAAATTCTATATATTGTGTATTCTAGAGCAGATATTTACATTATTTTGTTTTCATAGAAATCATTGCGTAGATTTTTTGTGTTTTCCATTATAAAACTTTCAATTTCTTTTAATTCCTCTGAAGTTATCTGTCTATGATGAGTTACGTGATGATATAAAATAGCTAGCCCTTCTATCATGCCAATAAAATGTCCGTATCTCCAATCTGATTCGTTAACATAATTCCATCCTTTTCCTTTCTGTATTGGACTAAGATCACTTTTGTTTGTGATAATGTTTTTCCATCTAGCGATTTCATGAAGGATTGAATTTTGTACCCTTCTGTTAAGAGACATGAATCAAGAAAGTGTACAGACTAGAATTGTGTTGTGGTTTTTATCATATTTGAAAATCATATATCATCTAATATGGAACTTTATCTGTTATTTTGTATATGTCGAAGAAAAATAATAACGAGAAAGAAAAGGAATTGAAAAAAGCAGAACACGAAGAGATGAAAGAAGAAGCACATCAGCTTGATCTAAAAGAAGGTTATGAACAAGATGAAGAATATGAAGAATCTGAAGAATAGATTTTCATAAAAGAATACACGATTTTTTAAAATATCATAAAAAAGAATGAAATTGAAAAAATATCTAGTCTAATTTAGCTTTATCAATTCCTTTTTCTGTAGTATCCTTTGCCTTTTCAAATCCCTTCTTACCAAGATCAGTTCCTTTTTCGACAGCTTCTTCTAATCCTTCTTTTCCTTTTTCAATACCTTCTTTGACAGAATCTTCAGCTTTCTCTTTTATTTTGTCTAGAAATCCCATGACATCTATAGTCTCATATCATAGATAAAGGATTCTTATCAAATTGTTTAAATCACACAAATCAAGATTGACGGGTTATGAAATATCTTGTTTATTGCAAGTAGTTTTCTCTTTATTCTGCCATCCAAACCAAGGCAAGTGTTTTAATATCAATATCAGACCTTCTAGGTTTTATCTCATTTAATGTGAGCACTTCTGAAAGTGGATCATATCGTTCCTTAAGACGATCTATTTCTTCTTGAAGTTCACCATTAAGGGCATTAATTTTTGCAGTAATTGCTTCTGCTGTTTCTCCTGCACGATTGATATCTCCATATTCCTTGCCCTGACGTGCAACATTGCTGACCGCAGTTGTAGCTCTGCTTAGAGTTGACATGTTGAGTTTACCTCCTCCGGAAAAGGCAGACAACAATGATGCGCCTATAGATATTGCAGTCTGCAGTTTTCGTCCCTTGGATTGTTCCTTTTCTTTTTCTATTTTTTGTTTAGCTTTTCGGAGTTGTTCACCTAGTACCTCTGTTTTTATTTTGTATTTTTTTCGTAGTTTTTCTGCTTCGTTATCACGGATTTCTCTTGCTGTATCACTAAGTCTTATACGAAAATCACGTTCACTTTCTAACGGATTTGAGATCATTTTGAAATTCTTACTTTCAAAAAAATCAATTCCTTTTGTTCTATAAAGATAGTTATGGAACTCTTTTTTCCATTTAGAATAACTCCTTGCTTTAGTCGCTTGATTTGGAATAGGCGTAAACATACCTTGGTTGGGAGGCCTTTTTTTGAGATTCTTTCCTTCCATTATGACTTCTTCTGCGTCTTCCCAATCTACATCTGACACATCATTATCTAAATAAACAGATAAACAAATTTTCTCAGTGTGAACTTTTTTCTTTGTTTTTGGGTTTACATAATGAACTTTAGCAATTCCAACAAGAGTTGCTTGAAAATTCTGTAAAGAATCCTTTGAATATATGAAAAACTGAGGAATGTTTGGAGGAATTATAGGAGGAGAAGTAAATTCTGTCGTTTCAATGTGTTTTTTTGCTTTTTGTTGACTAATGTAGGAAGTCATCGGAGTATCCAAAGAGGCAATATTTTTTTTATCCTGCATTAGAATTTTAATTTGGTTTCTAGTCAATGGTCCACGAAGATAAGACATTGCCCACCTTGAATGAAAAATAACAGGACCTTTTTCATGTACATTATGAAGTAAAAAAACTCTTTTATCAAGACTAGAGATGATTTTATCAATATTCTTCCTGTCAAAACCTGAACCACTTGAAATCCCTTCTAATCCATCAAGGATTCTTGCTTTGTCTCTTTCGGTTTGGAGTCGTCCAATAAACCAAGTACCTGTGTTTGATAGTCCTTTGTAGTCTAAATCAGCAGGATTCTGAGTTGCCAGTACTAGTCCTACGCCATATGCTCTTGCCTGTTTAAGTAAGGTTAACAATGGTTTTTTTGATGGGGGTTGAGAAACAGGTGGTATGTATCCAAAAATCTCATCCATATAGATCAGTGTTCGTAGGCTATTAGTTCCAGAACGTGTACGCATCCAACTAAGAATTTGGTTGAGTAACAGTGAGACAAAAAACATGCGTTCTGTTTCAGTAAGATGTGCAATCGAAAAAATCGCTACACGAGGTTTTCCTTCTGGAGTATAGAGAATCTGATCAATATCAAGTGGCGGACCCTTAAGCCAACCCTGGAATCCGGGCGCGGCAAGTAAATTATTTATCTGCATTGCAAATTTGAATCGTTCTTTTTCTGGAAAGAATGTCTCAATTTGCATAAACCCCACTTTTTGGAAAGGTGGATTCTGAATTGATTGTATTATTGTTTCAAGGTCTACCTGAATTCCTTGACGCCATAAATGATCAAATAATGTGGAAAGCAAAATATGTTCACGGCTTTGGATTGGATCAGCGCTAACACCCAAAAACCCCAAAAGGCTAGTTGCAGTAGTAGAAATCCTATCTCGAAAAAGGTCAGGTTCTTTTAGAATCTCCTCAGAAGGAGATGAAAAAGAAGATAAAATTGAAACTGGAACTCCCATCTCGCTGCCTGGAGTATAAATTACAAAATCAGCAGCATCTTTTAAATTCCGAATTCTTTCTGGACTCTGACTGTAACTGGTCAATCCATTTTTCCATATCTGTGCTTGCTTTTCAGCAAAATCATCAGGATCTAGTTTTTTTCGTCGTGCATCATCTTCGTTAATCCATGGACGAAAATTTTCAGGGAGAAGATCTGGAAATGTAAGAAGGAGATTACCTAAATCTCCTTTTGGATCAATTATAATTGTAGGAATACGATCAAGTATTGCCTCTTCAATCAAAGTTACACAAAGACCAGTTTTGCCACTACCAGTCATACCTACGCAAACGGCATGTGTTGTTAGGTTCTTAGCATCATAAAGTAAAGGGAATTCTTCTTCCTGTTTTTTTGATATATCGTATTGCTTGCCTAAAAAAAATTCTCCGAGCTTCTCATAGATTTCCATGGAATTATTCAATTCTCTTTGACCTAAAAGTCTTATTTGAGGGTAAGAAACTAAATATAATTTTAATATTTTAATTCATCAAAAAATTCAGAAATTAAAAAAATATTTGATTTTACATAACGAATTTAACTTTAAAAAAGATAAAAGAGGAATAAATCTATTCTATAACAAATGCAATTTTAACATCTGCTCTATATTGAATTATTTTTCCATTTTCAATCTTTGCCTTGAAGCCAAGAATATCCACTCCATGAATACCTCTAATTGATTCGCTAGCTTTTGCAACTGCTTCTTCAACTGCATCATCCCAACTTTTACTTGAAGTACCCATAAGTTCAACTAGTTTTACTGCCAATCTATCACCCCCATCACAAGTCAACTAACGGACATATCATTAAAGAATCTTTTCTAATTAAAGTATATAAATTCAAATTTCTATTGTTTATTGAAATTTTTTCAATAAACAAGTATAAACAATTTTTAATGAAATTAGAAAAAATAAAAAAAGTAGAGGTTAATATTCTATTACTCTAGGAAGATTTTTTGCCTCTTTTACCCAATCTGTTACTTGATCAATAGTTGGAGTTTTTCGGACTCGATTTTTTTCTTCATTTATCTCTTGCATTTTTTTTTGCAAATTTTCTGCATTTCTAT
>Ga0224497_10002466_pt1 | contig 10983 bp, 8 predicted proteins | sample SF_Jul11_sed_USG_4_FD_167970 | JGI IMG/M metagenome (GOLD analysis project Ga0224497, IMG submission 167970) | Sediment microbial communities from San Francisco Bay, California, United States - SF_Jul11_sed_USGS_13 | ecosystem: Environmental > Aquatic > Marine > Sediment | place: USA: California...
AGTTCGACCGGATCGACCTTGTCGGGGGTGTCTTCGGACGTGTGATGGGTGTAATCGGGGTCGTGTGAAAACATGACCCCCGGTATTTTCCGCTCGATAAACATCATGTGGTCGGAACCGCCCGAATACGGCGTGATGCGGTAATTCATCGAGGAAAGGCTCCCGCGCGGTGTTCTTACCTCCATCGTATCAACCATTTGTGCCATATTCTCGACGACGTCATTGAGTGCCGACGGGATCGAGTCGGGCGTCCTTGTGATGATCAGTTTTGAATGAAGTATCTCGAGGTTCTCGCCGACCATGTCCATATTGAAATTGGCGAGATACTTGCCGCCGAGCCCGACGCCCTTCATCTCGTCGTGCTTATCAATATAGGCCATCGTTCCGTACCACTCGGGTACCCAAAGAAACCTGATCGTGCGCTTCGGCCTCTCGAACGAGCCGTTGGCGATGCCCTGCTGAAGCGCCCTTGCGATATCGATCAAAGCCGCCGAGCCGCTTGCATTATCGTTTGCCGATTCCTTCGGATGATCCAGATGGGCACTAAAGACGATCTCCTCATCCGGTTTTTCGGAGCCCTTTATCGTCGCGACGACGACATCCATAAAATACGGCTCGAGCCCTTTTCCCCTGGCCTCTGCTTTGACGACGACTTTTTTCCCTTCCGAAATCAATTTACGAAGTTTTTCGCCCTGGCGGTTTGTCAGATTGAACCCGAACGTCACGCGTTCGAGTTCTTCGGTGCGCGGCCACATACCGGTGTAGGCAAGCATGTCCGGGTAGTTCGCAGCGCGTTCGTCGGCGAGATAGCAGACGACCGCCTTGGCGCCGTATTTTAATACGGCTAAGCGGTGTACGCTCCCTCCGTAACCCGTTGCGAGGACGATCTTGTCCTTTACGTCTTTGCCTTCGTAATCGGCGTCAGACGTTCCGGCTCCGACATACACGAGTTCTGCCGTCGCCGAACCCGCGTTCGAGTAGGTGATCAAACTCATCGCAACTTCCGGATAGCCGATGATGCGTTCCTCGTAAGGTTCCAGCATACGAAGCTCGGCCCAGTCCATATCGAAACCCGATGGAGACTGCCAGGTCTGGTAATGGACCTTGCCGTCCGATTTGAAAGACTCGATCTGGGCTTCTTTTACGCTGAATCCGGCTTTGTAAAGCTCGCTCAGGACGTAGCGTCCCGAATCTCGAAACTGCCGTGAGCCCTGGACCCGGCTGTGGCGGGTTATCTGGATGACGTGGTCTTTTGCGATCTCGCCGCTAAGCGCCTCGTGGAGCTTGTCACGGAGTTTCGGATCTAGGAGCTGAGTTTGGCCGGCGACCGGCAAAACAAAGATAAAAATAGTCAGCACTAATATCGACCGCTTGAACATATCAGAAGCCTCCTGCGTTCTTTTTGTCTCAATTCGTTGGTTCCGTTCAAGCATAAACTCGAAACCCTTCTTGACCAAAGCCCGCGTCGTTAAATCCCAAAACTATTTCCGGCTCGTTTACCATATTTACTTGAACAGGCTACAATACCGGATTTATAAGTGTTGGAATCCTACACAAGGATTTACCGACGGATACTGATCAGGGCTCGCCGCCGTTTGAGATCAGATATCGAACGGCTTGTTCATGGAACAACATCTTGTCTTTAACAAAACCGGATTGATTTATACGGAATAAGTTTTACCCACAAATATGCTCGATCTATTTCAGTCAATTCATCCGGTTCACTATCTGCCCGTCCTGACGACGATTTTTTCGCTTTACTTCTTCATAGAGATTTTTGGCCGTTACAGAAAGAAAGGTGGCACTCATCTGTTCTGGTGGTCCGCGGGTGTCTTCACTTACGGCCTCGGCACATTTCTGGAATCAGCCATAACGATCTTTGGAAATTCGCCTTTATTAAACAAATCGTGGTATGTCGCGGGAGCTATCCTGGGCGGCTACCCGCTCGCACAGGGCTCCGTGTATCTCCATTTCAAGAAGAGAAACTCAGATATACTTTCCTCAATTACGATTCCGTTCATATTGTTTGCCGCGGTCTGTGTCTTTCTTTCACCGGTAAACTTATCCCTTCTTGAAACATTCCGGCCGGGCGGAGCATCAATCGGATGGCAATGGGTAAGATTGCTCACACCCCTTATTAATCTTTACGCCGCGATATTCCTGATAGGTACGGCGCTTTTAAGTGCGATCAGATTTGCGAAAGTTGAAAATGGAAAAAACCGCGCATTTGGCAACTTGTTAATCACGATCGGCGCGATATTACCGGGAATCGGAGGCGGGATGGCGAAAGCGGGTATGGTCGAGGCACTCTATGTCGGCGAATTTGTGGGAATTATCTTGATCTTTTTGGGATACAGGGCTTGTTTAAGAGAAAAGCCGATTTTTCAGTTGTGATCGTCGTCATATTTACAATTTATCTTTTCGTTTAAAGTAAGAGCATGTTTAAGAAAATAATCGGAATAATAGCTTTGGTTTTTACATTGGCGATCGTTTCTTTTGGTCAGACCGGCGTTATAAAAGGCAGGGTTCTCGATCAGCAAGGGGCGGTGGTCGTTGGGGCAACGGTTAACGTTCGGAACCTGTCCTCGGGTGCTCAGGTAAATACTGAAACCGCCACCGACGGGATCTTTTTGTTTGAGAACATGGCCGAAGGCGAGTTCTTGATCACGGTGGATGCAGTCGGTTTTTCGTTTGCCACGAGAAAGGTCAAGATAGACGATCTGCCGCCAAAAGAAATTGAAATTGTGCTGTCGGTCGGTAATATTTCAGCGGAAGTCACCGTAACCGCAACCCGGACACAGGTATCGACAACAGAAACCGCGGTACCGGTGAGTGTTATCGACCGGGAATCGCTCGAACGGGCAAATGTGAATACCCCGGGCGATGCTTTGCGCAACCTCCCCGGCGTTTCAACGGTAAACGAAGGCTCATTTCAGGTGCGGCCCAGAATCCGCGGGTTGGACAGCAACCGCATCCTGGTCCTTGTGGACGGCGAGCGTCTCAATAACGCCCGTACTTCGACGACCCAATCAGGTATCGAATTGGGATTGGTCGGTACCGAACAGATCGAGACAATCGAAGTGATCAGAGGCGCCGGATCTGTTCTTTACGGGACAGACGCACTTGGCGGAACCATAAATATTATCACTAAAGAAGCTCCGCGACGCACTCAGGGAGGATTCGATCTCGGCGCTTCATTCAACGGTTTTTATAGTTCAAACGAAAAAGGCAGAAGAGGCAGCATCTCGCTTACGGGATCCGGCAAATTCTTTTCATTTCGAGTCGCGCAGTCGCTGGAACGATATGACAACTACACACTGGGAGACCCGGCGGGACCTCCGGTTGAAGGGGTTTCATCAGACGGCGAAGTCCTGAATTCACAATCTCACGGCGGCAACACTCAGATCACAACCCGTTTTTTCTTTAACGACGACAATGATCTGCGGCTGAATTATTCCCGCAGGAGGGCTGGAAACATTGGTGTTCCGACTCTTGTTGGCGTCTTTAACGCATTTTTCCCGGATTCAGACCGGGATAAATTTAACGCTCGTTTTGAAACAAGGAATGTAAGCTCTAAGCTCGCACGGGTTTCTGCGAGTTTCTATTTCCAAAATCAAAAACGCAATTTTTCAAACATCTTGTTTGTCCCGCCCTTTTTACCGTTTTTTCCGGGCATCGATGAGTTTAGCGAGACGATAACTGATACGGACAGTTTTGGTTTTGACCTGCAAAGTAGCTGGATTCTGGGACAAGACAACTTTCTTATAGCCGGCTTCTCACAGGTTCAGGATAAAAACAAGGATTCGCGGCTCGTCGAAAATCGGCTTCCGGTCTTTACTCAGGACACAACGCGAAGTGTTCCCGATGCGAATTTTGGAAGTTTTGCCATGTTCGTACAAGACTCTCACGATTTTACGGACCGGCTTAAAGTTGTCGGCGGAATCAGGGTCGAGCGGTTCTACGCGGGGTCTAGCGCCACCGAAGGTTTCGGCCTGCCTTCTTCACTCACGGCCGATCAGATCGAGGACCTGGGCTTGACCGGTTTGGAAAACGGACTCGATGTGAGCGACATTTCCGTAACCGGTGATGTGGGGGCAGTCATAAGGGTGACAGATGAAGTGAGTCTGTCAGGAAAGATCGGCCGATCATTCAGAGTTCCGAACTTATTCGAACGCTTTTTCACAGGTGCGGGTTCAGTCGGGGGTTTCGTCGTCGGAAACCCAACTCTCGAACCCGAGAGCGGTGTGAATGTGGACGCAAGCATCAAGGTTCGGAATTCCAGCTTTGCCGGATCGTTTACGTATTTCAACAACAGGTATAAGAATTTTCTCTCGAATATTCCAGCTGTCGACAGAAACGGAGTACCGATAACGCTGCCCGGCGGGCAGGCTCCGATCGAAGTCTTTCAAACGCAAAACATTGGCCGCGCGAGAATCCAGGGATTCGAAGCCGATATCCAAGTTCCACTCAAACTAGGCATGGGTTTTCTGACGCCCGGCGGCAGCCTCAGTTATCTGCGCGGAGACAACCTGGACACCGGTGAACCGCTGAATACGATAACGCCGCTAAAAACGGTGCTCAGCGTACGATGGCAGAACCTTCTGAACAACTACTACGTCGATTGGATCACAAGAATAGTGAACAAGCAGGAGCGACTTTCCACTGCATTCCTGAACACAAACGGTCCTGAGCCCGGTTTTTCAGTAAGCGAACTGGGGGGCGGTTATGTCTTTAAGCGAGAAAGTTACAGATTGAGCCTTAATGTAGGCATTAAGAACCTTTTTGACCGCCGGTACCGCGAGCAATTCGTATTCGCACCTGCTCGCGGAAGATCATATGTATTCGGCTCGACGTTTGAAATCAAATAGCGGTTAAGAAAATTTCCGCACGCAGGGGCCGCTTCCTGGCGAACGGAGAAAAGGTATCAACAACAAAAAAGGAGCTGACTAATGCTCGGAACTCCCGCTTGTTCATTTTGGGATGAACAGTCTAAATCCGCGGCTAGCCGTCACAAGACCGTTCGCTGCCCTCGGATTACCCAACTTGAAAACAGTTTAAGGAAACCGGGAACATAGTTCTGCCTTGAGAGCAGTGCTCTAAGCGGACATCGACGCGCTCAATATGCAATTGCGAAGCACTGCTCTAAACGGACATCGACGCGCCCCGAACGCAGTACCCAGTACTACTGCTTCGCCATCGTCATCGAGTACATGATCGCGTTGTAGACGTCCTTGTTCGAATCGAAATTGCTTCCCTTTGTCGAGACCATCACGTTGACCATCTGCGTTTGGTCGTTGTATGTACGGTAACCGATCCACTGAAAACGCCGCGGATCGCTATTGTCCTCAGGCATCGACTCGACAAACTCGACTCCTTTTACGCCGTCGATCATCGTGTACTGAACTTTTTCGTAGTCGCCGTCTTTGGCCTTTTGTACCGCCTGATCGTAATAGGCCTTGATGCTTGTATCGACCGGGAAATCAGAACCAAGCGAAGAAATACTGGCGATCAGAAATCCTTTGGCCGGAGAGCCGTATTGAAACGACGTCTTGGAAACGCTCATTTTGGGCCAGCCGTTCGGGAGTTTCCAGGTCATCCCCTGTTCTTCCCAGGTGGCTGTTTCACCATCTAGCATCGATTCCATGTCCGATGTCAGTTTCGCCGTCTTAACCTCATCTCCGTCACCGGAGTTTTCATCGGCGCCTTCCGTCTTCGTGGTCGTTTCGGTCGTATCGGAGTCGCCGCCTGTGACCTCCTTCAAACGATCGCCAAGACCGCAAAACGAAAGTGCAAAAAACAGGATTCCGAGGGCTACTAACGATTTCATAATTTTGCTCCTTTTGCCGTGTTGATTGTTGCGATCCTATTCTTACTTTGAATCAAATAAATTGCAAAATTGTCTTTTTCTTCAATTCACTGTATTAATAACCGTTAGCGTTTTGTTCAAAACGGTTTTTGCTTAGCTGCCGTTTATCCATATTCCATAAATTGACGCGGGAGAGGCCTATGCTGATTGGTGTCTTAAAAGAGTCTGAACCGGGCGAAAAACGAGCGGCCCTTGTGCCGGCTGATGTAAAAAAGCTGAACAAGGCTGGACTCGACGTTATTTTTGAAGCGGGAACCGGCGTGAAGGCCGGTTTTTCAGATTCCGAATATTCGGAAGCGGGCGCGAAGGAGACAGGACGCGACGAAATCCTGGGTTCGTCCGATATCGTTCTTCGGGTCCGAAAACCCCCTTCTGATGAAATCGGAAAACTCAAGAAAGATTCAATCCACATTAGTTTTTTGGATCCCTTCAATGAAGCCGGGCTGATAGACGCTTTTCGCGAAAGTGGTGTAACGGCGATCAGTATGGAAATGATCCCGCGTACGACGCTTGCACAGAAGATGGATGCATTGAGTTCGCAAGCTAACCTGGCGGGTTATGTGATGGTAATCCTCGCCGCTGACAACCTTCCTAGGATCATGCCGATGATGATGACCCCGTCGGGAACCTTGAAACCAGCCTCGGTGTTTGTGATCGGAGTCGGTGTCGCAGGCCTACAGGCGATCGCAACGGCGAAACGTCTGGGCGCAAAGGTTACTGCCTTCGACACTCGGTCTGAGACGATCGAACAGGTCAAGTCACTCGGTGCCAAGTTCCTCGAAATCGACCTCGGCGAGACGGCTTCGACCAAGGACGGATACGCGGTCGAGCTAACCCCTGAACAAATCGAAATTCAAAAACAGGCGCAGAAGGAACAGATCGCCAAATCCGACATCGTCATTACGACGGCGCAGGTATTCGGTCGAAAACCGCCCGTAATTGTGCCTAGCGATGCGGTCGCCGGGATGAAGGCGGGGAGCGTCGTGGTCGATATGGCCGCCGTAAATGGTGGAAATGTGGAGTGTTCGGAACCCGGCAAGACAGTTGAATACAAAGGCGTAAAGGTCGTCGGTACTGGAAACTGGCCGTGCTTTGTGGCGAAAGACGCAAGCGTCATGTACTCCGCGAATCTCTACAACTTACTTGACCAGTTCTTGGATAAAGAAACCAATGAATTCAGCCTGGACCTCGATGACGAGATCTTAAGCGGCTGTGTGATCACGCACGGCGGTGAGATCAAAAATGAGATGGTCAGAAAGGCGTCTGAATAGGAGCAGATATGGAAATCGTCTATCCCGCGTTTATTTTAGTTCTCGCAATCTTTCTTGGGTTCGAACTTATCAGCAAGGTACCTGCAACTCTCCATACGCCGCTGATGTCAGGTTCGAACGCAATTTCAGGAATAACCTTGGTTGGTGCCCTCATTGCCTCCGGAACTGGCGGCGAGGCGACGAGTACCTTTCTGGGTACGCTCGCCGTTGCATTCGCGACGATCAACGTGATTGGCGGATACCTGGTGACGGACCGCATGCTCGGCATGTTCCGCAAGAAGAAAGGAGCAGCGGAAAATGAATAGTGCTATCCTCGCAAACTTTGCTTACATCGTCGCGGCCGTCCTGTTTATATACGGCCTTAAGGAACTGGGGTCACCTGCAACGGCGCGGCGCGGAAACATCATTTCCTCGGTTGGAATGCTGATCGCGATCGTTGTAACTCTCGCAGCCCAGGGAATTATCGATTTCAGGTGGATCGCGATCGGGATGCTGATCGGCGGGATCATCGGCGTGTTGGCTGCCAGGCTGGTCGCGATGACCGCAATGCCTGAAATGGTTGCGCTGTTTAACGGCTTTGGCGGACTCGCCAGCCTTTTGGTCGGTTGGGCCGCACTCTACGGCTCTTCCGTTTCCGAATTTACGATTGTGACAATCGTACTCTCGGTTCTTATCGGCGGCGTGACCTTTACCGGCAGTATGATCGCGTGGGCAAAACTGAACGAACGCATCACCGGAAAACCGATCATGTTTCCCGGTCAAAGCATCGTCAATGCTCTTCTAATGGCCGCCATCCTGGTTTGCGCGGTACTGTTCGCTTATGAACCCGCGAACGTCAACTTTCTCTACGCGATTATCGTCATGTCATTCATTTTTGGCGTGATGTTTGTGATCCCGATCGGCGGCGGCGATATGCCCGTCGTAATTTCGCTTTTGAACAGCTATTCGGGACTCGCGGCGTGCGCTGCCGGTTTCGCCATCGATAACCTCTTGCTTATCGTTGCCGGGGCTTTGGTTGGAGCGGCCGGGATCATTCTGACCGGAATAATGTGCAAGGCGATGAACCGGTCGCTTGGCAACGTTCTGTTCAGCGGTTTTGGTTCAGCAACGGCTTCCGGAGGCGGTGAAACGGGAGAGGTAAAACCAATTTCCGCGGAAGACGCCTATTACATCTTGGAGGCTGCTTCGAGCGTCCTTGTTGTGCCAGGTTACGGAATGGCGGTCGCTCAGGCCCAGCATGTTTTGAAGGAACTTCAGGGACTGCTTGAGAAAAACGACTGCGAGGTCGTTTATGGGGTTCATCCCGTCGCAGGAAGGATGCCGGGCCATATGAACGTCTTGTTAGCCGAAGCGGATGTTTCGTATGACGCCCTGCTCGAGATGGATGAAGTCAATCAGAAAATGGAGACCTACGACGTTGCGATCGTGGTTGGCGCAAATGACGTTGTAAACCCTTCTGCGCGTGAAGACGAATCGAGCGCGATTTACGGGATGCCGATCATCAATGTCGATTATGCCCAAACCGTGTTTGTACTAAAACGTTCGATGGCAGCCGGTTTCGCCGGGCTTCAAAATCCGCTTTTCTTCAAGCCGAATACACGAATGCTTTTCGGCGATGCGAAGGAATCGATCGGCGCTGTCGTGCGCGAGTTTTCGGGCTAAGGGATGACTGAATTAATGGATAGAGGACAACGGATAATTGAACCCGTTTAAGATGCGATCGTCGGTGCACGCCGTTTCAATTATCCATTTGAATCATCCCTCAGTTATCAGTCACCAGTCCTGTTCATGCCTCATCTTCACGATCTCGAGAAGCGCTTTCTTCGGTCGGTTCTTACGGTCAAAAAGCAAGGGATAATCCGTACGGCCCCGGATCGGCCAATTGTTCTTCCATGAATTCCCGTCGTTTACTCCCCAAAATGTAACCCGCGATATCGAAGCGCGATGGCGAAGGAAAATCCGGAAGAGTCTCTGATAGATTTCACTTTGCCGCCGCTCAATTTCCAACGGCAACCCATTTACGTAGGGATCTAATCCGCTGCGTATAACCGATGTCCGTCCAATATCCGCCCCCTGTTCCGCATCATTTGGAAAAGGGAGGACCGAGACATCGAGTTCGGTAAACAAAACCTTCACACCAACCGCCGCGAAAGCCTTGACCGATTGCTCAACTTCGTCCACGTCAGCAGGAAAATCAAGGCTGTAATGTGCCTGCATGCCAACACCATGGATTGGTATTCCCTTCTCCTGGAGGCGTTTTACAAGCCTGATCGCACCTTCTCTTTTTGCAGGTTTGAAGAGATTGTAGTCGTTATAATAAAGCTCGGCGGCCGGATCGGCCCTGTGCGCGAACTCGAATGATTTTTCGAGAAACTCTTCGCCGATAATCTTGTACCAGGGAGATTCGCGCAGCGTGCCGTCTTCGTTCAATGCCTCGTTCACTACATCCCATGAAGGCACGGTCCCGCGATATCTGCCGACGACGGTATTTATATGCTTTTCGAGACGGGAAAGGAGCAGTTCTCTTGAGGCCGGCCGGCCGCTTTCGTCTTCAAAAACCCAGCCCGGTGTTTGGCTGTGCCAAACAAGCGTGTGACCTGTCAAATGGATGTCGTTCTCACGCGCAAAAGCTGCCAAACGGTCCGCGACTTCGAATTCATACCTCCCGCGTGCCGGATTCAGCTTCTCCCATTTCATTGCGTTTTCAGCGGTTACCGCGCTAAATTGCGCTGCGACAAAAGGAAGCAGTTCCTCTTTATCGAGAATTTGGTCTTTGCTGAGCGCGGCACCGATCAGGAAGTCACCGGCAAACTCCTTTCGCAAAAATGGCTGCGCAAATAATGTTCCCGTTGCCATCAAGATCGCACCAACGGCCGCTGAGCGTCGCAAAAGTTTCCTCAATTCAGTTTCCCCCTTTGTTGTGACGTTCCGTCAATTGCCCGCATAACGGCAACAACCGGTCAAAAACAAATTATCCACGAGGCTCTGGTGTTAAGGAGCCATGTGACATTTCCGTCATGTTCGCTTATCGGTATTGATTATAAACGTAAAACTGGAAATTCTTTTACATCGGAAAAAACAATGATCTGTTTTGTGCCAGTTTGTCGCTTACTTGTTAAACACCAAAAACATTGTCGAAGGAGGGGAAAAATATGAATGGCAGAGGCAAAAAAAGAGATCGTGAAAACGAAAACCTTCTACGGGCACTTACGGTGCTGCTAAATCTGTCGGCGCTTGCAATGACTGCACTTGTCGGCTGGTCCGTTTTCTCGCTTTTCAAAAATGCTGGTGCGATATTCAATTCGATTAGCGGTAATTTTTTGCCGTGAATCCTCATTTCTTCGTCGACCGGCTCGTAATTCCAACTTCACTCAATCATTTCCGTGCAGCGGTACGACTGGCTTGCGTGTACAACGGTAATCATCCGATGGTCCCGAAAACCAGCACTCCCGCTTTTACACCCCCCTTCCATCCTGCATTTCGGAAATATAAGCTGACCTCCATTTTTGTTATTCTGTCCTAAATGCACACGTCACTCATTTTTCTGGACCTGCTTATTATCTTTCTGGTCTCGGTGCCGGTGGCCTTTGTCTGTATTCGTTTGAAGCTCCCTTTGCTGGTTGGTTTCATGCTCACCGGGATCACGATCGGCCCTTACGGATTCGGTCTGATCAAAGAACTCGACGCGATCGAAATCCTCGCCGAGATCGGGGTCATGCTACTCCTGTTTACAATCGGCGTCGAGTTTTCAATCCGCCGGCTCCGTGAGATGAAGAACCTCGTCCTGATCGGAGGCGGTCTTCAAGTCGGACTGACGATCGCCGCGACCGCCTTGGTCTCGACCCT
>Ga0224497_10002467_pt1 | contig 10980 bp, 16 predicted proteins | sample SF_Jul11_sed_USG_4_FD_167970 | JGI IMG/M metagenome (GOLD analysis project Ga0224497, IMG submission 167970) | Sediment microbial communities from San Francisco Bay, California, United States - SF_Jul11_sed_USGS_13 | ecosystem: Environmental > Aquatic > Marine > Sediment | place: USA...
TGTTTTCACGATATTTCGCTTTGCAGCCTACCTGAACCTAGTACAGGAACTTTAAGTTCTGTTTGGCCTTGCTCCATGTGGGGCGGCTTTTTTCATTCCTTTTATGGAAACCTCAGGTTTTTCCATCATAGTGCGCCATATTGGATTTTTTTCTGTTCCGTTGCCAATCATCTCTAATTATCCATCTCCAGATCACATTTCCTGTATGGAGGGAGGAGTTTCCTCTGCCGTAGCAGCGTGTCGTGCTCCAGCTCACATGATGGGTATGCTTCTTGATTGAATTTGAGTATTACCTTTGAGGTTTTGTGCCTATTATGAACAATGTCCCAAATTCTCGTTTCCATTTTTTTCCGCTTTTCAAATCTTTGACTTGCTTTGTTTTAACTGTGAATCCTGCATTTTTAAAAAATTCTTTCCACTCTTTTTTTGAATGCAAATGCATCTGTATTTTCATAATTTTTGCCCATTTAGCAGTGGTCTTGTTATCAGAATAAAAGTCTGTCCCACAGAAAAAACTTCCTCCTGGTTTTAGTAGTTTGAATATTTTTATCAGTGCCGCTTCAATTGAATCTGCATAATAAAGGGATTCCATTGAGAATACAAAATTAAATTTTCCTTTGTAATTCATTGATTCTATATCTGTATGAATGAACTCTTCTTTACTGCTATCTTTTTTTTGTTTTGCCTGAAGAATCATTTTTTCGCTTTTGTCAATCCCTACTACTTTTCTGCAATTTTTCTCTCTTGCAATTTTCTTTACAACCCATCCATTCCCACAACCTACATCTAGAAATGTAAATGGCTTGTCAAATGATACAGTTTGCAAAAATTTTGAAACGTTCTTTCCGTGTTCTAATTCCATTAATTCTGCTCTTCCGTTTTGAGCCCACTCATCAAACGTTTTCCTAACCCCATTCATGTTTATTGTGATTTTTTCTTTCCTTTCACTAAATTGAAGATCTGTCTTACTGCAAGCTTTGGGTGGTGGGTTGCCAACTTTATCATATTTGATAATCCAAATTCAGCTTTAATAAAATCGATAAACTCTTCAGGTTTCAATTCTTTAATGATGTCTAACTCTCTATCCCACTCTTCATCAGATAGTCCAATCCATCTATTCTGTACCTTTCCTGCAGAATTAATTTTTGATTCTATCTCTTTTCTCCAATTTTCTTCATATGGATTCAATGCCGTTTTGTCTGTATTTCCTGATTTGATTGCATTAGACGCAACTTCCCCGGCAACTCTGCCAAATTTTATTGCATATCTTATTCCTTCCAAAACCAAAGGATTTGCTTGGCCTGCAGAATCCCCGACCAAAATCAAATTATTAAACACCGTCTTTCTTGACAAGCCATCATTTGGAATTAATCCGTAATGAAACTCTATTGGTGATATTTTTCCTAGTCTTTTAATTGGGCCTATCTTTGAATCCATCAGTTCTTTGAGTCTTTGAGTTGGGTCTACATTTGATTCTGGTTTTCCTACGCCTACTCCAATTCTAACGATGTTGTTTCCTAAAGGAAAAATCCAAGCATATCCAGCTGGTGAGTATTGTTGACCTACCATCAACCACCATGTGTCCGATTCTACGTTTTCTGCTTTTACCTCATATTCTGCTCCTGCCCCGAATCTTTTCCATTGAGTTACAAAACCCATCGCTTTGCAAACCGTAGATGGAAATCCACTTGCATCAATTACTACTTTTGAATGAAACGTGATTTTCCCATTTGGTCCAATACCGCTAACTCCTGCAATATCTCCACTCTCATTTTTGATTACCTTATTAACATTAATTTTTACAAAGATATCTGCACCTGACTGTTTTGCTTGTTGTGCTAACCATCTGTATGTTTTTCTCACATCTAAAACTGCAGCTCGTGGAACTGAATCACCAATCGTAACTTCGTTGTTTGGTGAACAAAATGAGAAGTTTTTAATTGGATTAAAATAGTCGTCTGGAATTCCAAATTCTTTGATATTTTGAATCCATGTGACTCCGCTTGTTCTAACAGTTTCTGCAATTGAATTTTCTTTTTCTATTAGAGCAACTTTAATTCCATTTTTTGCAGCTGCAAATGCTGCTGATGATCCTGCAGGTCCTCCTCCTACCACAACTAAATCGTAATGATGTTCTTCAGACAACTTAATTTAATCAGTAGTACCTAGGATATAATTTTGAGGATTTTCTGTGAAATTATTTCTTTAAAACTGGGGTGCCTGATGTGTCGTTTTCTCTTTCTGAATCAAAGGTCTGCATGTGTGCTAAATCTCTATGCATGTAACTATGGGTCTCTCCCTCGTTCTTTCTGCAGAATTTTGAATGTATTGTCTCCTCTATCTTTAGCGTTATTTCATTTTCATGAAATAGACGTTTTCCACAGTCAGGGCATATGAATTCAGGCATAAATTCCGTTTGTATCAAATCTATTTAGATGTTTCAGGTAATACTGAATTGACTGTTTTATTCTTGAACCGAAACTTTAGATGTTTACAAATTTGTAATTATTTATGGATGAATCTCAAATCTCGTCTTTTGTAATATGGTCTGCTATTACTGGAATTATTATGGTAATTACTGGACTAAGTTACCGTGCATATTTGAGGACAAAAAACGATGAGATCTCTTCATCTTGAAAAAAAAGGATTAAGGGGGCTTGCTATTGCTGAAAGCTTTACCCCAAATTCCTCAAAATCTATTTTATCTGGCATAGTGATGAGGCGAGATTTCATTATTGATGATTTTGTATTTGGAAGTGCAACATTAGGTGGTAATGATGCTACTGATTCTATTTTAAAGATGTATGATGAACTTGATAGACCTGATGTCAATTATGTGTTGATCTCTGGTTTGATAATTTCTATGTATAATATTATAGATATCAAAAAATTATTTTATTCTCTAAACATTCCAATCATTGGAGTTTCATACAATGATTCTCTTGGAATTGAAGATGCTCTTAAACGCCATTTTCTAAATTCATTTGAATCTAAAATTTCTGAATATCATAAATTGGGTAAACGAGAAAAAATTACTTTGCACACATGTAATGATATTTTTGTTAGGAGGGAAGGCTGTACATTAAATGATGTAAGACATCTTCTTGATGATTTAACCTTACATGGTTCTGTTCCAGAACCTATTCGTGTATCTCAATTACTTGCAAAAACGTTACTTGAAAAAGGATTATCCTTCTGAAGCTGTTTTACCACCATCTACATTTAGGATGGTTCCTGTTACCCAATTTGCTTCATCTGATGCTAAATAAAGCGTAGCATTTGCAACATCTGCTGGTTCGCCAATTCTTGCAAGAGGCAATCTTTCTTCAAGAACTTTTCTTGCTTGAGGATCATCTAGATATGGTTTGATCATTCCTGAATTGATAATTCCTGGATTTACACAATTACATCTGATGTTTCTTCTTGCATATTCTACTGCAATTGATTTTGTAAACATGGAAATTGCTGCTTTGGTAGCTGAATATACTGCCAAATGCACTCTTGGTATTGCCCTTTCACTTGATATGGAACCTATGTTTATAATAGCCCCACTTTTTACATCTGACATTTTTGAAAGAACTGCTTTTGTCATATGAAACACTCCTAACAAATTCACGTCAATGAGTTTTTTAATTTCGGAATCTTTCATTTCATGAAAGTGCACTGGATCATTAATTGCCCCTGCATTATTTACTAAAATATCGATTTTACCATAAGTGTCCATGATTTGATTGACTGCTTGGAGTGCTTGCGATTCATCAGTCAAATCACACGTTATTGAGGCTGTTAATTCTTCATTTCCGATCTCTTTTCTTGCCTTTTCTAACCCCTCTAGGCTTCTTGCAACCAGAACAACCTTTGCTCCTTCTTCAGAAAATCTTTTCACAATACCTTTACCTATGTCACTTGATGCCCCTGTAACTATGGCAACTTTATCATTTAATCTCATACTAACACAAATAACTCATAACTTATAGAATTTTTGTTTAACTTTATTCGTCATTTTAGTTTTATTTGGAATCATTAATTCTTTTAATGTATTCAATTATTCCTGTATAGTCTATTTTTCCTAGTCCTTCTTTGAGAGCATTTCCGTACAATTCTTCAGCTTTTTCAATCATTGGCAGTTTTATCCTCAAAGATTTGGCAGTTTCTGTAATCGTACTGATGTCTTTTTTTAGATTTGCAAGTGTAAATGTTGCATCATATTCACCATCTGCCATTTTGTATGCCTTTTTTTCACTCATTCCTGTTTTAAAATATGTAGAGTTTAAAATTTCAAGAAATATTCTGGGATCGACATTTGATTTCTTAATAAGAGTAATTCCCTCTGATAGGGCTAGCGCAAGCATAGTTATTTGAAGATTCATAGCAAGCTTGACTGAATGTGCGACTCCACTTTCTCCTAAGAAAAATACTTTGTTTGCAATAATATCAAAGATATTTTTACAACTTTCAAAGGTATTCTTATCTCCTGATACCATCATGACTAAATCTCCAGTAATTGCAACATTTGGCCCTCCCATTACTGGAATGTCTAATTTCTGAATATTGTGCTCTAGAAATTTTTCTGAAATGTTTTTTGATTCTGATGGATTAATGGTGCTCATATCTGCAACAACTATCTTTTCATTTTTACTCTCAATTATTCCTTCTTTTTCAAAAGATACTTGTTTCACTGCATCTGCATCTTTTACTACAATAATGACAAGTTCTACATGTTCTGCAATTTCTTTTGGTGATGATGCGACTTTAGCTCCTTTCTTTTTGATTTGTGTTGTTTTTTCTTTTGTTCTATTGTATACTGTTACGTCAAAATCTGAATCTAACAAATGTAGTGCCACTGCATTTCCTAACATTCCTAAACCGATAATCCCTATCTTTTTCATTTTTTATTATTCCTTGGAATTAATATCTCAATGACGTTCTTCATTTTGGATCTCCCATTGATTATTTCCAAATCTTGATGAGACAAATTCTAATTGTCCTATCGTCTTGTCTCCTTTTTTGACTTTGGCAAAATCAAATTTTTTTAATCTTAGTAGTTTTTCTTTTGGTTTGTATCCTCCTTCAATCACTTTTACTTTAAATCTTTTACTTGCTTTGATAATCATCTTCCTTGCAATTTGGACATCTCCCATCCATGAAAACATTTCAAAATCCCCAAAACTTTTAGTAGAAATTTTATATCCATATAGTCTAGCTTCAAGTTTCACTCCTTGAATTTTAGCCTGATTGTTTAACCATGACACAATCTCATCTCCGTAACCTTTTTCAACTCCAAATGTCTCTGAATCTCTCATCTATTCAAACTTACAATATTAAACCATAATAATCATTTTCAAATCCTTGGTAGACTAAAATATTGACCCGTTATACAAATTCCATGCTCACAATTGATTGTAAGGATATTTCATCAATAAAAAATGAATTACTTGTATATGTTGCAGATAAAGTAGAAGCTATTCCTACCCTCAAACAACATCAATTTACACTCTCTACTTTTGATGACAATGATACCATTGATATTGATATGGTAATTTCTGCCATTAAAGAATACTTGGACTCGATAGATGAAGGAAAAAACTTTGCTGTGATTTCAAATAATGGAAAAATTAACATTAGATCAATTTCCGGCCGAGTGATAGAACGAGACTCTGTAGAACAATCTGAAATGTTTTCTTGTACTCATTGTGGATTTGTCACAAGATATCAAGTTGAACTTAATGTTCACATGAGAATCCATTATCTTTGAATTTTCTTAAAAATTCTAAAACCTGGATTTTTAATTATGGGCATTTTTTGAGCCATTGAAAAACTGTAACCTTCAAAGCGTTTTTGGTATTCTGAAATGTAACTTTGTGCAACTTCTTTTGTTTTAAATCTAGTTCTTATTCCAAAAATCTCTGATTGCTTCCCAAACACATCATAGACTACAACTATGTACTGACTTGGGTTAACTTGATACTTTGAACTACAATACCACAAAATTCCCAGCATCACGACAAAAAATCTTGTAACAAATTTATCTAGAATCTTAACCACATTTTGATTTTCAACAGGATCTTTATAAGCACTAGTTACACAAAAAAATCGTGATAAAATCATCAAAGAATAACGTGAATAAAGTTTATTGCGAAAAATGTGATTTGGTTTTTGAATCTAGAGAAAGATTTGAAAAACATCTTGATGCACATTCATCAAATATATCGTGTGAGATGTGTCCTATTGATACTGCAATTTCAAAATTTGTAAATTTGTTTAAACGAAAGTCATCGCATAATTTGGAATAAGTTTTTTAACCAATTCCATCTTTTTGAAATATGAATAAAAAAGCTGTAATTCTAGGCGTAATTGTTGTAGCAATAGTTGCTGGTATTGCAGCATCTGTTTCATCATCTCCCTCTGAAACCGTTAATCTTGATATGGGCAGAACACATGGTACAATCTCTACTGCCATGGGTTCTGCAATTTTAGGTGATCCTTCTGCTCCAATCACAATTGTTGAATTTGGTGATTATCAATGTCATCAATGCTATAATTGGTTTCATAATACAAAACCTGCAATAACACGTGATTATGTTGAAACTGGAAAAGTAAATTTAGTTTTTGTTGATTTGGCCTTTTTGGGAAATGATTCTCCCAAAGCAGCTCAGGCCTCATATTGTGCTGAAGATCAAGGGATGTATTGGGATTATCATGATCTTCTTTACAATTCACAAGAACCGAAAATAGATGGAGGTTGGGCAAATTCTGAAAGACTAAAGGCGTTTGCATTTAGTTTGGATCTTGACATGAAACTTTTTGAAAGTTGTCTTGATTCAGGAAAATATTCAAAACGTGTTCAGTATAACATACAACAAGCAAGAGACAATGGTGTCAGTGGAACTCCTGGATTCTTCATTGTAGGTCCAGATGAACAACAACAAATCAGTGGAGCGCAACCCTTTTCTGTTTTTAAACAAATATTGGATTCTATGATCTGAATGATGCAAACAATCAAACTTGTGTTTTCAAATTTCAAATATGTTTTCTTATCTTCTGTAATTTTTGTATCTATGATGATTGGGTTGTTGATCCTCTCAGAATACATTTTCTTGGAACCTTACATTGTAAGTCATTTGCCATCTGGAACTGAATTAGGATTTGTATTAATCTTAGTAATTTCAGCTCTATCTGCATTAGTAATTCCAATGAATATTTTTAGAATAAATATTTTGAAAAGTTCAAAACAAAAAATGGGTGGTGGTATTGTTGGTTCAATCATTGGTGCATCTGCTGGTGCATGCAGTTGTGGACCTGTGGGATTTGCAGTAATCTCAACTTTTGGCTCAGTAGGTGCTACTGCGACTGCGTTTCTAACAAATTATGAGATTCCTATTCGAATCATCGCAATTGCTATTTTATTTGCAGCATATTTCACTACTGTAAAATCCCTCAAAATTGAGTGTAATGTCCATTCTTGATCTTGATGTATTAGAAATTACAAATTAGGCAAATATTTGCAACTTTGGAATGTATATTATGGCCATCTGAATAGATTCTATGACATTCATTTATCTTCCAATCAAGCCTAGTAGGAGAGTCAAGATGCAGATGAAATAGAAGATGTTAAGGATTATAGTTTTTTTGAATTTTAATGAATAAATGAATTTTAAAAATTTACAAAGTTGACCTATTTATTTGCCATTTTTTAGGTTTAACTAATGCAGAATTGGAATCTCATTTTTGGAATTTTCATAATTGCAAGTCCAATTCTTTTTTCAATGATTGCATACCCTGATTCAATAGCTTGGAGTTGGAATGAAGGTAGGGGTGGTTATTTCTTTGCACTAGTTTTCATAGTAGCTGAATTAATTGGTCTTAAAATTGTCATATCTAAAAAACGACTGCTTGCCGTAATTCCAATGGCACTTCTAACTATTATTTATCTAATTTCATTAGAGTACAATCTTAGAGATTACATTATTGAATCTGCTGAGCAGTTTAATGTACAATTAATTTACTCATGGACATGGATGTGGGATTTTGTTGTCATGGCAATTTTTATTGTTGCAGCATTGACAATTTTCTTTGGTAAACGATGGATTAGAATTGCCCCTGCTGGACCTATCTTTCTAACTGGCACTGCAATAATTCTTTCACTTGATGCATTTTTTCCATACGATACCTTAGGTCCTTTACAGTATATTGTTCCGTACTTTGTTCAAGCAAATGTGTGGATAATTACAATACTTGATCTTGGAACGGCAGTAGCTAAAGACAATGTCATGTTCTTACGTGGTGAGCATGGTTCTATGGCCCTTCAAGTATTTTGGCCATCTGCGGGAGTTCATAGTATTATTATTTTTTCATTAGTCATTGGTGCATTCATGTTAAAATTGAATATTCCAAGACATCGAAAAGTAATGTATTTTGTTTTAGGTATTATAGGTACAATCACAGTTAATCTGATTCGAATATTTTCATTATCCTGGTATGCCCTTAAAGTAACAACAGATCCTGTAGCATGGGAAGAATATCACAAGATTGCAGGTGAAATCATGTTTTTGCCTTGGCTATTTGCATTCATTTTGGTAGTGATTTTGATAGAATCAAGACGCATGAAAAAACTTGAACAATAATTTTTCTATTTAGAAGTAATTTGTAATGCTACTTTGCCCTTGAACTTCTGAAAGTTCTGCAACTTTAACTCCTAATCTTCTAATTGTATCGGTCTGATTTTCTAATGCTTCTTTTAGTAACTGATCTGCATTTTTTTGTAATTCCTCAAGACTTGTAGTTGAATTTCTTAGCATTCTTGATTTTGATTTGCTTGATAAATCTGATTGAATAAGATGAATTCCAACAGATTTGAACATTCGATTATTTTTCATTAAGACACTGTGTACTTTTTTACATAATTCGACAATATTTTCCGATAAAAATTGATAATCTTTTGAGTCTTTTTTTAATGTTGAAATTTTACTATATTGTATTCTGGCTTCTCTTTCTTTGACTGGCTCATTATCTATTCCCCTTATTGCATTATAGATGTAAGTTCCACTCTTTCTTCCAAATTCTTTATTTAAAGTAAAAACATCTAATTTTTTTAAATCTTGTATTGTCTCTAATTTCATTTCAGAAAACCTTCCTTCAGTTTTTTTCCCTATTCCTGGAATTGCACTAATTTTTAATGGTTCTAAAAATTTATTTATGTTATCTGGAGTCACAACTGTAAGACCATCTGGTTTTCGAAAATCAGATGCAATTTTAGAAATTAACTTGTTAGGTGAAATTCCAATTGAACTACTGAGTTTAATTTTTTCCCGAATAGAATTTTTGATTTGTTGTGCAAGATGACTAGCTTTCTTAAAATCGCCTTCGACTCTTTTTGTTACATCCAAATACGCTTCATCTCTTCCGACATATTCAAAAACATCTGCATTAGATTTTATGATCTCCATTGCTTTCCCAGAAATATCTGAATAGAAATCAAAATCTACAGGCAAAAATATTGCATCTTTTCTATCATCTAGTCTTTTTTTTGCAAATGATATTGGTATTCCTGACTTGACTCCATATTTTCTTGCAGTATAGTTGGCCGTAGCTATTGCTCCGCTATCCCCTCCTCTGTCTGAGAAAACACAAACACATACTGGCTTTGTTTTTAATTCCGGTGATCTTGTCTCCTCGCATTGGGCATAAAAATAATCAAAATCTATGTGGAAAACTACTCTTGTTTCCAATACTTTTCAATGTTGTTTTGATTATTACTATATTGTGTATTCATCTAAAGCGCAAATCCCTTTTATGACACTAAATTACATCCAAAAATGGTTCAAGCCTCTACGGAATTGAATCTAAATTAAAGAAAAATAATAAAAAAAGACTCTAGATATGAGCACTTCTCATATTAAGAAATACAGTCTGTTTGAGTTCTTTGAGTTGATCGTGAATTGACTTTGCAGTCTCAGTATCCCATTTGAGTATGCATCTCGTAATTGTTGCAACAAATCTAGCAATTGAGTCCTAGCAGCATCAACATCGGCATCTCCGGCATCAATAGGAAAAGCATGTCATGAAAAAATGGGAATAGTTTCTTTCTCTGCCAAAAATCCTGAATTCCCAAGTGGAATACTCGAACAGGTGATGCAGACATACTATGGAGGGCGTACAGAAGACAGGATAAGAAAAGAGCCAGTCAATGTAAGTTACATTGACTTTACCAGCATGATCCCACGATATATTCCCTTTATGGACTACAAAACAGGAAAAATTATCCTAATGAGGACAATCCATTAGAGTCTTATTTCTACTGGAAGAGGCAATCTGAGATTCTAGAAAAATACGTTAATCATAATGATGAAAAATCAGAAGGAGATACAGGACTTGTCAAGAAAACATGTTGCCATCAACAAGTCATCAATACGATACATTGGAAAGGAATCAAACGAACTAGAGGAGTCTGAAGTGTTGGGCGTCTCAGGCAAGGACTATTCAGAGTATGTCGACAAACAAGGAAAATTCCTAGAGATAATCAAGAATCTTATTTTGGATGTTGCCCAAAGAATAGGACTTCCAAGAAGAACGTTCTTTGATCTAAAGGAAAAGACAAATTATTCTGTTCCAATAAACCTCAAGAGAAAAACATTGAGAAAGTTGCGTCAATTACAGTTTGAAGACAAACAGGAGGTGATATGCAAATAATGAATGAAATGATTGAAGAAAATAATAATGATGTTGAAATTATATCTGAAAGTTACGATGAATCTGAAAACATCTTTGCTGGAAAAAACCTCGCAGCAGGGAAAGGGGACCAGACAAAAAACCTCGAACATACCGTGCAAACAGCATGAAGAATTTTGTACAGTTCAATGACATACCTGAAGAATTTAAGAAATATCTTAAAGATGTGAAAGGAGTTGACATTACTGGAAACACTGGTATTGTAAAGGCCTTCTTGATTTTTGGTGGAGCAATGATTGCAATCTTTGGAGG
>Ga0224497_10002469_pt1 | contig 10975 bp, 8 predicted proteins | sample SF_Jul11_sed_USG_4_FD_167970 | JGI IMG/M metagenome (GOLD analysis project Ga0224497, IMG submission 167970) | Sediment microbial communities from San Francisco Bay, California, United States - SF_Jul11_sed_USGS_13 | ecosystem: Environmental > Aquatic > Marine > Sediment | place: USA: California...
CGAATGACAAGCGTGCGAGATTGTCGATGAATTCCTGCTCTGTCGGATAGACCAGGAACTGGCGTGCGTCGATCTGCTTTGCGACGGCCGCCGCATGCTCGGACTCGTCGAAGTCCGCACTTTCCCGGAATGCCCCCGTAAAGGTCTTGAGCGTGTCGTCGTAGTCTCCGGCTGCCAGGACCGCGACAGTACTCGAGTCGAGCCCACCGCTCAGGTACGCACCAAGGGGTACGTCGCTCCGAAGCTGGCGATGCACACTGGCCTTAAGCAGGCTCCGCAGCTCATCGATCGCCTGCGCCTCGCCGATCGACTCGTCGACCGAGTAATCCAGGCGCCAGTATTCCCCCGTGTGGCGATGCTCTCCATTCCGGGAGTCATATAACTCGAAATGAGCGGGCAAGACTTTCTCGATGCCGGCGAACAGCGTTCGCTGCGACAACGTGTGCTGGAATGTTATGTATTCGCTAAGCGCCGTCGCATCGACGCCGGCCGCAACATCCGGGTGCAGCAGCAACGATTTGATCTCGGAGGCAAAAAGCACGCCCCCCGGGACACGGCAGCGATACAATGGCTTGATGCCGAAATGATCGCGCGCGGCCATCACGCGATGCGTTCGTGGATCGTGGAGCACGAACGCGAACATACCATTTAGATTTGATACAAAGTCCGGCCCGAATTCGAGGTAGCAACGAAGCAGGACTTCCGTATCCGAATCCGTGTCGAACTGGTGGCCCCGCTCAATGAGATCGGCGCGAAGTTCGATGTAATTGTAGATTTCGCCATTGAAGGCGACGCTGACTCCTTCACGCGTCATCGGCTGTTTGCCTGACTCGAGATCGATGATCGAAAGCCGTTGATGAGCAAAGTCGACGTTATCCACCGTCAACACACCATGGTCGTCCGGCCCGCGGTGGGCAATCGCATCCGCCATCATCCGAAGGGTGGAACCGTCCTTCGGGCGCGAGTCAAATCGGAGAATGGATACGAATCCGCACATGGCTTCAGAAAACGATCAAGTTGCGACGAGCTGCTTGAGGCTGCCCCGCTCCAGGACGCGGTTCGCGTGCACGCCCATCGGCACCAGCGTGTAGTGCTTCGCCATCTCGTCGAGGACTTTCACAAGCAAGCGCTGTTTCTCCTCGCTCGGTACATCCATGCCGGGAAAGAACTTGAGCTCCGGGATCTGGTCGCCGCCAATGACATCCAGAGGGTGCAAGAGAAAGCTCGGCTCGGTGGCAGTCAGCCGACAGGCTGCGAGCGCCGTCTTCAGATACAGCATCATTAGGGTCTCTGAGAAACGCGATAGAAAGACCAGATAACTGAAGTGGAAAGGTGTCTTTAAAATCGGCATCGTCGTTACTGGAATCTCTAGCAGCTCCTCGCCGGATGGCAGGTCCCAGAGATACGGCTTCACGGGTCGGAAGCCGTCGCGAAACCGGCCGAATAGTTCTTTACGCTGTTCTTTCTCCTCTGGTGTCAGGTCTGACGTCCAGAAGTAATACGCCCGCGCGAGTGGTCCCAGGAAGGTCGGTAGAGTCGACGCATCGAAGCGATAACCGAGCCGTGCGAGGATGGGCAGCAGGGCCGGTGACCAGCTGAATCCCGGCCCGCGGAAGCCGATCGGCGATGTGCCCGTGGCCGCGGCAATTGCGTCGTGCGCTGTGCGGATCTCGTGCTCAAGATCGGCGTCGCTGTATAGCTGCAGCCAGGGTTCATGCTCGAAAGAGTGGTTTCCGATCTCGTGCCCCGATGCGGCTATTGCCCGAAGATACTCGCGGTTCTTGTCTTCGGCAGCGTCAGCGCCGACCACGAATACCGTAAGCTTGACGTCCAGCCGGTCGCATAGGTCGAGCATGTATGGAACAAAAGTATTGAGGTACGTAGGACGATCTTCCCAGTCATCGCCGTGAATCTTGAGGTAAGACCAAAGATTATCCAGGTCGAGTGACAGACTTGCGACGCGATCAGCCATGCGGATTTGCTAGGCGGCCTCGCGACGGAGAGAGCGCAACGCGGATACGAGCTCAGGCAAACGATTGTTGACTACACCGAGCGTCTCGTTGACGTTCAACGTACCGTTTGCGATTTGCGCCGAGTTGAGCACAAACACGTTCTGTAGTGAGGTCTCCATCGGCGGCAACAGCTTTTCCGAGTAGTCTAGCGTCGACACGGCGAGTACCTGGCGGGCTCTGGCTATCCCTTTCGCGACGACCTGGTCCCGCCGGAAATGCGGATACAATTGCTCAAGCGCGGAAAGGCAGTCTTCGTAGATCGCTTCATCTTCTTTTCGCCAGTACGGATCGTCCTGGGTAAGGTACTGCGGTAAGTATACAAGCGCGTTACCGCCGAAGTTCTTTTTGTCGACCAAGGCGGTCATTTCGATGACCCCGGTAAATGGCACGCCACTATCCGTAATGTTCGTGACGTAGTAAGGCGATAGACTGCTTTTCATGACGAAAGACGGGCAGATGATTCCCTGGTAGGTCACACTTCGGAGTCTCGCTTTTTCGACTTCGCCAAGGTCGGGACATAGCTGGGCAATCGAGCCGGTCGGCACCGTCAAAATGACCGCGTCGAAATCGGAGCGCCGATCATTCCATGCGACCGTGCTACGAGCATGGCTTCTCGAGACTTCTTCCACTTGGGCGCCGTAATGTGTCGCGACGCCGGAATCGTCGACAGCTTGCTGTAGGCGATCGAGGATCGTCTTGTAGCCCCCCTCCACGTAGCCAAACATCTCACGCTTGAGCCCGGCTCGCCTCGCAGCATACATCCGCGCAATGATGGCCCAGATAAACGAGGCGCTCGCAACTTTGTAGTTGTCGCCTAACTTGCTCTTGAGCAGAGGGAGCCAAATCTTCTCGACAACTCGCCGCCCGGAGTGTTTCGAAAGCCAGTCGACTGCGAGGACTTTCTCGAGAGCGCGCCAGTTGCGGATTTTTGACGCCAAAAAGATAGTACCACCGAGCCGGAGCTTTTCGATCAGCCCGAGCGGCGGGAACCGCAGGAACTCGACGGCACTTGACATCGACACTAGCTTGCCATCTGTAAGGAAACCTGTTTTCGTGATGCCCCAGTTGAGGCTACCCTCGAGCCCAAGATCCGAAATTAGTGACATCAAATGCTGATCGGACATGAGCATTACATGATAGAACCGATCCCAATCGTAATTGCCGATACGATCTGGCGAAGCTAAGCCTCCTGTAGAAGGCGCAGCCTCGAATAACTCGACGGCAGCGCCCAGGGAGCGCAGTCGCCATGACAGATACATTCCTAGGACGCCTCCGCCAACGACCCCGATACGTAACGAGCCTAATGGGCCCACGACCTCTGGGACCGCCGTCGACGGTACGACGGCCGATGGGTTAGCAGCCATTGGCGAAAGTTCTCCCCTTAGTGTCGTGCGAGCGTCTGCGTAAATGTCGGCACTGTAGGTGGTCTTGTGGACAGACTGTTAAGCTCGTTCTGATCGCAAACACGGGATAGTTTCCTGTAACAAAGACCACAAAACAACGCCGCTCAGAAGTGTACGTCAAAATTGAGAACGGCGTCACAATACTGCCCGAGAACCAAGTTGGCACACGGCGAGCCGGCATTGTCAAATTCGATCTCTGCTCGTATCGATGAATCGCGCCATTATAATGCCGGCATGCTGACGCAAAAGAAATTCATTGGAATCCAGGATTACATAATGGGTGAGAGATACTCACATCCAGATCAAGAAGCATTTCGTGGTACTTATTCGTGATGCGTAAAGCTGGGTCATGGTGGCGCAAATACTTACCGGGAAACGTGTCGAATCCATTCCGCCTCGCGACCCGCCTGTTGACCGAAAGAAAACCGGCAGCGCGATCCGCCGTGATGATGGCGGCAGCAGGGATTCTGTTAGCGCCGATTGACTGGGGTCTGCGACCGTTCGAGCAGAGGAGATATTCCAGAGCCTCGGTGTCAGAGCGCCCGATCCTCATTGTCGTCGGCCCTCCCAGGAGCGGGACGACACTCGTAGCTCAATACCTGATCAACGCGTTCAATGTTTCCTACATCAATAATCTAACGTCTCTTTTTCCCGGTTCGCCGATTACCGTCAACCGGGTCCTGAAGCACGTCGTCCCACTACGCGCCGGCGACTATGAAGCGTTTTACGGCAAGAGTCGCGGTCTCGCCGGGGCAAACGACGGTCTCTACATTTGGGACCGATGGCTTGGCTCTGACAGGCACCAGGTTCCCGCTCGTCTCGAAGATGGCGCTTCGGACAACATGCTACGGTTCTTTGGGGCGATGGATGGTCTTTACCAGCTTCCGGTGGTGAACAAGGTCAACAGGCTGAACACCTGTGCGCACCTCGTTGCCGAGGTGCTCCAAAATGCCCGCTTCATTTGTCTGCAGAGAAATCCGCTGCATCTTGCGCAGTCTCTCTATGTTGCCAGAAGGGACATAACGGGCAACATGCGGTCGGCGTACGGCGTTCAGCATCCGAATTCGGAACCTGAGGATCCGATCGAGGACGTTTGCCAGCAGGTGCTATTCCATGAGCAAAACGCGCGACGGCAGCAGGATTTATTGGGCGAATCCAGGTTTTCTATCTTGTCTTACGAAGACTTCTGTCGGAATCCCAGGTCTTTTGTCAAAAGCATACTCGAGCAGCACGATGCCCTACGATTGAGATCAGGTAGTGGCAAGCTCGCCACCTCATTCACGGTCTCCGACAGGATTCGTGTATCGAATGTCGTATACGAACGCATGCGGGATCGGTTGTCGGAACTCGGTACCGGTCAGATCAGGTGCCGGCGTCTCTGACTGCGGAAGCGGCTTTCGCCATTTTTCCGAGAGATGAGTTGAACCTACGCAGGAAATACGCACCGGATAACGTAACGCCAACAAACGTTATGGCGTGATAGTAGATGCCGACGCTCAGCGCTATGTCGGGATTGACACCAAACAGTCCGAGGCCCAGTACGAAGCAGTACTCGATTGTTCCAACGAATGCGGGTGCACTGGGCAACGAAATACCCGCGACGAGAAGTCCAAGTATGAGCACCGCCGCAGTGGGGTCAGAACCGACGTCGAAGGCCATTATCGACATATGGATAGCGAAAGCGAGTAGCGCCCACTGAATGATAGAGTTAATAAAGATCAATATGATCACATGGCCGGAACTCCTCGTTAGAACAGCAAAACCCTGCCGTAGCTGAGTCAGCCTCTGCGATATGAGCGGACGCAGTCGAGTCGGTAGCAGACGATGAATTGGCTTCAGCAACGAGATCAGCCAAGCTGGCGAGGCGGCAATCGCATACGCCGCGGAAATGGCAAGTATCGCGGCGATCAGGATGAAGGTCCTGGCAGCCTCGAACTCAGTCGAGGTGGAAGGACTGGCATATAACGCTGCGGTCAGAAGAAGCAGCAACGTGACTACATCGAACACGCGTTCGAGAACTACCGTGCCGAAAACCGTGCTGATGGAGATATCCTGTTCCTTGCCGAGGGCGAACACCCGCAGCAATTCCCCAAGTCGTACGGGCAGAACGTTATTCCCGGCGAAGCCAATCATCATCGCCGGCACTAATTCGCGTGCCGGGATATCTCGAGTGGGTCGTAGCAGGATGGACCAGCGTACAGCTTTGAGCCAGTAAAAGACTGCAAGCGCAAGGAGAAAAGGTATCGCGAGCCAGAGGTTCGCAGTCCGCAACGACGATGCCACAGCCGATAGCTGAACGTTGCGAAGCGCGAGCCACAGGAAAAGAGCGCCGACAAGAAGCCCCACGACCACGGTAATTCTTTTCGATGTCCTTCCCACGATTTGATCCGCCTGCAGGTCGCCTGACTGTCACGTCGACTTTAGCGTCATTCGGCTCTTTTTTCTGCCGGGATTTGAGACTTTTGTTAAACTCCGCCGGACGTCCAACCGGCCCACCGAATTATGACCGTCCGCGCGCGCTTCGCCCCCAGCCCCACTGGCGTCCTGCGCCTCGGCAGTGTTCGTACAGCACTATTCAGCTGGCTGTATGCCCGCCGCCATGGTGGTCAGTTCATCCTCCGAATCGAGGACACGGATAAAGAGCGTTCGACGCAGGAGAATGTCGAGGCGATCCTCGAGGGCATGGCGTGGCTGGGACTGAATGCAGATGAGGGTCCTTTCTATCAATCCGAGCGGATGGGTCGCTATAAGGAAGTTGCCGACCAGTGGCTCGTGGATGGTAAGGCTTACCACTGCTACTGTACGAAGGAAGAAATCGATGCCTTGCGCGAAGAGCAGATGGCGAAGGGAGAGCGCGTGCGCTACGACGGCCGCTGCCGGGAGCGCACCGAGCCGAGGGAAGGGATTGACCCGGTCGTGCGTTTCAGGAACCCGCTCGATGGCGAGGTTGTCGTCACCGACAGCGTGATTATGCTCACTGGGCTGCAGACGAGAGGTAACTCCCTGATTTGCAGGTGTTATTCAACCGTAGAACCTCAGCTTACCAATCGGTGTCGCTGAGCTGGCCAGTCGCCTAACCGCTTGATTTCCGTGGTCCTGTGACCACCGGTTTCAACGAGTTAGATCGCCCAAAAGTAACCAACTGATTCCACCGAGCCTTCTGAGTGCGCTCAGTTTTAGTCTCACTTCAGCTGTTCCTAGTACTGGTGAGAACAAAGGAAGCTGGCCAAGCGGGTTCACTTCCTTTTCCTCGCGTTGAGCAAATCGGAGACGTCCGGATCGCAGTCCACGCCTGGCTGACCGGCGGCGATACCCTAATTATGGGAGATGAGGGCATGGATCGCTACGCCGGTACCTATCTTTCTAGCGGGGAATTTTCTCCACCGTAGATGTCTATCCTAATCAAGAAATTGCTGTGCCCAGCTCTCAAAACTACTCATGATCCATATCTGCTCCAACTGGTCTGATGATGCCTGCGCCAGGTGGGTGCTCGCCTGTCGAATAGACTCTGTCTGAAAAAGTCCGCGTCTCTGCATTCCCGGCAGAAGCTCCTGATGCAGAAACTCCTGGAAAGGACTGGCCTTCATAAAAGAGCGCAGAGGAATGCCAAAGCTCATCTTGCGTCGGAAAGCGAATGCCTCATTAAATTTACTCGCACACAGCTCCTTGAGCGCAAACTTGGGCTCTTTTTTTCCATCTCGCTTAGCGATCAAGCCGCTGGCTGGAAAGCCGAGGGCAGTGGCGACGAGATCATTGTCGAGAAATGGAACCCGATTTTCTATGCTGCTTGCCATTGACATCTTGTCCTGTCGCATCAGCAAATCTGGCAAGTACGTCATTATTTCGTATTGCCGATAATTTCGCAGATTCTTGCCGTCTAATCCTGCCGCTAGGTCTGCACGATAGGTCACCGCCCGATCGAACTCGAAATCTGGCTTGAGATCGCTCGCCGCCGCCAGCGAACAGAACGACGAAGCCATTACCATTCGTAGGCGCGGATCGGCGTAGTATCGAATGACCGGCAAGAGAGACCTGTTGTTGCTGCGCAACCTGCTGAGAAACATTCGAGTCAACCAAGGATTGCGCGCTGTGTCGAGAAATCTAAGATATCCAGCGAGGACCTCGTCGGCACCCTCGCCGCTTAGAAGCACCGTTACGTGCTTCCTTGCCTCCTGACTCAGCAAGAAAATGCCAATAGTATTTGGGTGATTCAGTGGTTGTTCAAAATGCCAGGTCGCAGTGCCGAATTGCTCCATATAGTAATCTGCGCTGAGTGTGAACTTGTGAGCTTCTAGATTCAGGAGGTCAGCGGCGTAGTCAATGTACGGCTCTTCAGAAAAATCGGGCTCTTCAAAAATTATCGATATAGTATTGAGTTGTTCTTTGTCGACATGGCACGCAGCATAATAGCTGACAAGCGAGGAATCTACTCCGCCCGAAAGCTGGCATCCCAGCTTAACATCGCTCATTAATTGAGCCTGTACGGAGTTATTGAGTGCCTGATCCAACATAGCAATCACTTCGTGATTGGCCGCTGTCTGGATATCCTCACTCAATAGGTCGTGATAGATATGGATTTGGGTTTCTCCGGACCTATCTACCGTCCAATAGGTACCCGGCGTAAGATTTGTGACATTTCTGAACAAGGTTCGGTTAATGAGATTTCGGAATAGTAACAGTTCGTCGAGGTGATTCTCATTCAGTTCGAATCGGAAGTCGGGCAGCGCCTTGAAAGCTTTCATCTCTGACGAAAAAGCCAGTCTTGCCTCGTCCTCGAGTACATACAGGGGCTTTATCCCAAAACGATCTCGAGCCAATATCAGTTGTCCCGATTTGGCATCGTAAAGCACTATCGCGAACATTCCATTCAGCATCCGTATCATTTGCTCAAAGCCATACTCCAGGTAGAGGTTGAGAACGACTTCGGTATCAGTCGTGCTTCGGAATCTATGCCCCTTCTTTTGAAGCGACTCGCGAAAGTCAAATGCGTTGTATATCTCACCATTCATCAGAAGAATCACGCTTCCATCAGTGCTGCGCATTGGTTGATGGCCGTTGTCTGATAGGTCGAGAATACTTAATCGATTAAAGCCCAATATGAGATCTGCGGGGAACGCGAGTTGGGCCGGTTCATTTGGATCTGCAATCTCGATTCGTTGTTGGCCAGTATCAACATAGACGATGCCTGAATCGTCAGGGCCGCGGTGCCGCGTCAACGACAACATTCTGAGAATCGGCTCGTTACTCGTCTCGAGTTTCGTTCCGAAATGGAGGTATCCGGTTATTCCGCACATTCGATTTTCCCTATCAATACCTGTGCCTCAGTCAAGTTTTCTTGGCTTGTTCTGTCGTTCTAAATTTCAGGATCCACCGGCCGTGTTGCGCGGCGTTACGCGACTTAATACTTAGAATCCTTACCTTCGTGAATTGCGGTCATTTAGGTTGGTATATTATCGCAGGACTAGTGTATACGTGTCTGAGCGCGACCGCTACAAAGTGTTACTCGACGGAGACTAAAGATCTAGGAGTTCGACTGCGTTGGAGCTAGTCGTTCTACTCGTAATAGTTATACTTGGCCTTATCGGGCATGCGTCCATTCTCCTACAATTAAGGGTGTGCGAGGAAAACGTCGAGTTACTGCGCAGCTCGAGCGTCGATTGCAATTCGAGTAAAACAAAGTCTCACACGATGTCACGTTGAGTTCATCTCAAGGTCCAGCACAGATCGACCACATCGTGTTGTCACGGTTTGGCGATCTCCTAATCGAAACCAAGAATTACAAAGGTTAGATTTTCGGTGACGCCAGATCGAAGCAATAGACACAGGCTATTTGCAGAAAGAAAAGTCGGTTTCAAAACCCATTGCGCCAAAACTATGAACACGGGAAACCGTGGAGTCCTTTTTCTCAATCGATTCGCAGTATATCCGTTCCGTTGTCGTGTTTGTTGGAGATAGCAAGATCAACACAAATCTTCCGGAGAATGTCATCAACTTACGTGGTTTGTACCCGTACATTTGCTCACTAGCTGGAGTCGTTCTAGAGGGGGCAGGTCATGACAATGAACCTGATGAGTCGAAATTCTCTCTTAAATCAGGCCAACTGAAGTCCAGAATCCACTGACGAGGTTCAGGATAGGAACGACTGCGGGGCAAATTGGCTCGAAGATGAAACGATACCGGTTATCGAAATTAATCAGTTCTGACAACCACGTTGTGCTGCTTCTGTTGCTCCTTGCAAGAATGATCGTGTCGTCTGTATCAATGGACCCCGGCACATTAAGGTGCCGCGTAGCGGTTTTGCGAAGGCGTGCCCCTAGCCGGCCTGTACGCACATAATGCAGTGCGCGCCGTCAGCAGTAGTCGGACCGACTGTGGTGTTTGAATAAGAGAGACTTTTGACTCATCGTTACTTTGAAGAGGAACGATGATGACAAAGAAGAAAGATAGCGCCGACAACGCAATACGAGACATTCGCCGAGCAACGCGCCGGCGTTATTCAGCCGAAGAGAAGATCAGGATCGTGCTGGAAGGGCTTCGAGGCGAGTCCAGCATTGCGGAGCTTTGCCGCAAGGAAGGCATCAATCAGAATCTGTACTACCGCTGGTCGAAGGAGTTCCTGGAGGCGGGCAAGAAGCGCCTGGCCGGGGACACGGTGATCGCATACGTCGCGGCAATGGCAAGTATCGCGGCGATTAGGATGAAGGTCCTGGCAGCCTCGAATTCAGTCGAGGTGAAAGGACTGGCATATAACGCTGCGGTCAGAAGAAGCAGCAACGTGACTACATCGAACACGCGTTCGAGAACTACCGTGCCGAAAACCGTGCTGATGGAGATATACTGTTCCTTGCCGAGGGCGAATACCCGCAGCAACTCCCCAAGTCGTACCGGCAGAACGTTATTCCCGGCGAAGCCAATCATCATCGCCGGCACTAAATCGCGTGCCGGGATATCTCGAGTAGGTCGTAGTAGGATGGACCAGCGTACAGCTTTGAGCCAGTAAAAGAGTGCAAGTGACAGGAGAAAAGGGATCGCCATCCAGAGGTCCGCGCTTCGCAGCGAGGATGCCACGGCCGATAGCTGAACGTCGCGAAGTGAGAGCCACAGGAAGAGGCCGCCGATCAGCAGGCCGATTGCAACGGTGATTCTCCTCGACGCTTTCCCCATGTGGCGGATAGTAAAATATTCTCGGCCGATCCGAGAGTACTTTAGCCATATTTCAGGCAGATATCTGTCTCACCTTATATGTTCTGGTAAACTGCGCCGCGATCCCGATCCCCTACAAAAAATTTATGAAAGTTCGAACCCGCTTTGCCCCAAGCCCCACCGGCGTATTGCACCTTGGCAGCGTGCGAACGGCGCTTTTTTCTTGGCTTTATGCACGTCATCACCGCGGGGAATTCGTGCTGCGAATTGAAGACACGGACAGCGAGCGCTCGACGCAGGAGAATGTCGAGGCGATCCTCGAGGGCATGGCGTGGCTGGGACTGAATGCAGATGAGGGTCCTTTCTATCAATCCGAGCGGATGGGTCGCTATAAGGAAGTTGCCGACCAGTGGCTCG
>Ga0224497_10002470_pt1 | contig 10970 bp, 14 predicted proteins | sample SF_Jul11_sed_USG_4_FD_167970 | JGI IMG/M metagenome (GOLD analysis project Ga0224497, IMG submission 167970) | Sediment microbial communities from San Francisco Bay, California, United States - SF_Jul11_sed_USGS_13 | ecosystem: Environmental > Aquatic > Marine > Sediment | place: USA...
ATCAGTGTCAATTTTGGCACATAATGAAATGGTTTACAAAAATAGGACAACAAAAATAATTAATGATAAATAGAGAGAAAATGAGGAGAAATTATGTCAAAATGTGAAGAATGTGATGCAGATATCTCAATTCCCAGTGATGCATTGGAAGGAGAAATCGTAACATGTCCGGAATGTGGTGCAAGTTTTGAATTAGCAAAAGGTTCAGATGGTTTCGATCTAAAGCCCGCCCAAACGGTTGGCGAGGATTGGGGACAGTGAGTCCTGACGTTACAATTCTTTATGATGCTATCCGTTGGGAAGAAAAAGCTCTACTAGAAGCAGGTAAAAAAAACAACATCAACATACAGATGGTTGACTGTAAGAAACTAGCGTTAGATTTAGAAAAAAAACCCGAAGATTATGGAGTAGTAATTCAAAGATGCGTTAGTTATTACAGAAATTTACATTCAACTGCAGCCCTTGAAGGATTAGGAGTCAAGGTTATCAATTGTCTCAATACAGGCGTATTTGCAGGAAATAAATTATTCACACACATGTTACTAAAGAAATTTGGAGTACCAACACCTGATGCAACAGTTGCATTTTCAAAAGATGCAGCTTTGCAAGCATTAGAAACACAAGGATACCCTAGAGTAATCAAACCAACAGTTGGAAGTTGGGGAAGATTAATCTCAAAACTAAATGACAAAGATTCAGCTGAAGGAATTATAGAAAGCAGAGAGAACATGTATCCAATTTATCAAATTCATTATCTAGAAGAGTTTGTAAAAAGACCACCAAGGGACATTAGAGCTATCATGGTAGGAGATAAAATAGTTGCAGCAATTTACAGAACATCAGGGAACGGTAATTGGAAGACAAACATGGCACTTGGCGGAGTGGCAGAGCCATGTAAAGTTACACAGGAAATGGAGGAGATGTGCATCAAAGCAAAAAATGCAGTTCAAGGAGATATTGTAGGCGTAGATTTAATGGAAAGTGATGAGAGAGGGTTAGTCGTTCATGAGGTTAACAACACAACAGAATACAAAAATACAGTCAGAGTATGTGAAGTAGACATTCCATCCCTAATGCTAAATTACGCACTAAATATAGAAAAATAAATTGGACACTCATTTTACAACACCTAGATTTGCAGTAAAGATGCTAGAAAAAGCACTGAGATTGTATACACCATCTCTTAGTGAAAAACCAATGGCAGAATTTCTAGCTGATAAATGCGATGACTTGGGCTTTGAGGATATTCAGATTGACGAGGTAGGAAATATTATTGCAAAGAAAGGATCAGGTTCACCAAAAATCATGTTATGCGGACACATGGATGTGGTTCCAGGAAAAGTCAAGGTTAGAAAAGAAGGAGATTCACTTTACGGACGAGGTGCATCAGATGCAAAGGCACCATTAATGGCAATGTTGTTTGCTGCAGCATCAATTCAAGATAATAACGGAACCATAACTTTTGTAGGAGCTGTGGATGAGGAAGGAAATGCCACAGGGATTAAAAATCTCGTTAAAAAAGAGATGAATATCGATTACGCAGTTTTTGGAGAACCAAGCGGGATTAAACAAGTTACAATTGCATACAAAGGCAGACTGGCAATTAATTTGAAAATTAGTGTAGACGATAGCTCCCATGCAAGTGCACCATGGCTTTCAAAAAATGCAATTCAAGAATCAATGGTTTTTGCAACAGAGCTAAAAGAGAAGTTAGAAGAGAATCAAAATGACAGAACCAAAGGAATGCTGTTAACTGCAACTGTCACTGAAATAAAGGGAGGAACAAGTCACAATGTAACTCCAAAAGAATGTGAAACTATTTTTGATATAAGGATTCCAGTAGATATGAACTGCAAATCAATCGAGCAGAAGATTGCAACACTTGTAAAGGATATTGCACAAAAAAGGCAAGTAGAAGCATTTTATTCAATTCTTGATGAAACAGAACCATTTGAAGCACCTCACAATTCACCACTAGTTAGAGCATTTACTCTCGGGGTAATGGAGGTAGAGCATTCAAGGCCAACTCTAATTAGAAAGACAGGTACAGGAGACATGAATGTTTTAGGAAATCAATGGAATATTCCCGTTGTAACATATGGTCCAGGAGACCCACATCAAGCCCACACAATTGATGAGAAGGTCTCAATTGATGAATACCTAAGAGGAATCGAAGTTCTCAAGAAAACTCTACAGCATTTAAAAAGACTTCATGACAGAAAGATGCAATAATGCTGTGGTTTGTAGGTTTAGGAATTTCTGGATTCAAGTCAATTCCTAATGAAGCACTAGATATTCTATCAAATGCAGATATGGTATATCTTGAGCAATTTACCAGTCCCATTGGAGAATCTGATTTGACTAAAATCAAAAATGCAGTAAATGGAGAATTCAAAGAGGGTAAAAGATGGCTAGTTGAAGATGGCAATGAGATTTTAAAAAATGCAAAAAAGAAAAAGGTAGTCTTGCTCTCATACGGGGATCCATACATCGCTACAACACATATCGAGTTAAGAACAAGGGCAATTGAAGAGAAAATAAAAACACATTCCATTCATGCTTCGTCATCACTTACTTCAATGATAGGAGAATGTGGTTTGCATTTTTACAAAATTGGGAGAATTGCAACCATAATGAGTGAGATGAAATCACTTACAACACCATACTATGTCATTTACAAAAATATTATTGAAGAGAATCATACCATACTTCTTTTGGAATATAATCAAGACAAGGGTTTTTTCCTAGATCCTAAAGATGCGTTAAATGGATTATTAGAAACAGAGAAAGGACAATTAAGAAAAGTAATTAGTCCATCCACTTTTGTCATAGTTGCATCAAGGATCGGATTCAAAGACCAGAGAGTTATTTCAGGCAAGATTTCTAGATTGAAAGAAAAAGATTTTGGAAGGCCTCCACACACTGTAATCATTCCAGGTAGATTACACTTTACTGAATCAGATGCTTTGAAGATATTGGGAGAATGCATTGATGAGCCATATGACAACTCAGAGAAGACAAAAAAGATTTCAAATCAAATGATGGAAAAATATGTTCCAATGGTAAGAGAAGCACTTGAAGAGATAATACCACACTACAAGAACCAGAAAGAGTTTCAAGTGATTTTAGAGAATGCAAAGTTGTACATGCAAGATGCCGAAAAATTTCTAGAAGATGGTCAGGATGAGGTAGCAATTTTGAGTATAGGATATGCAGATGGTCTTGTAGATGCACTGAGATTGGCAAAAGGCCTTGATTCAAAGATGTAATCTTTAGCGATGAATTAAAGAGAGGGTCTAAAAAAAGAAATAATATTGAAGTCAAGCGAAAAGGCGTTTCTTTCTGTCATGTATGTATGCCAAATTACTGGAAAACCCCCTTTTGATCTAATAAAGAAAAAAAACTTGCTTTCAGCAGATGAAATAAACTCAAAAATTGATGAATTAGTAAAAAACCAACTTGTAAACAAGGACCGACACACACTTACTGAAATTGGACGAAATTCATTACGTGTGGTGTTAGCAGGAGGGGTTTTTGATATTATCCATCCTGGTCATATTTACACACTTGATGCGGCAAAAGCATTGGGAGATGTTTTAGTGGTAGTCGTAGCAACTGATAACACAGCTATGAAGATGAAGAAAAGAAAACCATTGCATACTCAAGAACAGAGACAAGAATTAGTGAATTCACTTTTAATGGTAGATCTTTGTCTAATTGGACAAGAAGATGATATTTTCAAGACAGTTAATCGTGTAAGGCCACAAATTATTGCATTAGGTTATGATCAAGTTCATCAAGAGAAATTCATTACAGATGGATGTAAGAGAATTGATCTTGAAGCAGAAGTTGCAAGATTACAATCCCCAATTCCTGAAAGCTCCAGCTCTAAAATAGAAAAAGAATATGGAGAGTCTATTCATGGGATTTAGGAATTAATTGGAATCTTGATTGAAACTTTCGAACCATCTTTTAATTTTACATTTTTTCTTAAACAGTCTTTTGATATTAATTCAATTATTGAATCATCATGATGAGTTCGCTCAAGTATGATTAATTCACAATTAATTGAATTATTGAGTTTGGTTGGAAAGCATTTTACCCATCCATAGGTTCTCTTGCCATCAGAAAAACTATTAATTTTGACACCCTCCAAAGTTTCAAATTGTTTAATTGATTCTTGATGAATTTTTTGATCTAATTTGACATTAAGAGTTCCTGGAAATGGAATGTATCCAATTTTTGATTTGAATTGTTTTGTATATCCCTTTAATCCCATATAGTATGCACCTTCACCCATTCCAGAAACCAAAGTACCTTTTAGCTCAATATTGGAAGGAGAAGAATCAAGACTTTTTTGTAAAATGGCGGAGAGTTTTACCATTTCAGAAAAACCCTTTGAAGTAATTTTTACAGAAATGTTTCTTCCATGGATTATCCTTTCAACGAATTGATTTTGTTCTAATTCAAGCAGATGTTTTGATGCAGCTTGTTGTGATTTTTTGATATTCTTTCCAAGTGATGAAGTAGTGATAGTAACATAGTTGTGTTTTGCTCCTTTAGATAGAAGATGAGATAGGGTTAAGATGTGCTGAATCTTTAGTTCAGTCATCTAGGATCCTACGCTATACCCAAATCACTAAATGTTTTAAGCGTCATTCCATCCGAATTTGATAGTTTAGCAACTCTATGACCAATAATACATTCAATACCTGCATTTTTAGCACCTTCTAAAAGTCTTTGAGTGATAATTCCATCTAGCAGAAGATATTTGATTCCTGATTGTGTTGATAGTTTGCTAACAACCTCGCTGATTGGAACTTTGAAAACTTCTTTTTGATCATTATCTAGTGCAACTGCTTCAAGTGTTTCATTGAGATTAGGAAAAATATTTGCTACCATATCTGCAATTGGTTTATCGTCTTCACTTTTTAGTGAGGGTGCTGATTTTCCACCTTTAATTTCATCAGCAACTGGTTTTAGAATTTCATCAATTCTTTGTGGGGTTAATTCTTCGACTTCAACATCGTTGTCTGCTCTAAGTTCATAGTCTACTGAGACAACAGATTTGAGTTCTTTGAGGATGAATCCCCCTGCTCTGTCTCCATCAAGGAATGCAACTACCGTATCTTTGGAATTGCATAATTCTTTGATAGATTCATCAATTTTTGCACCTTCAATTGCAAGAGCATTATCATATCCTGCTCTTAGGAGATTTATTACATCTGCTCTTCCTTCGACTAGAATTACCCAATTAGAATCAAAGACGCCAGAACTACATGTGAGTTTAGAGTCTCCATATGTAGATAGTTTTCCAGTATCACCTTGGTGAACATCATTGAGCATGCTTTCTCCTTCACTGACGGTTTTTGTTGCCCATTTTTGCTTGATTTCTTTTGCACGCTTTACAATATCATCTTTCTTTGCAGCTCTTACATCGTCAATAGCTTCTAATGCAAATTTACAATCAAATGGACCTACTTTGTCAATGCTTTCAATTCCTGCAGCAATTAATGCACAAGTATCAATATCAGTACTCATTGGGATTAAGGCATCCCCTGATGTAGTGTTGGATGTAGATTTTGCATTGACTTCGATGCGCCCTACTTTAGAAACTCGTTGCAGCTCATTTAGATTCATCTCCGGGCCTAACAGTCCTTCTGTTTGACCAAAGATTGCTCCAATTATGTCTGCTCTTTCAACGAGCCCATCAACTTCATAGGAAAGTTTAACGTGATATTTGACAATTCCTGATTGAGGCATAAATTATTCATCTCCTTAATTATCATAATTTGAGTTTCTGCTTTCGATATATGAGGGTATCGCAAAAATTTGCAGTAAATATGAAGTTTGTGAAGAAATTACTTTGCAATTACTAAAAAAATCTAAAAATGAAAAATATGATGGTGTTTGTTTATTCAGTGCTAAATGAGTGACCACATGAACAGGATTTTGTAACATTTGGATTGTTGATTTTAAATCCAGAACCCATTAGGCTTTCAATATAGTCTACGTTTGCACCTTGTAGATGATCAACACTATAGCTATCTACTAGAAGTTTGACTCCGTTTTCTTCCATGACGATATCATCTTCTTCTGGTGCTTTTTCAAAACCCATTCCATAAGATAGACCAGAGCAACCGCCGCCTTGAACATATACTCTAAGATATTCAGGAGATTCTGCTTCCTCTTTCATGAATTCTTGGATTTTTTCAGCTGCTTTTGCAGTTACTGTTATCATCTTTTGTGTTTGTTCAGATGCCATTATGATCAAAAAAGCTGTCTCAAATTATAATAATCTTTTCCCCCCCAACACACTAGGAATTCAAGAAATCAGTATGTTTTGCCATATCTTAGTAGTTTCTAGTGATCTGCGATATGTTTGACCAGATCACTTGAAGTGATGATCCCAGCAACTTTGTCATCATCAATTACTGATGATTTTCTAACATCTCTTGTTAACATCAAATCTGATACTGACTACAAATCAGAATTTGGTTCAGTGTAAATAATAGGCGAAGACATTATTCGTCTAACAGGAATGTCAATTGGATAAGAATGAGCAGTAATTTTGATTACAAAATCTCCATCTGTAATAATTCCAACAGGCATGCTGTTTTCTAAAACTACAATAACACCAACACCCGTATCTACCATCATCTTTGCTGCATTGGTAGCAGTAATAGATGAATCAACGGATACAATTGAATTGCTCATGATTTATTTTACCTACATTTTTTATTTAGTGGGATTGGAGGAATTCATTGGTAAATTTTATGAAAAATTATATTTTAAAGGATTTATTGAATTTCAATCATGATAATCATGTTCGTCAAAGTCAGAACCTAATGTAACAGATAAAATTACTGTAGTCTCAGTTGTTTGAAATCTAAGTTCTGTATCAGGTAGGAAGCTGCGGAAAACTTTAGTTAACAGTTGTTCAATAAAGACAGACCATTTCATTCCCAATTCATGTTGAATTAAAAATATATGCGCATCTCCTTCGACTCTATGATCAGAATTCATACCAGATGCTCGCATGTAATCTTCCAGTGTTTCAATGCATCGTTTCAAGTCATAACCTCCTTTGATAAATAAGACAGTATCCTTAATCATAGGAAACACCAAAGTAATTATTTTATCAATATCTTTTCCATCCATCTTCTCTCCCAATGATTCTAAGATTCCTTGTGGGACTGGAATCATTCCAATTTTATTAGAGAATCGATCCCACTGAATATATTTTTCAAGGATTTGTTTGACCAATACGTTTTGAGAGATACCTTTTTGTGTCGACTCAGTTTCTAATTCAGACACAAGTTTCTCTGGAAGTCTATATGTGATGCTTCTAGTAGGGTATTTTTTTGGAGTATGAGTCTGCCGTTTTGCTGTAACCAAATTTTTTTCATTATCCTTTGGATCTAACAAATATTAATTGATAGTTAACTCAGGCGTGACAAGTTTGGAACTATTTCAATGGATATGACTTCCAAGTCACATTTGAGAGAAATAGATTTTATTCTACTTTTGTATAAAAAGTATTTTTTTCCATCCTGGTTTATAGATCCAGAGATTGCAAGTAGTTTTGCATCATAAAGAGTCTGTAACCTTCTATAGACTGTACTAATGGGAATACTTTTTTCACTAGATATCTCCATTGCTGATTTTGGTTTTTCCAGTGTATTGTGGAGAATTTTTTTGCAATATTTGTCAGCAAGTATTTCCAAAATGACCTGCTTTTTTTCATCATCCATTATTTTTTGAGTTTGAATTAGTTCTTGCATGAACAAATTGAGTAAAAATCAGATATAATGAAGTAGTATACACTGCAAGACAATGTAGTTAATTACAATAATTGACAGAATTTTCTAAAATCTTTACAGAACAAAAAGACTGAAAAAATTGTCTATAAGCTAGGCATATTGGATTACATAAAAATCAATCTTACAATATTGGACTTGAAAAACTACTTTTGATTTAATTGAACGATGTAGTTATTTTACTCATGCAGAAAAAATTTGGTCTGATAGGGATTCCAATACTGCTTACATTTTTAATTGTAGTAGCAACAGGAAATATTGAACTTTTACCAGATCTAAATACAGAAACGCAAACTATCTCTGATGTACAATCACAGATTGTATCTGAAGTACAACCACAAATTGCCAAAGCTGAAGAACAATCAGTTCGAGAATACACCCTGATAATTGAGCAAACTGACATTCAAATATCTGATACTGCTATCTGGCATGCTTGGACATACAATGGAACAGTACCTGCACCAACTCTAATGGTAAATCAAGGAGATCTATTGCGAGTCAGAGTAATCAATAATCATGATGTAACTCACAGTTTCCATGCTCATATGAGTGACTATGATCCTAAACACGATGGATCCCCAGTCAATGTGATTACAGGAATTGGAGCTGGTTCAATGATTCCACCAGGTGGCGAATGGACATATGAATACAATGTAAATACTTGGGGAACAACATTTTTCCATGATCACGCAGCATCTGAGGGTCTTGGAATAAAAGATCATATTTTGCAAGGTCTTTATGGTACAATCTTAATTGAAAGAAATCCTCCAAGACCATACATTGACAGACATATTCCAATTGTGATGTCAGAAATAGGTCACGATGTTGAAAGAATGGAAAAAGGTCCCACACCATACTATATCATGAATGGTAAGGGGGTGCCAGGTGGAGAAAAAGCTCTTGAAGAGATCTTTGCAGAAAAAGGACTAGATGGAATTGTTGCGCAATTCAATTACACATTGCCTGTCTATAAGGCAAAAGTTGGAGAAACAGTTGAATTTCACGTTACAAATCTAGGAGAACAAATCCATTCATTTCACCTACATGGAAATAAAATGTTTTCAAGTACAAATGACAGGGGTTCTGTGATTACCTCTCAAACATTTCCTCTTGTACAAGGAACACTTGAATCATTTATCATAAAACCAGACAAACCCGCCATTTGGTTATTCCATTGCCATGTTGTTGGTCATGCAGATGCAGGAATGATTGGTCTATTCATAGTAGAAGAATAACCGTCCCTTTTTTATTTTTTTTATATAGAACTTTATCAAAATTATTGTGGGTTAATGACAAAAAATTGAAAATTATCTCTAAAAATCGACTAATCATTTAAAATCTTGAATAACGATTATGATATATGGAACGCATATCGAAGAAAATATCTTTTCCAGCAATTGCATTTTCAATCATGTTGGTTTTATTTTCAGCAAATATTGCAGATGCACAAATGGTTCCAGAATGGGTAAAAAATAATGCGTTATGGTATGGTCAAGGAATTGTTTCAGAGACAGAATTTCTAAATGCCGTTAAATTTTTGATCGAAAATGATATCATCAAATTAGAACGTACAGAGGAAGTTGTCTCTGAAATCATAGATGCAACAGTAATTATTCCTAATGGAAACTTTGACGTTACAGGTGCTGGATTTTACTCCCCACTGAATCTTGAAATTCCGTAGGTACTACAGTTACATGGACAAATGACGACTCTGTTCCCCATAACATTCAAAGTCAAGATGATTCTGGAAAGGTAACTGATTTGTTCAACAGCCCACCACTAAATACTGGTGACAGATTCGAATTTACCTTTGAAGAAGCTGGAGTTTACAACTACTGTTCATTCCATCCATGGAGAGTTGGACTAGTTACAGTAAGATAGAGTTGAAAAAAACTCTAATTTTTTTTAATTAAATAAAATAAGAAGGAAATAGGAAATATCTATTTCTTTGACTTGTTTACAAATGCTGTCATGCGTTCTTCTCTGTCAGGATGAGTAAAACAATTTCTCCAAGCAAGAAGCTCTATTGCAAGACCAGTGTCAAGATCTGCATTTCTTCCTTTATTGATTGCAACTTTGGACATCTGAACACCCATTATAGAGTTTCCAGCAATTTGTTGTGCCATTTTCAAAGCTTCTTCTTGTAATGATGCAAGAGGAACAACTTGATTTACAAGACCTATCTCTTTTGCCTCGTCTGCTTTAACCATTTTACCGGTGTAAATAATCTCTTTTGCCTTTGCAATTCCTACAATTCTCATCAATCTTTGCGTTCCTCCCCATCCAGGAGGAATACCTATTGTTACTTCTGGTTGACCTAATCTTGCAGTATCTGCTGCTATTCTAATATCACAAGACATTGCAAGTTCACAACCTCCACCTAAAGCAAAACCATTGACAGCTGCAATAGTTGGTTGCCTTACTAACTCCACAGTTGCAGTTACAAGTTGACCAGTTTTTGCATACTCTACTGATTCGTCTGCAGAGATTTTTGACATGTATTCAATATCTGCACCAGCAGAAAATGCCTTTTCTCCCTCACCAGTCAAAATGATAACTTTGACATTATCATCCTGATTAAGCGCTTCAAAAGTTTTGATTAGTTCTTTTGCAACATCAGTGTTCATAGCATTGAGTTTGTCAGGTCTGTTAATTTTGACAGTACAAATGCCATCAGAAGTAGATGTGATAACTAGTGACATGATAATTTGCCAAGTTATGCTGGACTTAAATGTTCTCTATTTTCCGCGTAGTTTGCCCAATTGAACTAATGCAGATGCCGCTTCAACCCAAGTTCGAAGGTCTTGGTAAACTGGGACATTATGTTTCTCAATCAATTTTACCATTTTTTCAGTATATGGACCACCATTACAACCAACTAAAAGTGGTTTCTTTCTTTTCTTTTGGAAATCAGCTAGATAATCCACAATTGTTTCTTCAAGAGGATCATCTTGGAAGACAAACCATGGCATTGCAATATCAATATTTTTCTCATCCATGAATTGCTGAATGACAAATCTATAATCATCTGCAGTTGCACCACCACCTACATCTGCTGGATTACCATTATGAATAGGAACAGTTGGTGGGAAACGATCCTTTATTTTTTTGAGAAGTTTTGGTGACAACTTTCCTATTGTAAGACCTAAT
>Ga0224497_10002471_pt1 | contig 10969 bp, 9 predicted proteins | sample SF_Jul11_sed_USG_4_FD_167970 | JGI IMG/M metagenome (GOLD analysis project Ga0224497, IMG submission 167970) | Sediment microbial communities from San Francisco Bay, California, United States - SF_Jul11_sed_USGS_13 | ecosystem: Environmental > Aquatic > Marine > Sediment | place: USA: California...
CTCGTTCGGATCATGCTCGAGATAGCCAATGTCCGAGATCAGATTAAACAACCCAACGCGCACGACTTCCATTTCTTCCTGCTCACCGTTGGCCTTGGTAACGAGTTTATTGAAGCGGACGACCTTTCCTGACTCTGTGATTTCTCGCTGTAATTCGAACCACAGGCGCTCGATATCCTCGATTTGCGCAAGCTCCGTGGCACTAGCCATCTTGCTGCCCAGAGCGACAAGGAAATTCTCACGATCGGGGTATTGCAGATTCGTCAAGGACGAGGTAAAGCGGCCCTGTGTATCGCCCGATACAGTCTGAAGGACGCCGAACAGCTCTTTGAGGGCGCCAAGGCGCTCATCCAAAGCTGCACGTGCGGCAATAATCTTTGTCTGATTATCCTGAAACAGTTGCTCGAGGCGCGCACTCTCGTTTTCCTGGCGGGTTCGTTCGGCTCGCGCCCTGTTCAGCAAACTCTGCTGCTGATTACGCTGTTGGGTAAACTCGGCTTCACGCTGGCGTGCTTCCTGCGAATCACGTGCCTGGCCCTGTTGGATGAGATTCAGCAGTTCCGCCATGCTCGCAGCTTCCTGCGCGTTCGCCATACCGGCGCCAAGGCTCATGAGTCCGGCGGCAATTATCAGTGATAAACGTTTCATTTAATTACCCCCCGCTGCTACAACCGGAATAACGATCAATTCCGGCGCAATTAGCTGTTTGGCCATGCGCAGACCAGTGCGAATATCACTTCGCGCTGAGTTATCCATTACCCATTCACGGGCGTTGTTGTCCCAACGTCCGGTGATCTTGGTGTCGTCAGACTGAAAGTACAGGCCGATTCGACCGATGCGCAGAATGTTGTAGCTGCGCGTCGCACCATCAAGGGTCAACGATTGCGTATACCACTCCGAAGACGATCCGTAATCGTTTTCGATCTGGTACGCCTCCATCACCTTGCGGAATTTCTCTGCGACGCTGACATCCGAACGCTCCATGATCGCGCGCAGATTATCGACGCGGTCCGAGCGCTCCTCCATCAAGAATGGGACGTCAAGACTCACTGACTGCTCGAGACCGTCGATCATGCGCTCCATCATCGGAAAGATCTGGCGGTTGATGACGTCAACCTGATCCATCGACAATGAAATGTCCTCGAGTACAGCTTCCTGACCGCTGGTTTGCGCCGTCATCAGGCGGTTATAGACCTTCAGGCCGTCCGTTTCTTTGTTAATAGCCCGATACTGGTCTTCCAACGAGCGAGTGCCTTCAACAATATTGTTGACTCGTTCCTGGGATTGCTGAGCCAGATTCAACCGACGATTCTCGGCCTCCAAAACCTGGTCGACAGTCTGGGCTACAACGCTGCCGGATGCGGCTATTAAGCCAGTTGCAAATAATGCAACGCCTATGCGCCGACTGTTGCTTATGCACCGTTTCATGAACGCTCCTTACAAAGGTCGATTGTTTTAGTAATAGTTAAGGAGAGGGATGCAACGTATCCGTTGAATACATGCACAAATGAAACACAGAATTCGCTGATCGCGAGTCTGCATGCGCACGCGGCCCTCTCCACCTTCGCCGCGGCGATGAATTTTTTTGGACCCTTATTTGTCTCTCTTTTGTCTTTGGCATTCCGGTGCCACTTAGCTCCGGCTTCCCCACCATTTATCAAAATAGTATTTCTTCAGGTCCCCTAGTACCCGTCGAGAAGAATAACATATGGCTGACAGATCGCCAGCGCAAGAGCAACATAACTCCGGGCGCCGCAAATTTCGCGGCGCTGCCAAATTCGGGACCATTCAGTATCACAAGTAACTGATATTTCGAGTATTGACATCGGAACGAGCTTACAACATGATTCGCGGCTATGAACCTGACGCGCAAACAAGCTGTGGTTGGACCGGTTTCGGCTCTCGTGCTTCTTCCGCTCGCACTGCTTCTTCTGGGGAGACAGGGCGGGTAGCGCGTATTCAGGTATAGGAAATCGCAGACCCCGCATCCGTATCGGATTGTGGGGTTTTTTTTGATTTATGACGTTGCAACTTAGCTGACATTTGACTATTGAAAACGGCAAATTGCCGGGGAAACACGACCATGCAGATGTATTTGGAAGCCGATGTAGATACCTCGTGTCTGAGCGATCAGCAGGTTACGATTCTTGGATACGGCAGCCAGGGCCGGGCGCACGCGCTGAATCTCAAGGACAGTGGCTTCAATGTGGTGGTCGGGCTGCGACCGGAGGGCGGCAGCTGGGCCAGAGCCGCAGCAGACGGGCTGACCGTCAAAGCGCCGAATGACGCTGTCAAAGGTGCGAGGATCGTGGCTTTTTTGACCCCCGATATGGTCCAGAAGAGCCTGTATCGGGGCGTTGTCGATGACATTACCGACGGGGCTACCCTGCTTTTTGCACACGGCTTCGCGGTGCACTTCAAGCAGATTGAGCCGCGCGATGACCTCAACGTCGTACTGATTGCACCGAAAGGGCCCGGCGGGCTCGTCCGGCGGCAGTATGAAGAGGGCCACGGCGTGCCGTGCCTCGTCGCCGTGCATCAGGATGCGACGGGCGACGCGCTCAAGCTCGCCCTTGCCTATTCCGCGGGCATTGGCGGTGCGCGTGCCGGCGTTATTGAAACGACCTTCGCCGAGGAAACCGAAACGGACCTGTTCGGCGAACAAGCCGTACTGTGTGGCGGCGCGACGGAACTGATCGTCGCCGGCTTCGAAACCCTCGTCGAGGCAGGCTATCAGCCGGAGGTCGCATACTATGAAGTCATGCATGAGCTCAAGCTCATCGTCGATCTGCTGCACGAAGGCGGACTTCGCAAAATGCACAAGTTCATCAGCGATACGGCTGCCTGGGGTGACATGATCAGCGGTCCACGCGTCGTCGATGAGAGTTCGCGCGCCGCGATGAAGGCGATACTGAGCGAAATTCAGGACGGGAAATTCGCAGCGAGGTGGATCGCAGAGAATGAAGCCGGCATGCCCGAGTTTCGCCGCATGATGAAGGCTGATCTGGAGCATCCGATCGAAAAAGTCGGCGCCGACCTGCGCGGTCGAATGGACTGGCTGGAGGAGTAGCCCATGCCAGACGAAATCTCAGATACCCGCATACGCATCTTCGATACGACGTTGCGGGATGGGGAGCAGGCTCCGGGCTGCAGCATGACGCTTCGGGAAAAACTCCGTGTAGCCAGAGCGCTGTCGGAGCTCAGGGTCGACATTATTGAAGCCGGGTTTCCCGCGGCCTCCCCTGGCGACTTCGAATCCGTCAAGGCGATCGCAGATGAAAACCCTGGCCCGATCATTTGCGGCCTGGCCAGATGCAATCCGGGCGACATCGAGAAAGTCCATGCGGCCGTCAAAGGTGCTGAGCGCCACAGGATTCATGTGTTCGTCGCGACAAGCCAGATTCATCGCGAACATAAGTTGAAAATGGCCAAGGAAGAGATCATCAAAAGTGCCGTCGGCGCAATCAAGATGGCCAGAGGTCTCTGTGACGACGTCGAGTTTTCGCCCGAAGACGCTTCGCGTACTGAACTTTCCTATCTTGCAGAAGTTGTTAGCGCAGCAATCGAAGCCGGCGCGAGAACGGTGAACATACCTGACACAGTCGGATACACGGTGCCGGCGGAGTTCGACAAACTATTTGGGTATCTCAAGCAGCATGTCGTCGGCATCGATGACATCACATTGAGCGTCCACTGCCACAACGATCTTGGCATGGCGGTGGCCAACAGTCTCGCGGCCGTGACGGCTGGCGCACGCCAGATCGAATGCACGATCAACGGCATCGGCGAGCGCGCCGGCAACTGCAGCCTCGAAGAAGTCGTCATGGCAATAAAGACCCGAGAGGAATACTTTGGGCTCGGGACCGGTATCGACACAACGCGCCTGTATCCGACGTCCAGACTCGTATCCAGCATCACCGGTATGCATCCGCCAAGAAACAAAGCCATTGTTGGCGAAAATGCTTTCGCTCATGAGGCTGGGATTCATCAGCACGGCATGCTGCAGCACAGCTCCACGTACGAAATCATGCGGCCCGAGGATGTCGGCTTGAGCAAATCAAACCTCGTCCTCGGCAAACACAGCGGTCGCCATGCATTTCGCGATCGCGTGCGCCAGCTGGGTTTCGATCTGGATGAGTTCGAGACCAATCGCGCCTTCCAGGAATTCAAGAAACTTGCGGACAAGAAAAAGGACGTCTACGACGGGGACATCGAAGCCATCATTATGAATGTGGACAACGCCACGGCGGGACCCTGGTCCATGATCTCACTCGAGGTGCGCACGAGTACGGATTCGCCGGCCTCGGCGACCGTCGTGTTGCGCGACGAAGATGGCACGGACTCGACGGTGTCTGCCGAAGCGGATGGCCCGATCGCTGCGGCATTTCAGGCACTCGAACAAGTCACGGGCGTTGCGCTGACCTTGCAGAACTTCGAACTGCACAGTGCATCCGTAGGCGAAGATGCCCAGGGTGAAGTGACGGTTACGGTCGAGCACGACGGGGACAGCTACCGGGGCAACGGCACGAGTGTCGATATTGTCGAAGCCGGCAGTCGCGCCTGCCTCGAGGTCATGAATCGCATTCTGCGACGGCGTCACAGACGTGGCCGTGAAACCGATCCGGCGGCCGATGCGGAGCGAGCGACGATTTGATGCCGTCCGGGACCACTCTGTTTGAAAAGGTATGGTCGGATCATGTCGTGGTTCCGGAAACAGCGGAAACGCCGGCGGTCCTGTATATCGACCTGCACCTGATTCACGAAGTGACGACGCCGCAGGCATTCAATCTGCTGCGGGCGCAGGGACTAAAGGCCAGACGGCCCGACCTGACGTTGGCCACGATGGACCATTCGACGCCGACGACGCCGGTATCGAGCTTCCGGGATCTCGCGGTAGTCGGCGCAGGCGCCGCCGATCAGATTCGGCGTATGGAGGAGAACTGCAAGGAATTCGGTATCGATTTGCTGGGCTTTGACAGTGAATTCCGCGGCATCGTCCACGTTATCGGCCCCGAACTCGGCGCTACCCAACCCGGCAAGACCATCGTGTGCGGTGACAGTCACACCAGTACGCACGGCGCCTTCGGTGCCCTGGCCTTCGGCATCGGCACAACTGAGGTTGGCCACGTTCTTGCGACACAGTGTCTGTTGCAGCGCAAACCGAAGACGCTTGCGATTGACGTAAGCGGCAATCTGCCGCCCGGTGTGGTTTCGAAAGACCTGATTCTCGCAATCATTGGCGAGATCGGTGTCGATGGCGGCACAGGACATGTTATTGAATATCGCGGCTCGGGTATCGCCGCGTTGGACATGGAAGCGCGTATGACAGTGTGCAACATGTCGATTGAGGCCGGAGCACGCGCTGGCATGATTGCACCGGACGACAAGACTATTGCTTATCTCGATGGGCGGCCGCGATCGCCAAAGGGCGCAGACTGGGATGCCGCAGTGTCGCGCTGGCAGCATTTGAAGAGTGACCCGGAGGCCCAGTTCGATCGGACAATGGCAATTGATGCCGACGAGTTGCAGCCAATGATCACGTTCGGCACCAATCCCGGCATGGTGGTGGGCATTAATGACCCGGTGCCGGACAACAGTGCGGATCCGAGCTTCAGGAAAGCGCTCGACTATATGCAGATATCCACGGGTAAGCCGCTTACGGACACCAAAGTCGATATCGTTTTCGTCGGCAGCTGCACGAACTCGCGTTTATCTGACCTCCAGCAAGCAGCGGATGTTCTGCGGGGTCGCAAAATTGCCAACGGTGTCAGAATGCTTGTCGTTCCAGGATCGCAGCAGATCAAGAAAGATGCCGAGAAATTGGGGCTGGACCGCATATTTGCGGCTGCCGGAGCAGAGTGGCGCGAATCTGGCTGCTCGATGTGCCTGGGCATGAACGGTGACACGGTCGGCAATGGGCAGCTCAGTGTCAGTACCAGCAATAGAAACTTCGAGGGTCGCCAGGGCATCGGGGCCCGAACGGTCCTGGCAAGCCCGATGACGGCCGCTGCCTCGGCATTGTCAGGACGCGTTGCGGATCCGCGCCCGTATTTGCGATAAAGGTCCGGACATGCAGCCGATAACGCATTTTCAGTCGCGCACCGTTGTGCTACCGACCAAAGACATCGACACCGATCAGATCATTCCTGCGCGGTTCTTGACAACGACAACACGCGAAGGCCTCGGCCAAGCGCTCTTTCATGATCTCAGATTCGCGGCCGACGGCAGCATGATCGACGACTTCGTTCTGAACACACCTGAGGCCGATGGCTGCGAAATACTTGTCGCCGGCAAGAATCTGGGGTGTGGTTCGTCGCGTGAACATGCGCCGTGGGCTCTGCTGGACTACGGATTTCGCGCCGTCATCAGCACCGAGATTGCCGACATCTTTCGCAATAATTCACTGAAGAACGGTCTCATTCCGATCGTCGTCGACGCGGCTACACATGAGTTCCTTCTACGCAACCCGGGCATCAAGCTCGACATTGATGTCCGCACGGCGACGCTGACATTGCCAGACGGCGGGATTGTGCAGTTTCCGATCGACGGCTTCGCGCGCTATTGTCTGGTTGAGGGCATCGATCAGCTGGGTTATTTGCGACAGCAGATGGACGAGATTCTGAAATTCGAAGAGACGCGCTCCTGGACGCCCTGATCACACTGCTTCCCGGCGATGGCATCGGCCCGGAAGTTACGCTGGCAGCCCGGCGAATTCTCGAGGCAGTTGCCGCGAAGTCGGGGCATTCATTTGCGTTTAACGTGTGCCCGATCGGCGGCGCGGCCATCGACGCAGTCGGTGATCCATTGCCTGCCGAAACGACGGCCAGCTGTGAGCACTGCGATGCGGTATTTCTCGGTGCCGTTGGCGGACCGAAGTGGTCCGATCCGACGGCCGCGGTGCGTCCCGAACAAGGCTTGCTGAGGCTCCGCGCGCTGCTCGGCGTCTACGCCAATCTGCGTCCCGTCAAGGTCATTAATGAACTCATTCCAGCCTCGCCGCTCAAGGCGGCGAAGCTGGCTGGCGTCGACCTGGTTGTCGTCAGAGAATTAACGGGCGGCATCTATTTTGGTGAAAAGACGCATGACGAGACTTCGGCGAGCGACCTGTGCACCTACCACAGTCACGAAATCGAGCGAATTGTCCGAGTGGCTGCCCGGCTTGCAGCGAAGCGCCGCGGCAAGCTCTGTTCAGTCGACAAAGCCAACGTCCTGGAAACGTCGCGACTCTGGCGGCGCGTCACCGACCGCATAATGTCCAGCGAGTTTCCGAGCATCGAACTCGAAACCCAGCTTGTCGATGCGGCGGCGATGCATTTGCTGAGCCGTCCGGCTGAGTTCGACGTGATCGTCACAGAAAACATGTTCGGCGACATCCTCACCGATGAAGCATCGATGTTGGCCGGTTCGTTAGGCATGTTGCCCTCCGCATCGCTCGGCGAATCGTCACGCGGTCTGTACGAACCCATACACGGGTCGGCGCCGGACATTGCCGGGAAAGGCATCGCCAACCCGTGCGGCGCAATTGCGAGTGCCGCGATGCTGTTACGTCACAGCCTTGGACTGCACGATGACGCAAACGCTGTCGATAATGCGATCACGAGGGCAATCGTGGCCGGCAACCGCACGGCCGACATCGCGGCGCAGGGCGACCGGGTTCTGAGCACCGACGCGATGACCGATTGCATCATCGGCGAACTCGTTCAAGACCCATAGACAACGCTAAGCGCCGGCGTTTCGCGAGATACCTCGAGCGCTTGCAGCACATCGGCAACGAGATCTTCTGCGCTCTCTAATCCCACCGACAGACGGATCAGGTTTTGACCGATACCAGCCTCTGCGAGCGCGGTTTCGGATACCGGCGCATGCGTCATCGACGCCGGGTGGCACACGAGACTCTCGACCCCACCCAGTGATTCGGCCAGAGAGAATAGCTGCAGATGATTAACGAACGCGCGCACGGCGGCCTCACCTCCATTGATTTCGAAGCTGATCATGCCGCCGAAGCCACTTTGCTGTCGGGCCGCGATGTCATGACCGGGATGCGATCGCAGACCCGGGTAATACACGCGCTCTGCCATGGCATGTTCGTCCAAGACGTTCGCCAGAACGTTCGCGGTTTCTTCGTGCTGTCGCATTCTCGTATGCAGGGTTCGTATACCGCGGAGGGTCAGGTAGCTGTCAAATGGCGCGCCGGTCACGCCGAGGCAGTTGCCCCACCATGTCAATTTCTCCGCCAGTTCTGCTGTGGCGCCGACAATCGTCCCGCCGACAACGTCACTGTGACCGTTGATGTACTTCGTTGTCGAATGAATGACAAGGTCAGCACCGAGCGATATTGGCTGCTGCAATGCCGGCGACAAGAATGTGTTGTCGACCGCGAGGAGAGCGCCACAGTGCGTCGCGAGACCCGACACTTCAGCAATATCAACTATCCTCAGCAGTGGATTTGACGGTGTTTCGACCAGGATAATCGCCGGTTTACGGTCGCAGGCGGCCTGCAGCGCGGCACGATTGGTCTGATCGACAAACTGCACCTCGAAATGGCCCTTCGCGGCAAGGTTCTCGAACAGGCGATAACTGCCACCGTAGCAGTCGTGCGGCGCAACGAGCAGGTCCCCCGGTTCGAGCAGATGGCAAAGCAGCGTCAGCGCCGCCATGCCCGAGGATGTCACGACGGCGCCGGCGGCACCTTCGAGCGACGCCAGCGTATCGGCAAGCGCGTCGCGCGTCGGATTGCCGGATCGCGTGTAGTCGTATTGGCGTTTTACACCGAAGCCAGCGAACGCGAAGTTCGACGACAGGTGTAATGGCGGTACGACGGCGCCGTGTTGCGTGTCCGATTCGATAGCGGCGCGAACAGCGCGAGTTGCCGGGTCAGCTCTAAGGGTCATTTGTGGTCTCCAAAGCGTTCCAATGTCACTTGCTCTCATCGGAACCCTACGGAAACCGTAAGGGAGGGGAATCGCGCCCTGCACCTGCTCAGGATCAAACAGCGTGTTGCCACGATTCTCATCTCTCGGTGGTTACGTCCGTATGGACGAATCACCGCAGGAGTTGGCACCTTTCAGGATGGTTAGTCCTGGAGGTTGCCCCGGCGTCGTTGGGCCTATCCCTCAGCCGGTCTCGATGAGCTGATCAGAGTGTATGGGTGGCGCACACACACCGTCAAGACACAATCCACATTTATTTAGTCACAGCAGAAACCAATAATATCAATGGTTTCAGCCCGATCTGCAGAAAGATGGACGCAGCCATTGCACTCGTCGTCCTAATGTAATAGCGTACTAATGCATTAATACATAGGTGCAAGAATGAAGCCGAACCGACATGACAGCCAGAGACAGCAGACGGCCGCAGAGGACGCCCTGTTCCGCGCCATCATCAGCCTGCGGACTGCAGCCGAGTGCCGCGACTTCTTTCGCGACTTGTGCACCCCGGCTGAACTCCAGGCTCTCGTAGATCGTTGGCAAGTCGTTGAATTATTAGAACAAGGCCTGACATATCGCAAGATTCAAGACGTTACCGGCGTCAGTGTGACCACAATCGGCCGGGTAGCGCGCTTCCTCACCGACGGGTTTGGCGGATATCGCACCGCAATCGATCGCACAGCCAGGCACGCCAGCCCTACCTCTCACTAAGGACAACAGCATGGATACCGCGGAGCAGCGCATTAAGATTGCGGTGCAAAAAACCGGTCGGCTGACCGATCACTCACTGCACCTTCTCGAAAGATGCGGACTAAAAGTCACGCAGAGCAAAGACCAGCTGTTCTGCTACGGCGAGAATATGCCGATCGACCTGCTGCTGGTGCGGGACGACGATATTCCCGGGCTCGTCAGCGACGACGTCTGCGATCTCGGCATCGTTGGACTGAATATTGTCGAGGAAAAGCGCCAGGCACTCTTGCATGATGGTCGTGAGGCTATGTTCAAGCAGGTCTTCGAGCTCGATTTCGGCCATTGTCGATTGTCGCTCGCAGCACCGGAGGGCACCGTGTATGACGGCAAGGATTCGTTAAAAAATAAAAAAATAGCAACGAGTTACGTTGGTATATTAAGAGATTACTTGAACAAAAATGATATAGCGGCGGAGATCGTCTACTTTTCTGGCGCGGTCGAGATTGCGCCCAAACTTGGTAGAGCGGACTATATCTGTGATCTGGTTTCGACAGGCTCGACGCTGGCCGCTAACGGCCTAGCCGAGGTCGACGTGCTGCTCGAGAGTGAAGCGGTTGTCATTCAGACTCGCGCCCCGCTGAGCGCGGACAAACAGGCGTTGGTCGATCGCATGCTGCAGCGTCTCGACGGCGTCCTGCAGGTCCGGGAGAGCAAATACATCATGCTCCATGCGCCCCGGGCAGCGCTCGCCGAAATCCGCGACCTGTTGCCGGGCTCCGAAGCGCCAACGGTCATGCCTCTGGATGGCACAGATGACAGGGTCGCGATACATGCGGTCTGCAGGGAAAATGTCTTCTGGGAGACGCTCGAGAACCTCAAGGCCGCTGGCGCCAGTTCCTTGCTCGTGCTGCCGGTCGAGAAGATGCTGGCCTGATCCATGATGACGCGCATCAGCAACTGGAGTGAGCTCGACGACGACGCTCGATCGGCATTGTTGCAGCGGCCTGCCCTGCGCTCGGATGCCAAAATCGGCGCGGAGGTCGCGAGGATCGTCGCACTTGTGCGTGACAATGGCGACGCGGCAGTCCGGGATCTTACCGAACAGTTCGATGGGGCAACACTCGGCGCGCTCCGTGTGACGACGGAAGAACTTGCGCGCGCGACTGCCGAGCTCGGCGACGAAGCGATTGCGGCAATTGACCTTGCGATCGAAAACGTACGACGTTTTCACGAACCTCAACTGCCACAAACGATTGCGGTTGATACGATGCCCGGAGTCCGCTGCGAACGCGTTGCTCATGCCATTGACTCTGTTGGCCTGTACGTGCCGGCTGGCACCGCGCCTTTGCCCT
>Ga0224497_10002472_pt1 | contig 10965 bp, 16 predicted proteins | sample SF_Jul11_sed_USG_4_FD_167970 | JGI IMG/M metagenome (GOLD analysis project Ga0224497, IMG submission 167970) | Sediment microbial communities from San Francisco Bay, California, United States - SF_Jul11_sed_USGS_13 | ecosystem: Environmental > Aquatic > Marine > Sediment | place: USA...
CTTAAAAACCACCATTTTGCCATACCTTTGCATGAGCGGACGCCATGCGCGAGTGCTTGAATGTATACATGAGCGGCAGGAATCTGGGAATAGAAACTAGCGGTGGAGCCAATTTACGGTTTCCAGGGCGTTGGTATCACTACGTGCCGGGCGTGCGTGAGGAGGTGAATACTCAGGCCAAGAGCTCAAATTCGTGCCCAACCCTCCGAATACGACGCGATACGGTCGATGGCTAGCGCGCAAGCAAATAATCTGGTTTTTGTGCCGATTACCGATGAGCTGCTGTACGAGCATCCTGAGCGGATCAGCGGTCCATTGCTGCCCTACCATGTCGACCGACGATGCCACCACTGGTTAGCGGTTGAGTTAAACCCGGAAGATGATATCCATCCCGATCACAATGGCGCTGGACCCACCAAAAGCGCCTGACAACGGCACCCGTAACACGATAACGCTCGAAGTCCTACGCCTGCTCGGTGTCGGCGTCATGACGGCTGTGGCAGTGAGTTTATTGCTGGTAAGTGTCAGTTATTTAATACTCACCTAATTCTCACTAAGAATACTTAGCCCGATTATTTCCTGCGTCGGCAGGGAAAACCTCTGTGCTCGCGTCGGATCGACGTGTCCGCATCAATATAGCGTAGACTGGAAGTATGACTCTCGCGGATGACTGCGACAATCGCGCCTATGGACAATAAGGGCAAGAATATTAAGGCGCCGGAGCTATGAGTGCACTACATGAGGCCGTGGCCGCTTGTGACGTAGTTCAGGTCCGAAATATACTCGCTGCAAACGCTGATCCGAACGACTCCACAGCAGGCGGCAATACTGCCTTGCATATTGCCGCAGTACTCGACGCCGGGCCGATCATCGAAGCATTGATCGATGCCGGCGCGTCTCCCAATCGGACTAATGACCAAGGTCTTGGTGCATTACATTTGGCAGCGCGCGCTGGGCATCAAGACATCGTTTACCGATTGTTGTGCACCGGCGCGGACTGTATGCAGCCTGATGTATCTGGAATCGCACTGGCGAGACACCACGCAGTTCTTGGTTGTCATGGCACAACCGCACGGTTGCTTGCCGCGGCTGAATCGGCGGGATCAATTGACGGCTTGCTAGTGGCGGCAATTAACAGTGGCGCTGCGGACGTCGTAGGGTACTTGTTGAAGCACGGCGACGAGACCGCCGTGGGAACCGTGGATGAAGACGGCAATACACCACTTGCGCTCGCGATGGAATGCGGGCATGTCGATATCGTTGACTCATTATTGGCTTATGGTGCGCAGCTAGAACCGAATCCGAGCGGTGAGCAACCGCTATTTGCTGCCGCGGCGGCCGGTCGGCCGGAAATTATGTTGCGGTTGCTGGAACACGGCGCCGATCTTGGTGCGGTTGAGGCATCGGGGCGCAGTATTTTACATACAGCGGCGCTCAGCAATGACCCGGCCACAATCGAGTTTTGCATAGCTCGCGGTGCACCCTGCGACCGTCGTGATGACGGCGGCAGTACGCCGCTAATTTGGGCTGCGTCGCAGCGGTGTCACGACGCGATGCTTACTCTGTTGGAGCACGGTGCCGATATCAATGCAACAAATAATCAGGGATTGACGGCGCTGTTTTGGAGTGCCATGCAGGCGCCCGTATCGGTGGTTGCCGCGTTGCTGCAGCGCGGCGCCGACTTCACGATTACCGATCAGGATGGACGCACCGTACTCCACTGGGCGATACGAAATGACGATCCCGTCGTGGTGGAAACATTGATCGCCGCCGGGGCTGCTATCGACGCCGGCACAATGAGCGGTGATACGCCGTTGACGTTGGCCGTAGCATGTCGGAATGACAACACCGTGGCGACACTACTGGATCACGGTGCTGACTTGGCGATTTTGAATACGGAAGGCGACTCGGCATTTCATATGGCCGCGCGATACGGCTCGGAAGTCACGGTCGAGGCGCTGTTGAATGCGGGTGCCCAGATCGACGCGCCGAACCGGAAGGGCCAGACTCCATTGCACGTGGCTGCGCTTGCGGGAAATCGGGAGGCAATCGACGTATTGGTGGATGAAGCGGCCGACCTTGACGCAACATGGGACGGCCAGACGGCCTTATCGATTGCCGAACAAGGTAAACACACAGACGTTGCCGAAGTTCTGCGGCGCGTTAGCGCCATAGATCCAAAGACCCCCGCCCCTATGTCGACGGAGATTCATAAAAAACGTCTATTAGTGCGGCGGATCGACCCGGCTGACGAGCGCGACTAGCTGCCGCCCGCATTAACGCTTTGCGGCGTTCCTTTTACCCGGTAGCGCAACGATGTATCGATCAACGATGACTCAGTGATGACGTTGAGTTTCGGTGGGTCACGATGTTTTTCGAAGGTGAATATGTGTTCCTGAAATCCGCTTGCCAATAGGGACAAGCGACGGATCGAAAAACTCGGCATCATATCCTCCAAGACTCTCGGTGCGTATTGCGGAGACGGGCGCAGATAGGAAAGTTCTGCTTTATAGCGTATCCGATCGCCGCGTCCGAGCTCGAAATGCATCGGTATGTCTGGCATCTGCTTATTGGTGGCAGTGATAAAATATAAGAAACTGCCTTTCTTGAAAAACTGAGACAAATAAGCCATCAGACAAATAATGCTATCCCGGTTGAGATAATTAAAATAATCCCAGCCCAACACGATATCGATCGGTGCCGTAATTTCGGAAGGTAACATACGCGCGAAATCATCGCGGGTCATTGCCAATGTGTGGCAATCCGCGCCTAACTCGACGCCCTCGGCTTCTACTCGGCGCTGCAGATCGACAACTTGCAGGCTGCAAGGGAAGTCTGAAAAATATTCGATGATGGATTGGTTTGGTGGACCGAGATCCAAAATTTGATACTTGCGGCCGCCTTTCTCCAAGCGCTCGCGGATCAGCATGAGACATTGCGACTCGATTTCACCGGACGAGACTGCGGTGACTTCCTCCGGACTGCGCGCTACCCCCATAATAGTGCCTCTTTTCGATTACGTCGTCGCGGCGGTTTCACGCGGTTTGATATCCGATACGGGCGCGCGCGTCGCGGCTTTTTTGGAATCCTGCGCACCGTTACCGGGGCCGCCCATATCGATCGAACCGCTGAAACGGCAACCGTCTTCCAACACGACTCGCTGCGCCGAAATGTTTCCCTGCACACTACCGGAGTGACGGATAGTTACGACTTCCTTACCGTTTACGTCGCCCTCGACTTGACCTTCGACAATGACCTGCTTCGCGCTCACATTGGCTTTTACGCGTGCATCTTTACCCAGCGTTACGTCATGGTTAGGGAGGGTAATCATGCCTTCGATGTGGCCGAGGATGACCAAATCTTCATCGCCCGTCACTTCGCCGCGAATAGAGATAGATGGGCCAATTGTGCCCAGCTCTGAGGAGCGGCCGCTGCCGGCAGCGGGAGCTCGGGAGTGCGCAATTGGGGCGGTGGCTCCGGCTGAAGGAGCGCTCTGCGTCGGTTCGTAGGTCATGTCTTCGCTGCTATCGGATTTTTTCCACATTAGTCACTACCCTCGATATGATTACCTAACAAAAACAATAGGTTAAATAATTATGCTTGAGATTCTTATGATCATCGCACGGCACCTTCGCAGATCGCGATCACGGCCCGACAAACGGTCATTCGAGCTATACCGTCCATAGACAGAATTTCTATCGGGCATTCTACGGCGTTTACAGGAGTTACGACAAGCATTTCATAAGTGGACCGTACGGTTAAATCGGAATTATCATGCACATCGTACAATACAAACTATACTCTATTGAAAATAAACAGATATTCGAATTCCGGAGTGAATCCACATTAAGTTCAATATCGGTCATTACTAACTATAGCAGCAACCGCCTGGAGTTGCGCACGGGCACTGTGCGCGGCACAAGCGTTGGCCGTACAATTGGCATCGATTGCTTCCGCAATGATTTGAGGGCCTGAACCGATGGCAAAATCCACACTTATCGTCGGCGCAGGGAGTGGTCTCAGCGCGTCGCTCGCGAAGTGTTTCGCGGGTTCCGGCATGAAGATCGTGCTCGCAGCGCGTGACACAGACAAGCTTTCCGCTCTATGTGCAGAGACCGGTGCAACGGCAATCGCTTGCGACGTGGCACAAGCCGAGGATGTCGATCGATGATTTGCGGCCACAGAGCAAACCGGGGACACTCTCGACGCCGTCGTCTATAACCCCAGTGCCCGGGTTCGCGGTCGATTTGTCGATCTCGATCCAACCGCCGTCGCCAACGTGATCAATATTACCGCATACGGTGGTTTTCTCGTTGGACAGCGTGCCGCGCAGCGGATGCTGCAGCAAGGTCATGGCGCCATTTTGTTTACCGGTGCGTCGGCCAGCGTCAAAGGGTACGCTCAATCTGCACCGTTCGCGATGGGCAAATTCGCGCTGCGGGGCCTCGCCCAGAGCATGGCGCGGGAACTCGCGCCACACAACATTCACGTTGCGCATTTTGTCATAGACGGGGGCATCCTAAGCGCCCGCAAACCGCCGGCGGTCAATGCCGACGATTCACTACTGGACCCCGACGCCGTTGCACAGTCGTACCTGCACGTGTTGCAGCAACACCGCAGCGCATGGACCTGGGAAGTCGAATTACGGCCGTGGACCGAGTCATTTTGAAATCGGACCCGGCGATGACCATAGTGACTCAGTCCATCGAGTCAGAGTATGGCAAAGGACCTAAACGGTTTCTGCGACGGTTCCGTCCATATCAAAATTGATAGCCCTGAGCATCGCATCCATCGGCGCTCAGGCCGCTTCGATCAATTGTCGAAGGACTGAAGGGACCTGTGCCAAGTTATCGACGATGGCGTTTGGGTTTAGTTCGCGTACAGGCACGGAACTATAGCCGAAAGTCACGGCTATGATCGGTAGTCGTACGGCGCGTGCTACTCAACATCTACGGCCGAGTCACCGGCAAAAACGGCGGCGTTAGCATCGACGCCGAGTTCCGCCAGGCAGGCAAATAGAGGTTCGGGCTCAGGTTTTCGAGCAGAGGTTGAATCTCCACCCACAATGCTCCGAAAACGATCAGCGATGCCAAGCTCGGCAATAATTTCCTGACTGATTCCATGCGGCTTGTTGGTGCATATTCCGTGCACATAACCGGCAGCGCTAGTTTTGTCTAGAGTATCGACGGCGCCCGCATATAGACGGCTATTGTACACCGCTACTTGCTGATAGTGATCCATAAAACGGCGACAAAGTCCCTTCACATGCCCACCATTGATCGGTTGTCCAGACGCCTTGAAGCCGCGCTCGATCGACCGTTCAACGCCGCCCCAATCATATTCCTCACCACACTGACGGGTTGGCTCGTTAAGTCATTCTCAGTCAGCAATGCATTGAGTGCCGCGGCGAGATCTGTAGCACTGTCAACCAGGGTGCCGTCTAAATCCCACACAATTGCCCGGGTTGGTTGCTTTTCCGCCATTACCGTATTACTGGTCACCCCGGTAGACGACCATGGATTGACCCTGGGTTTGCCGCTTGTTGTCGTAAGCGATGACCCGAATGTGATGTCCACGGTTCGCATTTCGAAAGGCCGTCAATTCGTTCATAATTACGTCTATGTCGCGCTCTCCGAACAGCGGCAGTTTCCACATGTACCAGTAGTTTACAGCAGCACGCTCCGGTTCTACGTGTTCAACGGCACAGTGCCAATCTTGTTTGATCATGAATTCGATCTGTTTGCGAATCGAAGAGGCATCCATCTCCGGCAGGTAGGAACAAGTGCCAAACTTCTTAGAGTCGACATCATTGAAGCGTGAACCGTAGTTCTGAATTTCTTTCCAGGTCTCCATGGCCGCAGCAAGCTCGGGCGAGTGACTCGCCGCCTCAGTGAGAATCTCTCGGGATTCCTTTTCGAGGTGCCGTCCTTCATTGCGCGCTTTGACACAGGCTTCGGCAGCAACCCGGTTGGCGGCGGCACCCACGGCGTTGCCCCACGGATGACCCAGCGTGCCGCCACCGAATTGAATTACGGCGTCATCGCCGAAGGTCGATTTTGCTGTGACCGGGCGCCCGCCCGAGGAGTTTGAAGTCGAGAGTACGGTTATCGCGAAATACCCGCATATCATTGTCGCGCGTCCCGGTCATGCCCTCGCGGGCCGCAAAAAGATCCCGCTTGCGATGCTCGGGGAGGAGAAATTTCTGCTGCGCGAGCGCGGATCAGGCACACGGTTACTCGTGCAGCGCTTGTTCTCAGCGGCCGGACTCAGCCCCAATCGCGGCATGGAGATCGGCAGCAACGAAACCATCAAGCAGGCCGTCATCGCGGGTCTTGGAATCGCCTTGATCTCGACCCATACCGTGGCTGCTGAAATCAACGATGGGCGATTAACCGCGCTAAACGTTACTGGCTTGCCGGTTGTTCGCGGGTGGTTTGTCGTGAAGCGACAACATAAGCGCCTATTGCCTGCGGCGCAGGCGCTTTGGGACTATTTTGTCGCCGACGGTGTAAAGGTGCTAGACGAGCTGTTACGGACGAAACCGGTCCGCCAACGCCGACAATCGGCCAACGTAGGTATCGCTGTGCGGTGATTATCTGCCTTGGTATAGATTAGTTTCAATTATTTCCCTTTTATAACAATAAGTTGAATGATATTATGAAAGTAGTTTATCAAATCCTCGGCGATGCGAAAAACAAAAATCGTGCCGGGCCGTAATTACGAATTCGACCGTGTTCAGAGTGCTCCGCAGATTGCTGCGAACGCCCGCAGGGTCATTCGGTCGAACCTGTCGCTAACGGGTTCCGCTTGCGCCGACAGTTTGACTATAACCACCTGGTGTAAGGGATCGACATATATCCATTGCCCGTGAATGCCGAGTGCGAAATACGCACCGCTCGGATAGCCAGTCTGATACCACTGATTGCGGTAGCGGCCGTCGGGCAACAAGTGGGCGAAACTGCCGCGCCGCCACGCGTCATGGTTGCCGTTTTGGGTACAATCTTCAATCCAATCGGCAGGCACAAGCTGACGGTCGTTACAAGCGCCTTGCAGCCGCATGAGTTCACCGAATCGAGCCAAATCACGGGGTACGGCGCAAATTCCGCCCGCGGTGCGCGCTGCGCCGGTGCGATCCAAAGTGATATAGGCATCGGCTTCCGTACCCATTGGTTGCCAAAGGTGTCGATGCAGTAGGGCGGCAATTCGTTGTTGCGACGCTCGTTCTAAAATCCAACCAAGCAGATCGGAATTCGGCGACTTGTAGTGAAAAGTGCTGCCGTGTGAATTATCACCGCGCTGCAACGTGAGTAAAAAGTCATGCAAATCAATATTTTGCGTGTCTGCTGTGACCGGATTCCAACCCGTAGCGGCACGATAACGTGCGAACTGCCCGTGCTTGTCGAGGTACGATTCATCGAAATCGATACTTACGGTCATGTCGAGCACGTGTTGCACCGTGCAATCGCTATACGCACTATCGCGTGCTTCCGGTACGTAGCGAGTAACCGGCGCCGCGGGTTCGAGCAATTCTCGCGCAACGAGAACACCGGTGAGTGTCGCAGTAATCGACTTACTCACCGAAAAGACGATATGGGGTGCGGTCGGGGAATAGTGCTCCGCATACCATTCCAATACCAGTGCCCCGCGGTGTAACACCACGAGAGCATCCGTGCTGGTGTCGACAAGAAAATCGTCCAGCGACCGGCTGCTCCCATCGGCATCGGTGTAATAGAAGTTTCGCAGCGAATCGTTTGTGCTCTGCAATGCGTCGGCGGTATCTGACGCAGCAATATTTTCAGTCGGGATGAGTTCGCGGATATGGTGAAATGCCCAGCGATGATTGGGCGGCTCCCTCCAGTTCGCGAGGCTGAGCCCACTCGGCCGCGGAACCATTGTGGTGCGGAGCATTAGTGCGCGGGTCACTTATTCGTAGGAATTCGTAAGCTGGGCTGCAATGGCATGCAATGCGGCACCGCACTCGATCGCGCGCGGTGGCGAGCGAAATTCCGGCCAGCTTGACAGTTTTACCGCGACCATGTCGTGGTGTGGATCGACATAGATCAACTGCCCGAATACGCCCCGTGCCATGATGACGCGGCGGGCGTAATCTTCGATCCAAAATTGGTTCCGGTAGGCGCCATTCGGAAAAATAGCGCGGTAATCTTGATCAAATTTGCTCGGATCGCACGCTAAAGTGTCGTCGAGCCACTCCTGTGGGACGATACGGCGATCGTTGCCGACTCCGCCGTCCAGCAACATTTGTCCGACCCGGGCGTAGTCTCTTAACGTCGCGTTGAAGCCGCCGTCGGCGAGGGCGTATCCCGCCGTATCGACAGTAAAGTAAGCGCTCTCTTCACAACCCAACGGGGCCCAGAGTTCGCGGCCGACCAATTCGGCTAGTCGCCACCCCGTAACCCGTTCCATGCAATTTGCGAGCACATCGGTTTCAATAGAGCGGTAACGGAAGCGGTCTCCGTGGGCACATTCCAATTTCACGAGTCCTAATATCTGCTCCCAAACGCAGCTCGGTGCCGGTTTATCGTCGGCAGCGATTTTCCAACCCGATGCAACATCGGTCCTGGCGATATCGGAATCCAGTGCTTCGTAATTCTCATCAAACTGCACGCCCGACGTCATATCTAAGACGTGCCTTAGCAGCGCGCCGTCCCATGCGGTTTCGGAAAGCTCAGGTAAGTAATCAGTAACCAGTGTCTCAGGATCCAACAGGCCGCGGCCAACGAGAATACCGGCTACACAGGAGGTCACCGACTTGGCCATCGATTGGGACAGGTGCTGAGTGCGCTCCGTCATTCCGTTCATGTATTTCTCATACACGATGACGCCCTCATGAAGTACCACGAATCCGTCGGTGTAGCTGTCGACCAACCACTGTTTAACAGTCGTCGCGTTGTTTTTGCCATTGTAGAACTCGATCTCGTCAAGATCGGTGGAATGCCGGGGTAGGGGCCAGACCGCATCCGCACCCCGCCAGACCTCAACGGTCGGTAATAATTCGCGGACATGTTGAAACGCCCATCGATTCCATGGTGCGCGGTCCCAAGCGTTGCGGGGAATGTCGGGCTGAATTGTGGCCGCTAGTGATGTCATGATCGGTTTTGCAGTGAAGCTACTAGATAAGTTAGGAGTCCGGAAGGGGGATCAGTGACGATCTCGTGAGGGCACCAACTGGTGGATTTCGGCGTTTGGTTATTATTTAACATAATATACATTATGCGCATATCGCTTGATCCAGAAACCTGGGAGCGGAATCGATTTTAAACATACTGCTCCCGTAGCAAGGCACGTATATTACGCTCGAATTGGAGTAATGGCCGCATACTAAAAGAAAATTAGGGGCGTGTTACGAGAACCACGTACTATTCGGAGCGCACAAACGACCGGTATTTTCTGTCTGCTGGGTGCGCTGTGCTTCTTGTCGGCCAGTGACAGCATCATCAAGTGGTTGAGCCCGACCTACGCGCTACATGAAATCATGTTGGCGCGGGCGCTCGTCGCGTTACCGGTTACTTTGTTCTTTATGCAACTTGAAGGCGGGTTCCGGAATTTGTATACCCGGCATCTGGGCTTGCACATTGTCCGTGGCCTGTTTCTTGTTCTCGCCAATATGTGCTTCTTTCTGGGTCTGGCTACGATGCCGTTTGCCGAGGCGGTATCGTTGTTTTTCGTCGCGCCGCTGTTCATCAGTGCCCTATCATACTTGGTGCTCCGCGAAACCGTTGGGCTGGTTCGATGGATAGCGGTATCGGTCGGTCTGGTCGGGGTCGTCGTGGTGTTACGCCCAGGGTTCGGAATGGTCTCTCTGACCGGTGTCCTGCCGCTATTTGCGGCGCTTGCGTACGCCTGTATGCAAATTCTCACCCGACGACTTGGCGCCGGGGATAAGGCATCGACATTAGCATTCTACATTCAGGCAATGTTTATCGTGGTGAGCGCAACAATCGGCGTTAGCATCGGCGACGGGCGATTCGGCGATACCGAAAACCCAACACTGGCGTTTCTTGTCCGTGCGTGGACTTGGCCGGCGTATTCGGACTGGATCCTGCTGGGCGGATGCGGCCTTTTGGTGGCCTGTGGCGGTTATTTGATATCGCAAGCGTATCGCTTGGCCCAAGCCGCGGTCGTAGCCCCATTTGAATACGCCACCCTACCCTTTGCGTTGTTTTGGGGCTATCAACTGTGGGGCGATTGGCCCGATACGGTCACATTTATCGGCAGTGCACTGATCGTTGGCAGCGGGTTGTTCGTTTTGAGTTATGAAATTCGGCGGGCGCGCACCGCGGACTCGTAGCGTCTTATCCCAGCATTACTCGTTGCCCGATGCCTGAATCGGAGCCAGTACCAGGACCGCAGCGATTGCTAACGCGGCGGCGGCTACCAGCGATGGCATGAAATAGCTTCGGCCGATGTCATAGGCGATCCCAGCGAAGGATGGGCCGATCATCTGACCCAGTCCGAAGGCCGCCGTCATCAGCGCCAGCGTGCGGCGTGGGTCGCCGCACGACAACCGTCGTGCATTGGCCAGTCCAAGCGCTGTGATTCCCATAAACGTACCGCCTAACAGCACGGCGGCCGCCAGTACCGCCCAGACGCTGCTGACCACCACCGACAGCACGACACCGATGCCTTATGGCCCCGGTCGACAGAGCCGAGATTGCGAGCGCCGTAAGCAACCATAGACGGCGACCACCCGACAGCGATTCCTTGGTCGCTAACAACGCGCCCAGCAGATAACCAAAGAAGTTGGATGACGCGATGGCGCCGGCTTCAGCCTTCGTCAAGTCGAGACTTTCCACCATAAACGGCAGGATTGGCGTGTAAACGAAACGCCCGATACCCATTGCTACGGCGAGCGCGATCAAACCGCCAAACGCCACTGCGGCGGCTCGATGCGACTCGCCGTGCATCACTCGATGATGCCTGACTTTATTGCCAAAATTCCCCTAT
>Ga0224497_10002473_pt1 | contig 10960 bp, 7 predicted proteins | sample SF_Jul11_sed_USG_4_FD_167970 | JGI IMG/M metagenome (GOLD analysis project Ga0224497, IMG submission 167970) | Sediment microbial communities from San Francisco Bay, California, United States - SF_Jul11_sed_USGS_13 | ecosystem: Environmental > Aquatic > Marine > Sediment | place: USA: California...
ATGGGGAAAGAAAACGTGCGATGGAGGAGCCGTGTGTTGTTATTTCCCCAGCGGGGATGCTCGTGGGTGGAAATGCAGTATATTATTTGCAACAACTTGCATTTGATGATAAAAATGGTATTGCACTAGTATCATATCAAGGAGAAGGAACACCTGGAAGAAAACTATTAGAAACAGGAAAGGTTTCTGCTAGAGGAAAAGATCTTAATGTTTTAGCTGAAGTAAAACAATTTGAATTTTCTGGACATTCTGATAGAAATGAGCTTTTTGAACTAATCAAGAAAATAAGGGGCAATCCCAAAGTTTTGACAGTACATGGAGATACAGAATCGTGTGAGAAATTTGCCCAAGAGATTCATGAAAAGTTTGGCTTAGAGGCACATGCTCCAGCAGTAAATGAAACAATTACTGTCTGAAATGACAGATTTTAATCGAATTAATCTTAAAAACACAATCAATAGTGGCCAAGTCTTTTTATGGAAAAAATTGGACAATTATTGGTATGGCATAAATGGACAAGATATTTTGAGAGTAAATGATTCGGGTCAAATAAAATCATATCAAGATTACAAATTTGATTTTTTTAGAAAAAAAGACAACATGGAGGAAATAATTCAATCAATTTCAAAAGACAAAACAATCAGATTGGCAGTAAAAAAATATTTGGGATTAAGAATACTTCGACAAGAGCCTTTTCAATGCTTTATTTCATTTATTGTGTCATCAAACTCGAATATTCAGAAGATCAAATTCAATCTAGAGAATTTATCAGAAAAACTTGGTAAAAAAGTTGAATTTGATAAAAAGGAATTTCATTTATTTCCAGATTCAAAAACAATTGCAAATTCAACTATAGAAGAAATTAACAGTTGTGGATTGGGGTATCGCTCAAAATTTGTGTTGGACGCAGCTAGAATGGTTGAATCAAAGAAGATTAATTTTGAATATCTGAAAAAATGTAGTTATCAGGAAGCAAAGGAAATTATTCAAACAGTTCCGGGAGTTGGAAGTAAAGTTGCAGACTGTATATTGCTTTTCTCATTAGACAAATTAGATGCATTTCCATTAGATAGATGGATGATTCGAATTTTAGAGAAATACTATTTTGATAAATTTAAACTTGAAACAAAATCAATCACAGAAAAACAATATCAAGATATGCATGAAAAGATAATTGATTATTTTGGACCATTTGCAGGATATGCACAACAATTTCTGTTTAAAATGGAAAGAGAAAACTATCACAAAAAGTGGTTGTAAACCCTTAAAATGGTAATTACTTTGCAGTTTTTTGGGCCTATAGCTCAGCATGGATAGAGTGTTGGACTTCTAATCCAATGGTCAAGGGATCGAAGCCCTTTGGGCCCACTTAACAAAATTATTATTCTTAGACATAGATGACGTTGTAGTGAAAGACATTGAATTTTCTTTAGAACCAAAAGAAATTCATCCAAAAACAGAGATTACAGGAAAAATTTCTGTATCATATCCTGGACGATATGATGGTGTCGTGATTAATACTCAGATTTTAGATTCTAATGAGCATATTATTTACAAGTCTTCTAATGGAAAAAAAATATCGCAAAATGTTTCAAGATTATTCATAAACAAAGATGTAATGTCTGATAACAAAGCTGAATTTACTGCATCAATAGAATTTGAACCAAAACAGGAGCATGAAGTAAAATTTAGAGCTTCAATAATTGAGCAACATAAGGAAATTGAAAGTCAGATAATTTTTGCAAAATATTCTATCTAGAATCTGGCCTTTGTTACAATAATTGTTCCTGTCATCCATGGATGAGGAGAACAATGGTAATGAACTTCTTGTGGTTCGGTAAATAAGAATTCATAATTTTCACCTGCCTTTACTACTCCAGGAGAACCAAAGTCACCACTATAGCTGTCCATATGTCTATGATCTGGAGTTACAGTGTGTGGGGTATCATCACTATTTGTCCAAATCACTTGATTATCAATTCCTAGTTGAAGATTGACCAATTTTGGAACAAAGTTATCTTGTTGTTCTGGACTAGCTGAGCCAGGAATCATATCAATGATAGTCTCTTTGACAGGATGTAAAACATGTTCATCAACTGAAGGTTTTGCTAAAGATTCAGGAAGATAAAATGATGTATAAAATACTACACTTGCAGATAATGCAACAATTACTGCAATCACTCCAATACCATATGCATGACTAGATGTCGGTGCACTCAACGATCCTAGTAGGTCTTTTGAGTTCTTATAAAGTTTGTTTGGATTTAGGGTTTCGGATCTGATGCGCCAACAGTAGGATTCTTTGTTGTCGAATCTGCTTGTGTCTTTGGGTTTGGAACTTCTGGAGCAATCTCTTTTGGTTTTGCAATATCTTTACTGCCTTCAGGAAGTTTGCTAGGTTCTGCTGCAGATTGTGGTTCTGGAAGCTTTGGTTTTTCCTCTGGAATAGGTATTGGAGGTGGAGGTGGTGCATTCTTTGCTTCATTCATTCCATATCTGTAGACATGGAAGAATGCAGCAAATACAATCAGTATTAACCCTATAAAGAATAGTGATATATTCTTCATTCCAGTCAAGGCTGCATTATAGGCTGCAATGTTAAGAAATACTTGGAATGCCAATAAAGCTACAAGTAACCAATTAATCCATTTTTGAGAGAGATTTATTGTTGCAACTTTGTTTGGACCCTTTTCTTTTGCAAGTTTTGCCTTTCTTTCAGATTCCTTTGCTAGTTTAATCATCATGTATGTGAATCCAAATCCCAGTGGGAGCATCAAAATCATGACCGTATACAAAAATACAGGATCAATAACTAGACGTTCAACTAGTGGAATTGTAGTATCTTGTGGAATGTAAAATCCCCAATAAGTAGTCACCATTACCTGGGCAAGTCCTGTAATACCAAATGCTGTAATTATGGGACGATCCTTCCAAGAGAATTTCTTGTATCTATCAATGAATGGGGTTAGTAATATCGCTGCAATGAAAATGCCTGGCCATAATACACCTGTCACAAATTTGTCATACTGTGTCCTCAAAAATGCATAGATTCCTGTAAGATACCATTCAGGCACTGTAATTCCAGGCGGTACTGTCGGCTCAAACTTGAATCCCATGTCAATTGGGAAGACACCACCTGTTATCAGAATGGCACCACCAATTGCCATTACCATAGGCACATCAAATACTAAGAATCGTGGGAAGTGAACTGCCATCAATCCAAGCATAACAAGTGGTAAGAGGAACACATGTTGAGCATAGAATCTTAAAACAAAGTCAGAGAATCCACTTCCAAACATCGCATCACGCATAGTCGGCCCTATAATTGGAATAGATGTTGTCAGAGAAGCTGCAATACTAATTGCAAGTTCTGCTCTTTCACTAAATATAATATCATAACCCGTAAATGCCTCAAGAATAGTTACAGTTCCAAGAATAACTCCTGTTGCCCATAGTATTTCGTTTCTAATTTTGTATCTTCCACTAAAGTATTGATAATACATGTGTAAAACTGCCATAAGGACCATGGCGTTAGAACCATGATAGTGAATGTTTCTAATATGAAAACCAAAAGGTACCTCATCATTGATGAATTGAACACTATCCCAAGCTCTGTCTAACATAGGTTGATAATAGAACATTAACAAAGCTCCGGATATTCCAAGAATTACAAATATCACAAAGGTTAACATTCCTAAAAATCCAAACGGGCTTACAAAGCGGGCAGGAAATGAAAATTTAATTGCAGTAAAGATTGTTCTATCTAATCCATCCCACAACCAATAAAAGAACGCAACTGCGCCAGTTTGTCGTTTAAGCGAAACGGCCATATCCTATTACCCCATTTTCATTAACACCCCAGGTTGGTGGAAGAACCCACATGAACCCATCTGTATCAACTTCAAAATCTAATTTTGGTAAAGTGTTTGAAGGTGCTGCTTGCAAAGATGCAGGACCAACATATGCAGTACCAGTTGTTGGATCATACATAGTTCCATGACAAGGACACTCACCTCTCTTACGTCCTTCTTCTGGCCAATATTTCCATAAACACCACAGATGAAGACAAATCATACTAAATGCTCGAAATGCAGTTACATCAGTTTTTGCACCACCAAGTTCTTCGGGTAATCTAATGAACTGCCATTTTCGAAATGCTTCTGCATCAAGTGCAGGATCACCAGTACTTGGATAAGTAATAACTTCAGAATGATTGATTGGAAATGTTTTGACATTAGCTTGAGTGCCATCAGGTAAAATTACACGAACCTTTTCTAGAGAAGCCTGTGATGGGTTTGGCATGAAATTTCCAAATGGAACAAACGGAGCAAATGCTAAACCTGTTCCTGCTGCTCCCATTAATTTTAGAAAATCCCTTCTGGATAATCCGCCAGACTTTTGGGTCCCCTGCTCTGACATTCAAGCTGTCGTACTCGCCAAATCGCTTATAAACCTTGTTCAATTATTTAGGAGGTTTTTGTCGAATAATAAAGACAAAAACAATTCCGATCGCAATTCCAATTGTAATTCCCAAGATTATTCCTATTGTAAAATTGTCTGAAGACGTTTCTTGTATTTTAATTGGAGTGTATTCTGATATAGATTGTGATTCAGAGACAGGTTTTGACTCAGAGACATTCTGTAAAATTGGTAAGGATGTTACATTTGCATTAGTATCAATAGTTGTTTCTGGTTGGAAAGATTCTTCGACGATCAATTTCTCTTGTGGAGAAAGTGTAGAGAATTTAGCTGTGATTGTAATTGGCTCTGTCGTATGATTTCCACCAAATAAAGTAGAGTGAGCTAAAAATGAATATGTTCCTGTTTGATTAATTGGAACAAAAAGAACAGTTGATGTTGGGTCTTTATTCTTTACAGGGAAAAATCCACCACCTTGGCTGAAAAGTGAATTGCCCAACCAGTCAAGTGATGGCCACCCAAGAAAATGACCAAATACTCCAGATGGCATGTTAGTTTGAATTATTTTTCCTTTTGGATCCATCACAAATAATGCAATGTTAGTATCATCACTTTCCCATGATAACTCTATTGATGCAGAGTCTATTGTTTCATCCTTTATTTCAAAATAATACTGGCGCCAGTCTCCTGCCATGTATCTATTGACCATATCAAATGCACCCTTGATGTAGCCATTTCCAAAAATTATATCATCGCTTTGTTTTCCAGAAATTATTACAAGTGAATCCTTTTGATCAATTTCTTTTTTGATTACATAGGAAACTGGTGCATTAACAATATGATTTTCACTTTCAAAAGTTAGAAATCCCTGGTAAACTCCAGTTTGCAAATCATTTGGTGCAACCAAGGTTACATTTACTTTAGCAGTATCTTTTGCAGGAACTGTAACTGATTTGGTATCAACCCAGAATTGTGGTGAATTTGTTTTTTGATAATAGCTAGCAGACAATGTATAATCCATTGATGTTGAATTTAGTTTTGTATCTCCTAACCAGTAAGAGTATCTAGTAGGAATTGGATAGACACCTACAAGTGGAGTTCCTTCAAATTTTTCATTTGGTTCAGAAATTCGTAATTCTTGAACTGTACCCCAAGAGCCAGCTCTGCTAATCATTGATAATTCATCACTTACAATTTTTGTGTCATTGTTTTTATCAATCCAATCATAAAGATAAAGCGATGAAATTTTTAGATCATTTGCATACATGTCATCTGTTTTGTTCATAAAGTTGTGAAATGGGAAATTTACATTTAGTATCATCAGAGAAGAGTCATCTGGAATTGGATCTGTTTTATCAAACAAGTCGCTAATCTGTTTGTGTTCTTTTACATCAGAGAGTTGTATATAGTTTGGAATAAAAATGCCAGACTTGTTTAGGATTTGATCCTGCTGATGAACAATAGTGGTTCCATTAAATGCAGTTTTTTTGATAAGAGATAGTTCTTGTGGTTTAATATCTACTTGAATTGTAGAGTTTGATGGATTCTCTATTGTGAATGTGGCAGTGCTTCTTTCTCCCGGAGAGAGTTGTCCTGCAAACCAGCTTGTCATTGGTATTGGTTTTGGAGGAATTACAAATTTCTCAAATCCAATTTTTGTTGAGTTTATTGCTTTCACTGCAGGATCGAGAGTTTTTTTGATGTTTGCAAAAGAGTTGTCATTGTAAACTATGAAAATACCTGGTTCCTCATTAACAAATTTTAATGCAGTATGAACATCAACCAAACCAGAACCCTGTGTTAGGGGATCGTTTTTCAGGTCCTTGGCAGTTGACATTAGAATATTTTTGATGGTAAAGGGATCATAGTCTTTAGAATTTTTTTGCATTCCTTCCATTAGTACTGCAGCACTGCCAGAAACTATTGGTGCTGCCATACTAGTTCCACCAAACAAGGAAAAAGATTCGGCTTTAGAGTTTTTTTCAGTTTTTATTACATTAGAGGGTACAAATCCATGAGCACCAATGCCCATAATATCAGGTTTAGGATCACCAATAATTCCTGGACCTCTACTTGAAAAGTCAACTACATGATTATAGTGAGAAGTAGTGTTGCCAAACCTTGGCTGATCTTTAAACGGCCCATACCCAACAAAAACATTGTTTGTTGTTGCACCAACTGAAATTCCAAATGGAGATGCATTTGGTAATCCAATTGTTCCATATCCGTGTCCTGAATTTCCAGCACTGGAAACTATAGTAATTCCAGGATAATCATCATCTAATGAGTGAGGGGTTGACAAGACACCAAGAATCAAAGATAAAATGTCTAGTCCTGGTGCTGATTCAAATGAAGGAAAGTTTGAGACACCCCAACTGTTTGAAATAATATCGGCTTTAGTACTGCCGGTAAATTCCCAAGTATGTTCCTTGTTTTCAAATCCTGCAGACCACAACCATGCATATACAGTATCACCAAACCACAATGCCTTTATCGGAATGATTTTTGCATCAGGTGCAACTCCTTTAATCACAAATTTCTTTGTGTTGTTGTAAATGTCATATGTTTCTTGGCCTTTTGATGCAATAGATGCTGCACTAGATGTTCCATGTCCCATAAAATCACTCATTATACCAAAAAATTGCCCCTTTGGGTCTATTGCAGGCAATAGTGTTCCATTGACTGCCTTGATGGAGTCATCAATGACAGCTGTTTTGTTCTTGATTACTCCATAAACATCTAGGACCTGTGCACCAACTGTTCCAGCACTGTAATCTGCTTTTCCATCCTTGTTTGAATCATAAACAAGAAATTCCTTACCGCTTCCCAAAATAATTGGCTTTTCATCTGTAAAATCAAAATCATACTTTGGTTTTTGTCCTGGTTTTAGATCAAATCGGGTATAGTCTTCCCACGATGTGGTCATGTCTGGTATGATTGTATCATATATGCCAGGAGTTTGCGAGTCAACTAAAAGTACAGGAACTACCTGAACTCTTGCCAACGGTCCTTGCAGTGCACCCTGATAAATTACGCCCAGATGATAAATCCCGCTTTTTGATTTGATATAGTCTCTATTGTTGTTCCCAATTTTCATATCATCAGACAATGTTCCATTAAAGATTACAGAGGTTCCAACTTGTGGAAAAAACGAGTTGTAAATTGGAATGTCTGTTCCTTTTCCTCCTTGTGATATATCAAGGAATATTCCTTTCTTTGTAACATATGCCAAAGATGTAATTTCTTCAGGAACAGGTTTGCTATAGTTTCGAATAATTTCATCCTTGTCAATAAATGCAAAAAAGGTTGCATTGGTAAGTACAATTCCCTGGCCATCAGCATCTAGCATTATTGGATGGTTTTTCTCATCTCTAGCTAAAGAGTCCCTAATGTCCAGATTTGAAAAGTCCACACCAGTATCAACAACTGCAACCTTGATTCCGTTTCCTGTAACGTTGTATTGCATCTCAGCTAAAACAGAGCCAGTAATATTTCCAATTCTTGAGGCATCCAGATAATCTATAGGTTCAGAATGAAAATCCAACTGTACATCCTCTATTACATTAAACCCTTGAGACTTTAGACTTGAAGCAGAACTTTTCTCTAATACTGCAACATAAAAAAATCCATTATCTGATTGAACACCATAAAGAGAATTATTTTTTACATGATCAATGTTTGCAGAATTTGTACCAAACACTAGATATCGCTTAAAATTATTTGGAGTAAAATCATGTTCAATTTTTACTATTCCTGATTCAAAAATCAAATCATTTTGTGGTAAAACAAACTCCACAGTATCTCCTGTAAATGCAAAAGAGGTTGCAAATAGTGATGAGAAAAGAATCACATAAAAGAAGATAGCCACTTTGGGCATTTGATAAATTTTTATATTTTGTATTTATTATAACTATCTTCTTCTTGCAAGAATAGCTATCTGAAGTGCTACAATAATTCCAATAGAGGCTACAATTGGAAAGAAAAGAGAGTTTAGCTGTGATGATGCCTCTTCAATGTTAGTTACTGATGAAGAAATCGAGGTTGTGCTTTTCTCAATATTGGTGCTGGCACTTGAAAGAGTAGAACCAAATCCTTCAATTTCGGACTTTAATGTATCAAGTTCAGCAGATGTTTGGCTCAAAATAGAGTTTAGCTCGATAATTTGGTTTGATATTCCACGTATATCTTGGCTGATTACCGTTGTGGCAACAGAGCCATGAGAGATGGTTCCTTGACTAAATGCAACTACATGAAAAACATAAGTCCCTTCCTCAGTTGGAGTATAATCAGTATAGTACAGTCCTTGGTGCAAGGTTGAAAATGCGTTTGTCAATGTTTGAACCTTACCTGATGGCAGATGTACGTGAGTAGTTTCCAAGAGTTTGCTTGGATCACCACCAATTAATAGACCATCACTTGTTGCCTGCACAAATACCCTCAAAGGCTGATTAACTGCAGTAGTTTCTGGTGCAAACACTAGCGTATTGATATGTCGCTCAACTGGCACATCAACTAGGTCTGCAGTCGAGGTAAACTTTACATCTAGTTTTTGAGATATGCCGTTTTGTTTGGTGCTAATTATCTCAATGGTATATGTGCCAAAAGGAAAACTAGTAGATGACTCTGGCCATATAATCAAGACATGATTAAAAGTTCCATCGTCATTTGTAGTTATTTGATCAAACTTTATTATTGTCTCATCAGGTGCAAACAAACGGATAATCAGGTTTTCATTTGGCAATCCCTTTCCATAAACAAACAGTGGTTGATCAGCAGAGTAAACCTTGGTATTTGAAAACAATTCCAATGTCTCTGAAAAGGAATTTGGAACTTGAATTATTAAAATAATAAGCAAAACAGAAAATAGGATTTTTGATTTCAATTTATCTTACAACAAATCTACTCCTAGATATTGCTTCTGAAAAAAACTGTCTACAACTATCGTTAAGAGTATATTCAAAAAAAAGAAAAAAGGATAGTGTGAATTTTTCTAGTCTTATTTGACAGTTATTGGTGTAGTTACTGGTGGTGATAATGCCGTTGGATTATCAACTGACTCCCAAACAAATGTAGTAGCATTGAATGCTCCTGCTTGTTGTGGAATCCATGATAATGCTGGGCTGAATGATTGACCAGGAGATAGTGAACCTGTAATCCATGCTAGTGAGACTGTAACGCCATTACCGTCCTGAATCTGTACCAAGTATGCAAATGCTTGCTCTCTATCCTGACCATTTGCTAAGTCACAGGTGATTTGTATTTGTTGATCAACGGATACATTGCTTAATGTATTTCCGAAGGCATCAACTACTCTACAGCTAGCAATTGGAGCTCTCTCTAGAGGTGGTACAACGGTACCTATGAGTGAAGTGGCAGTAATATCAAGTTCATCTGCAGTTGTGTATGGATCAGGTAGTGTATTGTCCTCATATTCTGCGGTGACAGTGTCACCTTCTGCGACTCTGAGTCTGTGACCAGAAGATTCGTCAGTTACTGTGAAGAACACAGTTCCCTCAAATATTCCAGTTGCCTCATTAGTCTCAGTTACAGTAAGGTCAATACCTCCGGCATCGGAGTCAGACCACACATCGACGTTAAAGTTGTCGACTGCTTCTGGATCTAAGTTCATGTCTGGATCAATTACTCTTACAACACCTGTTCCGCTTGCTGGATAGCTTGCCTCAAGCCATTGGGTTTCACCAATGTTCCATCTGATGAGTGCTGAACCGACTACTGTCTCATCCTCTGAGAACTCAAAGGATACAGTAATACCGTCATCATCATCAGCTTCTAAGAATCCACTAGTTGGACCCGCACCTTGTGTACGTGGGTTTGTATCAATACCACCATCACCAGTTGATGTGTCACCGTCAGCATCATGTGGGAATCCTGTAAGGATTACCTCACCAGTGAAGATGCCGGTGTCAGTACCAGTTTCGACAAGTTTGTAATTATCAAGATTAGCGCCTCTGGTTTGAACCTTTATTGGGTCCAAGTCAGTGTTTCCAATCTCGTCAATTAGGTTACTGTCAAAGTTGTGGTCTGGCGCTACGATGGTAACGTATACTTTATCAGTCCAAGAATAGACCTTTTGGTCAAGTTCTACAGTTGCTCCAAAGTTAGAAGTGTATATTGTCAAGTTGACATCTTCATCTGAATCACCTACAAAGTCAGCTCCAGATGGACCCCAGTCAGTATACTCGAGGATAATTTCTTCTCCTCTTTCTAATCTGTCATTTTCCAAAACTTCAGGAATTTCAATGACAATCTGGAAGATACCAGTGCTGTCACCTGTTTCTCTAAAGTTTAATGGTTCTGGGTCAAATGCAGCTCCTTGGCCGTCAGCGTCACCCATGGTAACGGTTGCGGCATCAGAGTCCCATTCAATCAAGTCCAAGTCCCATGTCTCAGCCTGATCATTGTCCAGATCAAGGTCTGGCTCAATGAGGGTCAAGATCATGTCGGATCCAATAATGTAAACGGATTTGTCAGATTGCAATACACCATTTCTCAAGTCAAAGGTAGCAGAATCAGTTACAGT
>Ga0224497_10002475_pt1 | contig 10959 bp, 6 predicted proteins | sample SF_Jul11_sed_USG_4_FD_167970 | JGI IMG/M metagenome (GOLD analysis project Ga0224497, IMG submission 167970) | Sediment microbial communities from San Francisco Bay, California, United States - SF_Jul11_sed_USGS_13 | ecosystem: Environmental > Aquatic > Marine > Sediment | place: USA: California...
GCCGAGCGCCGTAGGTTGCCGATGGTGAGGATAGAGAAGGATTACGTTTTCGAGGGGCAAAACGGCAAGGCAACTCTGCTTGACCTGTTCGAAGGTCGCCGCCAACTCATTGTTTACCACTTCATGTTCGCTCCCGACTGGGGCGAGGGTTGCGACGGCTGTTCGTGGGTGGTCGACGCGATGTCTCATCCCGCCCATCTGCACGCTCGCGATACCTCGTTGGTACTGGTGTCGCGAGCGCCTTTGGACAATCTTGTGCGTTACAAAGCACGCATGGGCTGGGATTTGCCGTGGTATTCATCTTTTGGCAGTGACTTTAATGTCGATCTTGGCGCCACCATCCATGAGGACGAGAGGCATGGCGCGAGCGTATTCCTGTGCGAAGGAGAGACCATCTATCGGACCTACTTCACGGGCGCGCGTGGGGTCGAGTACCTGGGTAGTCACTGGACCTACCTCGACCTGACGCCATTGGGTCGCCAGGAAACCTGGGAAGACTCACCCCAAGGCTGGCCGCAGGATGAACCGTACCGTTGGATTCGCCGCCACGATGATTACGGCAGTTAAGGCGGCAGGTTAACAACACTACGCGTCGCAGCTTGCGTCGTGTTGAACCGCCCTAGCGATTCAACCGCCAGTCATACGGCGTGTAGGTCAGCCTTATGCGGTCCGCGTTGCGCTCGATTTGCTGCGCGAGATTGCGGTCGAAGAGGTAACGCGCAACGGTGTCGAACACCGCATTGCGCGCGGCGCCGAAATCCTTGCGGTACCAGCGGAAGATCTCCGACACGTGTAGCGTATCGCCGTGCAACGCGGTCGATGCGTTGATAAACGTGCGCGCTGCGGCGTCGAGTTGCTCTTCTATACGGTCGGGGGTGTAGGCATCGATAGGCGGGCAGGTGCGGCTCGCACACACCAGGGCGAAATGGATGCGCGGATCAACGTTGCGCACCATGCAAACTTTGCGCGGGTCGTCGCGACGCAGGCGGGGGCGCAGCCGGTACGGCGGCACTGCGTTGCCGCGCAGGATACCGTGCTCGATGTCGGCTGCAGAATAAATCTTGCCGCCGATGCGGTAGCGGATGCACTCGAAGAAGAGCGGCACTTCTTTGACCGATTTGCGTATGCCCAGTTCAACCACACCGTGTATCACCAGCGTATTGAACAAGTTGGTCCAAAATGCAATTCGCTCGGCGTCGGTTTTAAAAACTGCGGGGTCAAAATTTGCAAGCTGCGCGGCCCGTCCGCGAAAGACCTTGTACGTCTGGGCACTGCGGATGGCAGCATAGTCAACCTGCTGCGTATGGCCATCGTAGAACTGCCCGCGCACAACGTTCATAGCGTGCTTCATGGCTCGCGCCGGATGCTCCGACACAGCATCGCTGGTTTCTCCGCCGTCGTTCAGCACCGCTTGGCCGACGAGCAACGCGGCTTTGCGCGTCCATTTCATCGGCTCCGCTTCGACGCGCTCGCGCCGGGCCTCAAGATAGCGCAATAACGTTGTGGCGTAGCCGATGTGCGAATACGCTTGGGGAAAGTTGCCGGTAATCTCCTGGTAGCGCGGTTCGTATTGCTCGCCGAAGAGCCCCAGGTGGTTGGTGTAGCGCCCGACCTCGCGCAGGTATTCATCGACTTCGTCGAGCCGGCCCTGCAATATCAAGCAATGCAAATACCAGAACAGACAAATCATGAAACCCTGCTCCTGGCCGTCCAAACCGTCTTTGGCTTCGTACCGCAGCATGGTGCGGTCGTGCAGCAGCTCGCGCTCTATGACCTCTATCGTCCGTGCAACCCGATGGTCCGAGCATGGTAAGAAGCCGCTGAGCGGAATCAACAACAACGCGGCGTCGACCGCTTCGGTGTCATAGTGCTGGGTGAACGCGCCGCGCTTTTCGTTGTAGCCGCGCTTGAAGATGTCGTCGCGAATCGCATCACGCTCGCTCGCCCAGCGTGCGATATCGCCGGGAAAACCGTAGTGCTCGGCAATCTTGATCGCGCGGTCGAGCGCAACCCAGCACATGAGCTTGGAGTGAACATAGTGTCGTGGGCCAATGCGCGCCTCCCAGATGCCATCGTCCGGTTCGCGCCACACGCGAATCACTTCATCCACGAGCGGCTGCAACACCTCCCAGTCCTCAAAGCGGATTCTTCCCACCAACCGAGAAACTGCGAACAGGGCATCGAAGAGTTCGCCGTAAATATCGTGCTGGCGCTGGTGAATCACATGCTGCCCAATGCGCACAGGGCGCGAGCCCCTGTAGCCTGAGAGATGTTCGAGCTCGGTTTCGTCACTGGGCGGCACGGGCTCCTGAAGCCGATAGACGATAGAGAGTTTGCCTTGTGCACCTTGGCTGGTGAGTTGCGCAAGCCAGCCGAGGTAATGTTCGGTTTCGGTGACGTGGCCGAGCTCGAACAGTGCAGACAGTGTCATGCTGGTATCGCGGATCCAACTCAACCGGTAGTCCCAGTTGCGCTCGCCGTAGATGATCGCCGGCAACGAGGTCGTCCCGGCCGCGGCGATGGCGCCGGTTTTCTCGACTTGCAGCAGTTTCAGCACCAGGGCGGCGCGGTCGAGTTGACCCTGCCACCAGCCGTCGTGCCGCGCGCGCCATGTCTCACTTTGCAGCAGCCAGGCCTGCCAGTACGCCTGCGTGCGGGCGAGCAACTGCTCGCATTCGTCAGCAGCCGGCGGCGGGTGGGCGTCGCCGTAATCGAGTACAAACCAAAGCACATCGCCAGCACCGACATCGACGCTTGCGTTGCCTGCGTTCCAGGTTAACGGCTGGCTGGTTGCCAGCGTCACGCGCTCGTCAGCGCTGCGAAAGGCGATACCGTTGTCAATGGCTTCGAGCATGGGCACGCGCCGTCCGTAGTCGAAGCGCGGCGAACATTCAACGACCAGGCGGATTTGCCCGTGCACAGCGACCACACGGCGTATGAGCTGGGGCGGGCGCGCACGCTTGGCGCCGGTGGCAACCATGAAGTCGGTCAACTGCATCTCGCCGGCCGCGGTGCGAAACCGCGTCTGCAAGATGTTGGTCTGCGGCAGGTAGATCTGCGACGAGTCGTAAGCTGCATCGGGGCGCAGCGAGAAACACCCACCCTTTTGGTCATCAAGGATTGCAGCAAACACGGAGGGTGAGTCCAGGCACGGCAGACACATCCAGTCGAGCGCGCCGTCGAGTCCAATCAGCGCGACCGTGCTGCCGTCGCCGATGACGCCGTAATCGCCAATCTTCTTGTAGCCGATGGCATCCTCACTTTTGTACGCACGACGCTTGCGTTGTCCGCGGTCGCCGGGCAAAGCGCTACGGCTGGGCGGCGGTTTGCCAACCGCGGTGGCAACCCACGCGTTGGAGTGGCAACGCTAGACAGCTGTCATGGCGTTGTCAACACTGGAGAGCAGAAGCAGTATATGGCGCAGGTGCGCGCCTTTCCTGACGTTGCAGCGATCCGTACGTCGCGCTCCTGCCGCGCGAGGCGTGGTCAGCGTGGACGAGCATGGTCGGCGAGGAACGCCGGGGCCGCCACGTAGATATGCTGCGGCGGTAGGCCAGCTAGATTCCGCTCATACATCTGCGTGTAAGCATCCTCGATGTGCTTGGTAATGAGTGGCGTGTCAAACAATGGTGTGGTCAAGCGGTTGCGCGCCAACTTGTTCTTGATACCACGCAGGCGAGTTGGATGGGTGGCCAGTTCAACCGCCAGTGCTTCATACTGTTCTTGCGTGGTAGTGATAAGTTCAGGTAAGTCGATAGCGTTCAGTTGGCTTGCCGCCACTCTACTGGCAAACGCCTCTCCCATACACGTCAACACCGGCAAGCCAACCCAAAGCGCATCACTTGCCGTTGTGTGGGCGTTGCAGGGCAGTGTGTCTAGAAATAGGTCCGCTGCACGGTGCCGCGCGAGGTGTTCAGAGATGGGCCGACGCTCGGCAAACACCAGGCGCTGCGCGGTCACACCTCTTTGCGCCGCCTCTCGACGAAGATTTTCGGCCGCCGTAGGGTTGTCTTCGAGCAGCCATAAGACGCTGCCATCCACTTGTTGGAGGATTCGCATCCAACCGTCGAAGATCGCCGGCGTGATCTTTTGGCTGCCATTGAAGCAGCAAAACACGAAACCTCGCTCGGGCAGCCCCAACTCCTCACGGGCAAACACCTTTGTGGTCATCTGTCGATTTGCATCGCTGATTAGGTAGCTATGAGGCAGACACGCAATCTTTTCGCTGTAGTGTCGCTGGCACGCTTGGGGAATCACGATCCGGTCCGCCACAAAATAGTCGATGCAGTCTGACCCGGTTGTCCCCGGATAGCCCATGTAGCCCACTTGTATGGGCGCTGCTCTATGGCCGAAGATGCCAAACCTGCTGTCCCTGGTAAACCCCATCAAGTCAACAGCAATGTCTACCTCCAGGTTTCTCGACAGCAGCGCAATTTCATTGTCGGATTGAGTGGTCACGTCGATAAAAGCCTCAAACGCCGCGGCGATCCGCTTGCGCATTCCGCTCTCTCGATCTGAGCCAAAAGAGAAAGCGACCAGTTCAAACCGAGATCTATCGTGCTGCTCAAACAACGTTGCGGTCATGTATCCGGCGGCGTGTTCGCCGTAATCGGCGGAGTAGTAGCCAATGCGAATCTTCTCGCGTCGTGCACGCTTGGCCATGTTGCCAAGCTCAAAACTGACGGGGTGCTTATCGGCTACCCAAATCGCTGCGGCCTTGCGCTGCAGGGCTGGTGCCCCACTGAAAAAAAGAACGGAGAAAGGCGGAGAGGCTTCTTCGTTGCGTTCTATTTTTTCAGTCAGTTGTGCAATTTGGTTGTCAAAGTCGCTCCAATCACAAACAAGCATCTTGGTTTGAACCCGAAGGCCCAACAAGAATTCGTAATCAGGATTGATTGCCAAAGCCCGGTCGAAGCTGTCAATAGCAGCCTGGTACTGCTTTAAGTTGCTCAATGTCACGCCGCGGTTGCTGTAGGCTTGTGCATAGTCGGGCTCGAGTTGAATCGCTTTGTCGTAACTGTCGATGGCAGCCTGGTGCTGCCTCAAGTCGTTCAATGCCACGCCACGGTTGTTGTACGCCCGCGCATAGTCAGGCTGGAGTTGGATCGCTTTTTCGTAACTGTCCACGGCAGCTTGGTGCTGCTTCATGTTGTTCAATGCCACGCCGCGGTTGTTATACGCCTGCGCATCTTCGGCCTGGAGTTGGATTGCTTTGTCGTAACTGTCGATAGCAGCCTGGTGCTGCTTGACGGCATTCAACGCGACGCCGCGGTTGTAGTAGGTCTGTGCATCCTCAGGCTCGAGTTGAATCGCCTTGTCGTAGCTGTCGATGGCAGCTTGGTGCTGCTGCAAGTGATTTAACGCATTGCCACGGTTGTAGTAGGCTGCCGCAGAGTCAGCGCTGAGTTGGATGGCTTGGTCGTAGCGGTCAACGGCGGCTTGGTGCTGCTTCATGTCGCTCAATGCCACACCAAGATTGATGTATACATCTGCGCGGTCAGTCTTGAGTTGAATCGCCTTGCCTATCAACTCCACGGCAAGCGCGGGATTCTTGCTTTGGTACGCGATGCAACCCAAGCAGTGAAGTGCGTCAAAGTGCATGGGTTGCAACTTGAGCACTGCTTGATAAATTTCCCTTGCCTGCGCTAAATACCCCGTTTGGTGGAGTGCAAACCCCTCCATGAACTTGGACTGTGCCCGTGTTGCCGCTGGCCTATTGGCCAGCGCTTTGTTTCTTCGGGTCTTCATTCGGGGAGCATGTCGCCGAAACGTGCATTTCGGACAGGTGTTGCGTTAAACCAAGCGCTGAACAGAAGACTTTTCTAGGTCAGTGGCTCAAAAAAGGTGATTGACGGGACGAGTAACGTCAGCCCTTCAGTGGCGCAGCACCAGGAGGACTATGAAAACCGCTACGGCAATAACGTAGTAGACGACGCTCACGATCCACGAGGCGACGGTGTTCCAGATCAAAGAGGTGTCGCCGTTCTGCGATCGACTTCCCTGCGCCGCGTAGGCCCACACTTCCCATGGATTGTTGTAGTACGCCCAGGCTTCTACACCGGCGATACCTTTGCCGGCGATCAGTCCGACAACCAACCCGATGATGGAGGCGGGAATGAACCACAACAGATAACTCACGGTAAAAATGGGGCCGAAGATGAAGTGCTGCAGAACATGCTGGGATTCGTGCGTTTCCACCGGGTGCCCGGTCATCACGGCGCCTTGCGTAAAGGCAAAGTTGTTCTTCAAGCGCAGCCCGTCGTGGTAGTAGGTATAAAACTTTCGGTTGTCGGTGCGGATCTGCCCCTGGTTATTGAACAAGTGCCATGACGCGGTATGGTGGACGATGCCCAAGTGATTACCCAGGCCGCCCCAGGAAGCGTTCACAAGCACTAGCAACCACCCAAGACCCCAGTGGTAACTGCCGTAAGTGGCGGCTATCAGCACATCGAGCAGCGCACCCACGGTAAACAGCCAAGTCACTGTATCGAGATACCGTTCATAGGCCGCCGGAGCGTTGTTGTCGGGGACCATGAAGCACAGCACGCCGGCAGTAACAAACCCGCCGGCCAGTACCGAAAGCTCTACGGCGCCGAGTGCCTTCCAGCCCCCGCTGGCGGTACCGTTGATCAGCCCCAGTATCAACAGCACCAGGGCGGCAGCGGCGACGAAGAACAACCACACGCCCATCATCCAAGGCGGCATCCACTGCGCAAAAATAAGTCCGCCGGTAGTTCCCGCATACACCGCCAGGGGAGCAAGCAGGAGGCCTTCAAGCGCTGCCAGCGGCGCCTTGCGGCCGATGACGGCCACCTTCATTCCGAGCACGGCGGCGATGCCGATAACGATCAGCTCGACCATGGTCAACTTGAAGGCATAGCCATAGTTCATGCAGCCACGGAGCTGCTCCAGCGTCCATCCGTCGACACTGGCGACACGGCAGATCTCAGTCAACTCATTCATAAAGCGCGTTCGCAGTTACGGTACTGTCGGGCTCGATCGGACTACCGAACCTGGCGCTACGACACTACGTCGACCCAGTCGTGCAAGCCACCTCCATAAGTCTTTGCGCTGCGTGGGACGAGAGTGCGACCGATGCCCTGCGTATCCAGCAGGGGCACCCCTCGGCGTCAATCGACAAACGTATCCGGATTGCGTGGTATTAGAAGACCTTGGTCAAAGAGGTCTGAAGTAGAAGTCGCCCGATTCGTGCCCGCTGCCGTCAATGATTCCCCACTGCGGCTGTTGAGGGAACCCCAGCCGAATGGAGCCATCCAGCACCTCTTGCTGCACGGCAGCAAAGATATTGACCGACGGTATGGGCACGTCGTTGCGCTCCAGATACTGTACAAAAGCCTTGGCAAACAAAGACATGTTGCTGCCGTCGGTAGGCTCAAGCACCGGCGCCAAACCGCCGGAAGTCAACGCCGTGCGCGACTTTGCCGTGTAGATTTTTTCGAAACTCTGCAAGTACTGGCGCGATGCCAATGGGTCTGCCGAGGGCGCTGCCAGAGCGCCCCGGAACTGAAGAAAGCGGGCGGAGTAGCAAGAATCGGATACGACCAGTACATGTCGCGCCGACAAAACGCTGAGCAAGTCTCGGACATCGCTGGTCGACACCCATAGTCGGGTTCTGTACTTATTCGACGACTGAACGCCTTCGCCATCTACGGGCAACCAGTAACCTTGCCCATTTTCCGACTGCGCGCCATGCCCGGTGTAGTACACGAGCAGGTTGTCGGTGGGCTGCAGGGCCTCGTTCATGTCGTCCAGCGCCTTCAAGATCTGATTCTTGGTCGCGTTCTTGAGCGTTGTGACACGAAAGCCGTACTTTGACTTCAGCAACTCCCCAATCTTGTCGACTTCATTCACCGGCGAATTGAGTACCGGCATGTTTCGGTAATCGCTATTGCCAATCAAGAGAGCGTGATAGTCCCCAAACTTAAAGCGCTGCAGCAACTCGTCAACGGTGCCAGACGTCGATGAATCCACAGTCTGTTCGCTAAGCGCTGCGACGGACACCACCTCAATCTGGCGCGTTTCGACACCGGCGACTTGCTGAATAGACTGTTTGACCAATTCCTGAGCTTTCTCAGGGTCCTGAGCCACGCCAGGCCCGCCATTGGCGTGCACCTCGGCCAAGTTGATGATCGCGCGGCTATTGCCTTGTTTGGCTGCCTTTTCGTACCACTCGATCGCCTTGTTGAAATCCCGCGGCGCTCCGCCGGTGCCTTGTTGGTACATCTCACCGACATAGGCCTGCGCCTCGGCATTGCCCGTTGCCGCCACTTGCAGCCATGCAACGAGGCCCGCCTTTTGGGAGCCGCCTTGCTGCTCGCAAAGGCGCGCGCTGGTTTTCAGCAGACGTGACGGTGTGAAATGCAGCGACTTCTCACCCATCTTGATCAACTGCGGCGGCAACAAACAATCGACGACAAGGTATTTCGACGAAGCATCACCGCCTGTGTCGGAGGAGGTCGCGAACACTTGTTCACCGGGTGCGGCACAGCCGCCGAGCACGCCGGCAAGCGCCAGCACGCTCAGCGCGATGGCCGAACGCGTCCAGATAAGTTTGTTGAACCGACACGTTGATTTCATCAGAACTCCAGTCGCAGTTCGGCGGTGATTGCGTGGTTAGTCGTCTCAGCTTTTCCGAGCACGGTCTGGTAGTAGATAAACGCCGACCGACCAACCCCGAAATGTGAGGCTAGGCCCACACCCAGGTTGAAATAATTGCGGTCAGCGGGCGTCGTTTCGATGTTGATGATCGCGGGATTAGAAGTGGCGGCGGAGAAATTAGCCAGGACATTGCTGGTCCGGTCGTCCTTGTACTGATGCTCCCACTCGAAACGGACGTTGGGCACCAGCACCCCCCAATTGCGACTGATGGCATAGGCAATTTGCCCACCAAGCACGCTGACCACCGACTCTGCCGTCTGCGCCTGCACGGCAAGCTGGGTGTCACTCGAGTTGGCCTGCTCGGTAAAGGCGTCTACTTTGACCTTCGACGACGAGACCCGAACATACGGGCCCAGATTGAAGTTCGACACCAGCAGCGAGTAGCCGGCGCCCAAACTCACGCCATACTGCTCGCTATGGCTGCTGCCAATCGCAGCATCGGTCACCACCGTTGGAATAGCGATGTTGCGCGTCGACTCGTAGCGGTTACGCCCATACACCAGCGTGGCGTCGACATACGTCGTCGCCGTTGGGTAAAAAGCACCGTATAGCGACACGCCCGCACCGCGCGTATTCACCTCGCCGCCGGGCGTGCCATCGCTGGTGTCGAGCTCAGATCGATTGTCGGTGTAACTCAGCGCGGCACCGACGACGGCTCGCGTCGAGATTTTGTAGTCAGCCCCTACGGTCATTCCTGCCGAACGCGAGCTGAACCCAGGGTCGAAGTCGGTCGGATGGATTTCACCTCTATCCCCTTCTACGCGGATGTACAAGCCAAGGTCCGTGGACGGGAAAGCGGCACCCGCTCCAAGTCCTGGCCCAGTGGTTTCTTCTGCGGCTGCAGGCGCAGCCTCATCGGCGGGTGGCGATGGAAGTGCTGCGGCGGCGTCAGGGGCGGCAACGATAGGTTGCTCGGCGCCGCCGCCGGCACCCGCGGCCCCAGCCGCAGCCGGTGCAGGTGCAGGTGGCGTTGGCACAGGCGATGGTGGTGGTGGCGCCGCGGCTGTCGACGGTGCGGGCGCCGCGGCTGCCGAGGGCGGGGGTGCAACAGCAGCAGAGCGAGGCGCTGGCGCCGCGGTGGGTGTTGGGGGCGGCCCACTGGTCAAACTCCTCTTCTGCGCGCCAACAACGCCGTATGGGCTGGCGCCAACTTTGGCTTGGCGCAATTCGTCCAGCCTCCCGCCAACCAGCGAGATCTGCTGCCGGACGCTGCCCAGCGCCGCTATGCTTTGCATGACCAACTTGTCGGGGGCAAGTTGCGCCAACGCGGCGGCACGCTCGTCTGGCGACAGATCGTTGCCATTAGAGGAAGCCAAAATGCTGCATAGCGCGTCGTTGCCGAACCCTGAGCAAAGTTGGTCTGCAGCTGGCTGCATCGCCGCGCCCACGCGAAGCACGTTCGACTGGTGCGCCCAAGAACTCCCGAGGCAGCATTTGAACACTGCCAACAGTACAGCTAGTGGCCGGATCAAGTTTCGGCCTCGTGGACCGTGCGATGCACTACGAGCAAATAGGGCCATGGCTTTCTCCTCTCGTGTTGTTTAGATTTAGAAAGTGGCAATCGGTGCCATCAAAACGTTGGGACGCAAAGCCTTCGCTCACTTAGATAAGCTAGTGTAGTGTTGCACGCTATGCGGTACTTATATTACCGATGCGTTTGGCCCTGTAGCTAGGCGCAAACGACAGCAATAGCCAAAGCTATTGCGAGGATTTGCAACAACGCTACGGGGCCAAAGGCGCGGTTTTTAAGTGCTGAATAGCGTGCAACACTGCACTAGCCACTCGGTCGCTCCATCAGAACTCCAGTCGCAGTTCGGCGGTGATTGCGTGGTTGGTCGTCTCAGCTTTTCCGAGCACGGTCTGGTAGTAGATAAACGCCGACCGACCAACCCCGAAATGTGAGGCTAGGCCCACACCCAGGTTGAAATAATTGCGGTCGGGTGGCGTCGTTTCGATGTTGATGATCGCGGGATTAGAGGTAACCGCCGAAAAATTAGCCAGGACATTGCTGGTCCGGTCGTCCTTGTACTGGTGCTCCCACTCGAAACGGATATTGGGCACCAGCACCCCCCAATTGCGACTGATGGCATAGGCAATTTGCCCACCAAGCACGCTGACCACCGACTCTGCCGTCTGCGCCTGCACGGCAAGATGGGTGGCACTCGAGTTGGCCTGCTCCGTGAAGGCGTCTACTTTGACCTTCGACGACGAGACCCGAACATAAGGGCCCAGATTGAAGTTCGACACCAGCAGCGAGTAGCCGGCGCCCAAACTCACGCC
>Ga0224497_10002476_pt1 | contig 10958 bp, 14 predicted proteins | sample SF_Jul11_sed_USG_4_FD_167970 | JGI IMG/M metagenome (GOLD analysis project Ga0224497, IMG submission 167970) | Sediment microbial communities from San Francisco Bay, California, United States - SF_Jul11_sed_USGS_13 | ecosystem: Environmental > Aquatic > Marine > Sediment | place: USA...
AAAGTGGGCCGAAGATACCGGGCATGCAGCCGCCGCCGAACGAGGGCGATATGACCGAGCAAGATCAGGCGAAGCTCGACCAGGATTTCAAGAAGGATCAGGCCGTACTGGAGCAAAAAGAGCGCCAGATGCAGTGGGATATCGAGAAATTCTACGCGGAAATGGAAAACAAGGCCGAGGAGCGCCTTTTGAAAAAGGAAATTTCGCAGCAGCAGTATGAGGAAAAAATGAAGCGCATCGACACCGACCGCCAGAATAAGGTCGATGAAATGCGTATGAAAATTCAAACCGGACAGCAGGGGATCTGATGAGTGACGAGCGCCAGGAAGTATCACAGGAACAGTTTGAGGTAATCAAGGCTGTTCTGGGGGCGGACGCGGAGACGTTCAAACGCACGAAGGTGGGCCAGTATATCTACGGTCGCATCGCTAACGAGGAGGAGCAGCTTATCGAGGAATTGATTGCAGCTGACCCCGAAGACGCAAAACTGCAGCGTGAGCTGAGAAACGAGATTTATAAGCGCCGCACTTTGCCGATATTTATCGAAGAAGCAATTCAGTCTGGTCACGCCGCGCAGCGGAACCTTGAACAGATGGAATCCAGTCAGCAAGATTATTAACGAGGCAGTCATGACCAAAGAAACCGAAGTAGAAGCAGCACCTGAACCCAATATGGTATCCAGCGAACGTCCGGACGATACCGAAATTGTTGAAACCGTCGAAGTCGAGGCCCCGCCCGAAGAGCGACCCGATATCGAGGATGTTATTTCCAGCCAGGAAGACCCGCGCGCGGCGATCTACGCCCGCCAGAAAGAGAAGCGCGAGGCGGAAATTGCGTCTCAAACCGGCGGATTCGGCGAAGAAACCGAAGAAACTGACGAAATTGCTGTTGAAAGTGAGGAGTCGGAGGCTATAATCGAACCAGAACCGGAATCACAGTCTGCTACCCCTCCCGATGTGGATGAAATGGTTACGGTGAAGATCCTGGGAGATCCTCGGCAGGTGCCAAAGTCGAAGATCGATGCCGCAGGCGGAATCGAGAATTACCAGATTCGCATTGCAGCCCAGGAGCAGATGGAGCGTAACGCGCATGAGCGCGCCGCTCTCGAAGCAAGGCAAGCAGCACTCGACGAACGGGAACGTCGACTGTCTGAGGCACAGGCCGAGATACCCGCAATGGATTCTCAGGAAGGCCAAACTCCCGATCGATCTACCCCTACGGATGGTCAAAACCTTGAAGAAATGGCACGGCGCTATCAGGAGGCCGTGTATGACGATGCTGACGAAGCACCCTCAATCCTCGCTCGTATGATCGCGACAGCGGCCAAGACCGGGCAAACTTTCGACGCCACCGCGCTTCGGAAGCAGGTAAAGGAGGACGTGATCGCCGAACAACGTCAGGCCAGAATCGTAAAGGCGGGACGCGCCCTGATCGAAGCCCACCCTGAACTGCAAGCCGGAAGCTCCCAATTTGATCCGCGCATGTACAACGCAATCGATGATGAAACAGTAGTTGTCGAACGCGAACATGGCGACTGGGACCCCGAGCAGGTGGTTCAAGAGGCATACGAACGAATCCAGAAATGGAAAGGCACCCCCCAACCCGAGACGATGAGCGAAAAGCAGGCCGCGAAAAGAGCAATGACTCGTCCGAGGGTAGGAACGCAGCGGTATGTACCGCCACCCCCACCTCCGAGACAAACGAATTCAGACTACGTTGCACAAGAAAGAAAGCGGCGCGGCCTGGAATAACTTAATTTGTTATAGGAGCAAAATTCAATGGCTGGTCAAGTTTGGGAAACCAATACGGCTGGCGGCTTCATGTATAGCGGAGAGCTCTCTGACGTTCTTCGCAACTCCCTGCAGCCGATGACGCGATATCTCCAGCACTGCGATGCTGACGATTTCACCGACAAAGGCCTTCACGCGGGTGACGCGTTCCAGTGGAACGTGTACTCCGATGTCGGTCAGCAAGGCGGTCGAATCGCTGAGAATCAGCGTATGCCAGAAACCGGCTTCACCATTTCGCAAAAATCAGGAACGATCTACGAGTTCGGGAATTCAGTGCCCTACTCAGGTCGCCTGGACGATGCCTCGCGGCATCCGGTGAAGCAAATCATTCACAAGGCACTGAAAAACGACTGCGTCAAGGCTTTCGAAAACGAAGCCCATGCGCAATTCTCCCTCACCCCGTTGAAAGCGGTCGGCGCCGGTACCGGTGGCACGGCTTCTGTCGCCTTCGAAGAAATTCCTGGCGGCGGCAACCCGACCGGCACGTCCGCGTCTGGTATCGTCATGGAAAACCCGCATGTCAAGATCATCTCCGACGAGATGAAAGAGCGCGACATGCCGGTCTGGTCTGACGGTAACTACCGCGCGATTGCTCGCCCGGTACACATGCGGGCCCTGAAAGACGACCTGGAATCTTTACACCAGCACGTCGACGAAGGGTTCAGTCGCCTGCTCAACGGTGAAGTTGGACGACACTGGGAAGGTATCCGGTTCTTCGAACAGACCCACATCGCCAAGAGGGTATGGGCCACGAACGCTGCAGGTGACGAGTGCTTTTTCTTCGGAGAAGACACGGTCATCGAAGCGATTGTTTGCCCGCCCGAAATGCGCGGTAAGCTGCCCGGCGACTACGGTCGCGACAAGGGTGTCGCGTGGTATGCCGAGGAAGGCTTCGCTCTCGTTCACGATGTCGCTGCGGATGCTCGTATCCTGCAGTGGTCATCCAGCGAAAACTAGGAGGTAATCTGAAATGAGCGGATATTCAAACGGCATTCAAACTACCCACGTTGTTTCGGTTACCACCTCTGGCACGACTGCGGCAGGTAACATTGTTGGCCCTGCAGGCAAGACTGGTCGCATTACCGGTATTACCGGTCGCACCACCACTGCCTTCACGGTTGCCAATGCGACACTGACCGTTCGCACCAAGGGGGGTGCTGGTAACACCTACGCCACCAAGGCGCTGCCATTCACTGGCAGCGGCATCGATGATGTCGATCCGGACTTTACGGTTGACGATGTCAGCGATACTCCCACCCATGTGGGTCGAATCGCGGCAAACGATATCGTGGAACTGGTCTCTGATGGCGGACACACGGCCGGCGCAGCAGAGTTCACCGTCACTATCGAATGGTCATAACAGGAGGTAATCTGAAATGAAGCCCAAGAAGTTAGGTATCGGCGATAAGCCGGGGTCTCCGAGCGCGGATCAACTGGGACTGCTGGAGTCGGAAGGCACCAGCAATTCCATGAAACTGCGCGGCGAAACCAGTACCATGAAGCAGCAACCCACGATCAAGAAGTCGAGCATTTCTTCCGATCGCGGGTCGTTCAAGTGCAAGTAAGCGCTCGAGCGTAAATGCTGCAAACAAACCCAAGGGGCCAGCTCGTCTGGCCCCTTTTGCTTTGGAGAAAGCCAATGGTGACGATGGTCAACGAGCGGGATGACAATGTGAACAGGCCCGCACAACGGGGTCGTAAACTGCGAAATCAGGGTAGCAAGCCTACCGGCAGTCAGACGATGTCGTTTACCCCCGAATACTCCGGCGAAATGGATTACGCCACCGGGTCTATGCCCCTGAACAAGAATGTTCGCATGAGCAAGGACAACTACACCCAGGGCGACGAAACCAGCGAATGCTGCAAGAAGCTCGGCCTGAATCTGAAAGAACCCCTTTCGTGAGGAGCGATTGATATGAGAGACGTAACAACGATTGACTGGACACGGCCGATGGCCAAGGTGCGCAGCCTGAATCCCGGCACGCAAAAGGTTTTTTTCACCCAGGACGGTATCGAATACGATGCGGCCGGCAAAGCTTGCAACGCCAAGCAGGTGAAAGAGCATTATGCCGCGGTTGCGGCGGAGGCCCAGAAAGCCGCCGACGAGGCCAAGGAGCAGGCGGCATCCGCGCAGTCCCAGGCGGACGAAGTGCTCAAAGCAGCCGGTATGAACAAGACTGCAGCTCGTAAAGCGGCAGGCTAAATGTCGACTTTTGTCGAATTAGCGCAGGATATGCGCCGGCAGGCTGGCCTGTCCGGCGCGGGTCCCGCAGACGTCACGACTGCGATCGGCATCGAGCTGCGGCTGGTTAACTATATTCGAGACGCCTGGACCTCAATCCAGAATCACCCGAAGCCATGGAAGTGGATGTGGCAAGATTACTCTATTCCGTCACCTGGGTCTGGCCCTCTGCAAACCATTGCCAGCGTTACCGATTACCAGCTGACCGATTGCGGCAGGATCTGGACAGGTACTTTCCGATCCTACCTGACCGCGACCGGCACTAGTGATCGACAGCGCATGAGATACGTTGATTTTGAAAGTTTTCAGCAACGATACGGCGTTGTCACCCCGAGTAGCAGGCGCCCCGTACAGGTGACCCGCATTCCGAATGGTTCGCTACGGTTTTACCCGCCGCCGAATGATATTTATTCGATTGAATTCGAATGCCAAAAAACACCTCAGATTCTTGCGGCTAATGACGACATTCCAGAAATGCCGGCGCATTACCATGCTTTGATCGTGTTCGAGGCGCTGAAGCGCTTTGGTAAGGCCGAGGATGCACCGGAGATCATCAAGCTGGCCGAGGAAGAGGGCGGCAGCGAGGGCGGTGAGGCGCGCCAGGGCAATGCGACGGGTATGTGGCGCCAGCTGATCTGGGATCAGGAAATGCGCCGCGTCGATGATCCAACCGAAAACCCGCACATGGTGGTGCGCGCGCAATGACGCAAAAAACCTTCAACTTTCCGTTGGGGGGCGGCCTGGACTTGAAAACGCCTCCGGCATCGATTAAACCCGGACGCGTGCTCTCGTCTCTTAATTATGAGCCGGACGACGAGGCCGGCTACAAGCGCGTCTTGGGATACGAACGATTCAATGGCTTGCCCAGCCCATCCGAGGCGAGTTACTGGTTCATCTATTATGATCAGGGCACTGGCACCGAGCCAGTGGCCGGCAATATTGTCACCGGGTTAACCTCGACCGATACGGCCGAAGTCATGTTTGTCATCACCAATTCCGGTGCCTGGGGTGTCGACGCGGCTGGCTGGCTGGTAGTGGTGAACGCCACCGGCCTATTTGCCGATAACGAAACCCTGCAGGTGTCTGCGGCGACCATTGCGGTCGCTGACGGCGCGCTGCTTACGGGCGGTGTCGCGGCAGAAGAAAAGCCAGCGGCAACCGACGCACTGAACGAAACTTACCTCAGAGCCGCGCGTGAAGTCCGTAGGGCTGATATCGCCGCGGTTCCGGGCGAGGGACCGGTGCAGGGCGTTTGGCTCTATAACGGCGTTACCTACGCAATCAGGAACGCGGTTGGCAGCGCGACAGCGGTCATGCACGCCTCGAGCGCGTCTGGGTTTACCGTTGTATCACTGGGAGACTACATTGACTTTTCGACTGGTGCGGTCACATCCTTTGTTATCGGCGAAACAATTACAGCAGCGCCTTCGGGGGCGACCGGGGTTGTCGTCTCGGTGGGCATCACATCAGGATCTTTTTCTGGAGGCGATGCCGCGGGGCGGATTTATATCAAATCGATTTCCGGAACATTTACTGCAGCCGATACGTTGTCGGCTCCATCAACCGCAACAGCTGACTGCGATAGCGCTCAAACAGCTGTCACTCTGCCGCCAGGAGGTAAATATGAGTTCTACAATTACAACTTTGGTGGTTCGATTGGCACTTATAGCATGTGGGGCGTTAATGGCGTCGGCCGTGGCTTTAGCTTTGATGGCACTGATTTCTCCTTTATACATATCACGGGCCTCACTGATTCAACCGACAAACCCCAGCATGTTGCCGCCCACAAAAAGCATCTGTTTTTCTCGATTGGATCATCCGTGCAACATTCCAGTACGGGCCTCCCGTATGAGTGGAATGCCATTACCGGCGCTGCCGAGCTCGCCACCGGTGATATTGTTACCGGAATGCAGGATCAACCCGGCGGCACGCTGGCGATATTCAATCGCAATCGTACCTATGTCCTCTACGGAAATGACATTAACGATTGGGATCTGACTGACTACAACCTGGAAAAAGGTGCGATCGAGTGGTCAATTCAGGATGTCGGTTCTTCGATCTACTTCGATGATCGCGGCGTATCGATGCTGCGGCATTCCGACAAATTCGGTGACTTTACGCTCAATACGATTTCGGAGTTGGTTGACCCGCTCATTCAGGCCAAGAAGCGCCTTCTGGTCGATTCGGTAAGGATTCGCTCCAAAGACCAGTATCGGGTGTTTTTTAGCGACGGAACCGGCCTCATATTGCGCGTCGATACGAACCCGCAGCATCGCTCGGGTCAGCGCTACGAGTTCATGCCGATCGCTTATACCGCGCAGGTCACGTCAATTTGCTCCGAGGAAGATACCGCCGGTTATGAGCGGACGTTTTTCGGTTCTGACGATGGATTCGTTTACGAGGCGGAAAAGGGTGAGTCTTTCGACGGCGGAGTGATTAAGTTTTTTATGCGACTGGCTTTTGCGCATTGTCAGTCGCCGCGGCAAAAGAAGCGATTTCACAAGGCCACGTTTCAGGTAGATGCGCCAGACCAGACTGCTATCAGCTTTTCCCCTGAATTTTCCTACGGCGCACAGCCGGGAACGGTCTCACTGCCGGTCGCGGATTTCAGTACCGGCGGCGGGGAGTGGGACGGTGAGGCATTCTGGGGAGAGTTTATCTGGGACGGTCAGCTGATCGGGGAAGCAGAGGCATATATCGAGGGACAGGGGATCAACATTTCCTTGGCAATATTGGGCGAAACGAACTACGAGCGCGCTCATACGTGGGAATCTTGCACTTATAACTACTCTACCCGAGGTCTGCGAAGGTAATGGCAAACGATTATTTTAACCACGTAGCGAATCGAGTTTCGGCAGGCACGCGCGCAATCTCGGCCAATGTCAATGATGTTGCGGACGAGATCTCGATTGGTCTCGATAAACTGCCAACTGAAAATGAGCTCAAATTGGGCTTGACGCGTTATGCGGTCGATAGCGGCGTAGCGGACGCATACGTTCTCACGATGCCCTATACGCCGACCTTGACTGATGGCTTTAATCTGCTTTTCAAGGCCGTGAACGCGAACACAGGCGCGTCCACGGTAAACGTGAACGGGCTCGGCGCAAAGTCAATCGTCAACCCCGATGGTTCTGCTTTGATTTCGGGCACTTTTGGCTCAAACGCGATTGTCATTATCGCCTACGAGTCGATTGGCGATCGCTTTATCCTGGTCTCGCAAAATCCTGCTCAGGCAGCCTTGGCTCAATCGAGCGCGATTGCCGCGGCGGCCAGCGCAGGGGATGCCAGCACTAGCGAGGGCAATGCTGCCACGTCTGAAAGCAATGCTCTCGGTAGCGCAAATTCAGCGGGAGCAGCTCAGACCGCGGCAGAGGCCGCGCAAACGGCTGCGGAATTGGCTTACGATTCATTCGATGATCGCTACCTGGGCTCGAAAGCGTCCGATCCGACGCTTGATAACGATGGCAACGCATTGCTGACCGGTGCGCTGTACTGGAACAGCACCGGCAACCTGATGAAAGCATACAACGGCGCAACCTGGGCCGACGTCGCGAGCGATGTCAGCAAGGTCGGTACGCCGATCAATGATCAGGTGGGCGTCTGGACCGGCGATGGCACGATTGAGGGCACTGCAGGCCTGACGTTTGGAGTAAATCACGTTCTGCAGGTCGGCGACGGATCACAGGTCGCAACGGCGATTAACGTCGAGGGCACTGCAACCGCAAATCCCGCAATCCGGCTTTATCAAAGCGCGTCGAACAGGGCGACGATGCAATTTGTCGATAGTGGCGATGTGTTACAGATTGTTAATCTTGTTGGGCCCATAGAGCTCCGGCCGAATAACGGCACGCCAGGGTCGATTACAGTTGAAACCGATGGGGCGTTGACGCTAATTGCTGCGAACACGGCCCACCCTTCGCTTAATGTTCCGCATGGCACGGCACCGACTACTCCGGCTAATGGCGACATTTGGTCCACGACAGCAGGGTTTTTCGCTCGAATTAATGGCGCGACTGTTGATCTTTCGGCAAATAACGCCCCCTGGACCTATACACTGCAGACCGGCACTACCTATACGGCAGTAGTGGGTGACTTTGTTGCCGCCAGCAACACGGGCGCGGTTACCATTACCCTGCCCAGCGGCCATAGCGTGAACGACACGATTATTGTCAAGAAAACAGGCTCTGGCGGCACGGTAACGGTCGACGGCAATGCTTCCGAAACAATCGACGGCGCGCTGACGTTTCCCCTGACGGCTCTAAATGCCTCAATAACACTAATTTCTGACGGCACAAACTGGTTAATCGTATGAGTTATCTGAACCCCCAATCCGACATAGTCAACGCGGGACTGGCCGATGTTTCGTCCGGCACCGAGACCAGCGTGGCCTGGAGCTCGCTTCCGCCCGGTCTTAACGAGTGGAGCCTGACCTTCAAAAACATGTATTTTGGCAGCCCAAACAACCTTCTGATCACGCTTGCACCCAGCCCTGCCAACTTGGTATCGAGGGGTTTTCGCACGGACAACGAGGAAGCAACGCTTGCATCTGTCCTGGTAGTGCAGACGTCAGGAGCGGCTTTTGATATTCCCCTGTTCTCAAGCGGCTCAACTAACAGGGTCACCGGGTGGGTTAAAGGCCTTCGTCAGGACGGCGACGACTGGATTGTTGTAGGCACGCTTTGGGCTGATGTACTTAGCGACAATTTATACGATATTACTGGATATTGTGAGCTGTCGGGGGATTTGAGCAGTATCACGGTCGCTGGGTCGGTAAGTAGTAACTTTCCGTCGACCGTCGAAGTCGGGCTCAGTTATGGGTATGGAATCTAGCGATATGATGAATTCAATTATGACTGAGGAGTCAACATGCAAAAACTAACCAATACCGATATTAAAAACGCGATCATATTTCTGAACCGCGTTGACCTGAAGGGGAACGAGTCCATGCCGCATGCCGAGCTGATGATGAAGCTGCAGTCAGAACTGAACGATCGTGAAATGACGGCGCCAGTTACTGATTCTGGCGAACAGCCCCCTACACCTACGCCCATCGACCTGGGCAAAAAAGAGGCCTGATATGTCCGTACCAGCCGACCAGATGACCGATCTCCCGCGCTTTGAAATTCCGGGTGCGGACAGCACTCCGCAACTCGATCCGCAGAAGTTCACCGGGAGCGTAGAGGCGACAAAATCAGACGTTCAAACACTGGCCCCTCCGCAGGATATCGATGCCGCGACAATTGGCGAATACACGCCTTACGCCGCAACCCTGGGTGAAGTGAACAAGGAGTCGACTGTCGAAGGTCGATTGGGCGGGCTGTTGTCGCAAAACAATCCTTACATCGACCGGGCTCGCACGGCGGCGGCTCAGACGGCCAATCGCCGCGGCATGCTGAACACCAGTATGGCGGCCGGCGCTGCCGAAGGTGCGGCAATCGACCGCGCTTTGCCAATTGCTCAACAGGATGCCCGGGCCTTTCTCGAACAGCAGTTCCTGAACCAGGGTTATAGCAACGAGGAGTCAAAGCATCTGGCTAATGCCTCGATCACCCGCGAGAACCTAGCAGCCGGTTTTGAGCAGGACACCAATCAATTCAACGCGCAGCAGAGCTTCGAGGCACAAAAACTGAATCAGGCCGCGGAAAATCGCGCCAGTGAAATGTATGCGGCTGAGGCAAACAAGAACAATTTTGCCCAATTATCCGCAGACCTGCAGGGTCAGTTGAAAGGGATTGATAGCGCGCTCGCCATGCAGCTCGAGACGCTCACCCGTGAATATGGTTTGCTGGAAAACATGGACAGCATCAATGGCTCCATTTATCAGCAAATGATCCAGGAAATGGGGACCATCCTGGCCAATACCGAAAAGCCCGACGAGGCCAGCGCCAAGATCAATGCACTGATCGCGTCTGCTGGCGTCGAGTTTTCTTTTACCAACGGCATGACCGGTGGCGGCCCCGCTGCACCTTCGGGACCTGCCGCGACGGGACCTGCCGCGACGGCCCCTGCGCCGACTCAGCCGGAAAAGACCCCATGGCCAACCCGCTATCGCGAAATCGTTCAGGGTAGGCCATAGTAGTGATCCTGAGAAACGCGACATGGGATGACTGGCCTCAAATACTGCCGCTGGCGTATGAGGTTCACGACTTTTTCCCGCCGCACCTTCGGGATCTGCCGCTCAATGATGCGCAGATCCAGCGCACTTACGCGGTAAGTATTATGGCACCAGTCGCGTTTGCGCAGGTTGCGGAGGACGAGAATAAGATCGTCGGCTGCCTGATTGCGGGGATCTCGCTAAACGGCTGGGGCCTGCAGGTAGCATCCGATATCTTCATGTTCTCGAAGGGCGGCACCAAAAAGCTGTTACAGGCATACAAGGCCTGGGCGAAGGAAAATGGAGCTGATGTTATAACCATTACCGATTTATGCGGTCGGCCAGGGTATCATAAGGTCATCGAGGCTGCGGGGTTCAGGCACGGCGGCACACTTTTTGTTGGAGTAGATTAATGGCACAGGTAGCAGGTCAGGTTATCGTAGGAATGCTCGTATCGACCGCGGTCCAGAAAATAGGCCCAAAACTTGGTTTGAGCGAAAGCACATCCGAGATGTTGGGAATGGCCGCAGGCATGTATGCTGGCGGATCGGTGGGTGGCGGCAGCACCACGGCGACAGCCGAGACTGCGCGAGCGACATCCGGTCAGGTTGGAACGCAGCTACCTGCCGGATATGGCGGACCGACCAATCCGACCGGTTCCGGGTTTGCGGGCACCGGCCCCACCACCAACGCAGGGGCTGGGGGCGCTTATGAGGGCGCGTCAGCCGCGCGATCGATGTCTCCCGCCGTATCGCCCCAGGCCTCTCGGGGCGCGCTTTCACGGGCCATACAGGCGCCGCCAGCTGCCCCTACGTTCCAGGCCGAGACGACC
>Ga0224497_10002479_pt1 | contig 10949 bp, 15 predicted proteins | sample SF_Jul11_sed_USG_4_FD_167970 | JGI IMG/M metagenome (GOLD analysis project Ga0224497, IMG submission 167970) | Sediment microbial communities from San Francisco Bay, California, United States - SF_Jul11_sed_USGS_13 | ecosystem: Environmental > Aquatic > Marine > Sediment | place: USA...
CTTACCATCTAATATTCATTTTCTTCAATCTCATCTGATTCATCATCAAAGTCATCTTCAAAATCGGTATCTTCATAATCAGATGGCTTAGACATATCAAAGATTAGATTTTACCAAGTTTTAAAAATTTATTCAAAAGTAAATAAATAATTAAAGAAAAAACTTGTAGAAAACGTTGAAAGTTAATTGCAATAAAGAAGGAATTCTTAAAGCTAGTAAAATAATTAAGAATGGAGGAGTAATCATTTTTCCTACAGATACCGTATATGGAATTGGCTGTGACCCATATAACAAAAGTGCTGTAGAAAAAATTTATAAAATTAAATCAAGACAGAAAACAAAACCGCTACCTGTTCTTGTTTATTCAAAAGAGATAGCTTCTAAAATTGTTAGCTTTGATAAAGAATCAGAAAGATTAGCTGAGAAATTTTGGCCTGGACCATTAACTTTGATACTAAAATTAATAAATAAAAAATTAAAGAACTCCCTGAATCTTGATGACAAAATTGCTCTTAGAGTTCCCGAGAATAGTTGTACTCTAGAACTTTTAAAGAGATGTAGTTTGATAGTAGGTACAAGTGCAAATATTTCTGGACAAGAATCATTTACTAATCCATTGAAATGTTATGAAAATATGAAGGGTTTTGATCTATTTTTAGACGGTGGAGAAATTTTAGGAATTCCGTCAACCATTGTAGAAGTTGTAAATGGAGAACTAAAAATTCATAGAGAAGGAATTCTAACGAAAAAGGAGATTATGAAGATACTTTGAATTTGATAATAACATGTGCTAGACATTTGGAGCCAGAGACAGAACAAGAAATTCGGAATGTATTAGAAGAAATGGGGGATTCAGAACCAATTATAACCATTTCAAAAATGTCGGGAATATTAACCGCTGAAACGGCATTACACCCTATAGAGATTATTGAAAAAATCAGAGATAAACTAATTGATGAACCATGGTCTATAAGATATTGCTTAAGACTAATTCCTATTCAAAAAATCACAGAGACTGAAATTGATAATATAGTAAAAGAAATAGCAGATATGTCAAATTTGATTTTAACTGATGAGACATATAGAATTTCAATAAAAAAGAGAAATTCAGATGTATCAAGTCAAGAAATCATTTCAAGAATTGCAAAAAATATAAAAAATAAAGTGTCTTTGGAATTTCCTGATAAAGTAGTTCTAGTTGAGATTATTGGAGACCAAACAGGACTAGCTATTATTAAAAAATCAGATATTTTGAGTGTTGAGAAAACTAAACGAAGTATATCAGAGTAATAGTGTAGCTTTTTCCACAAGTAAATCTTCCAAAGGACTTTTGGACAATATACTGTTTAGTTGTTTTTTGCTAATTTTAAATTGTTTTTTTAGAAATGAGTAATTGTCTTTAGAAAATACATCAAGGGAGTGTAAAGATAATTCAAAATGAAGGGCATCTAATTGTTTTTTTTCGCCAATTGCGACAAGAATAAAGTTTTTGTTGGATTGAATACCTACTGTATTAATAGCATCAGAAATTTGTGAAGTTAAAGCAAATCTCATTAGAATATCTATTTCTAATTTGTTTGAAAGTAAAGCATTATTTTTTTGAGATGTTAAAGACAAATAAAATATTTTTTTTGCATGAGATAAATTTAGTATGAAATTGCTAGATATGGCTTGAATTTTTAATTTTGGAAAGTTTGTTCTAAGAGCATCAAGGAAATTTACATTGATATTTTTGTGACCTTTAATTTCCATTAATTGAATTGTTTTTTTAGAAATTGTAAAAATAATTCTTTTAGATGTTCCACCATGAATTACAGGAATAATACTGATTACATCATTATTTTTGATAATTGTCATTTTTCCTTTCATAGCGGAAGAATCAACGCCATTGATGGCAATGAGAATATTTTCAATGTCTAAATTCAAAGTATTTTCTGGTTTAATCGAAAGAAGGATTTCAAGAAGTTCTTTAATAGAAATATCAGATTGATCTATTTCGAGTTTGTCAGTAGAAAAGGATTTTTTTGCCCCTCCTAGGAATTTAACAGTAATCATTTAGCATAATTTGGAATGGTTTGAATTAATTTCTTATTTACTCTGTTTTTTCTTCAACCAATGCTGGTTCAGGTGTCGAATCAGAAACTTCAATTATTTCTTTCTCTGCTACATCAACAACATCAATGTTTTCTTCTTGAACAGATTCCGCCTCAGATATTGTTTCATTTTGAATAGCTGTTCTTTGTGCTTGTTTAGCTTTTTCTTCACGAATTTGTTTTTTGATATGTTTTGTTATGTATCCTGCAATCTCATTTTTCAATCCTTTTGAACGAATAATAGAAATTTGATCTAGAGCTTTTTTATTGTCAGCAAAATCCTCACCAAACTTCGATTGGTGCTCGTCTAATACTTCATAAGAGAGCCGCTTAATTCTATCCACTTCTGGTTTAATGGATTAGGGTTTTTTATATCTATATTCCAAGATAGGATCTTGAATTTGTTTCTAATAACAAGCTCATTTCTTCAAAGGATTTTCCGAGAACTTTTGAAGCACAAAATATAACACTTGGAATAAAGCTAACTTGAGCAGATTTCATTTCAAAACATCTTGAAAATCTAACTGGCCCATCTGTTTCGACTAAGATTTTTGATTCCAGAGTATTTGATAGTAATGTTTGCTTGTCATTTGCATATATCATTACAGGTCCATATGATACAAAAAAATCCATGTCTATAGCTTTTTGAAGTTGTTTTTTGTTTCCATCAAACCAATGAAGTAATGCATGCTTAGAATCATAAGAAGTCATTATTTGGAGAATGTCATCTAGGCTTCTTCTTGAATGAATTGAAACAGGCTTTTGGTATTTTTCTGCCAATGAAAGAAGAATTTCAAAAACATGAATCTGTCTCTTTGAATCAGTTTCAGATTGAATATAGGTTGGATCTAGTCCAATTTCACCTATACCACTGATGAATTTATTTTTTTGATGAATCAGTTCTACCATTTGTTCCAAATCATCATTAGCATATTCAGGATGAATTCCAATAAAAGGTAAAATCAGTTTGGTGGAATTTGCAATGCTCAGTGTTCTTAGTGCATCATTATTATTCATTGATACACAACATGCTTTCAGTTTTATTTTCTCCATACCTGAAATAATATAATCCAAGTCATCATGATAAAATGGGTCTGATAGATGCACATGTGAATCGTAAAACCAAGACACTCTAATCATCCATCAAACTTGTCTGTATAAATCGATTCCTTGGTGATATTTTTTTACTCATTATCTTTTATCGTTGTCGTGAAAAATAAAGTCAATGAGATCATCTGAACTAGGTCTTTCAGCAATGTATAGAATTTTGAAGAAAGCAGGTGCTGAAAGAGTAAGTGATGAATCTGCAGATGAGCTCAGAAGAGTTATTGAAGAATTAGCTGAAGGTATTGCAAAAAGTGCTGTAGATATGGCTTCTCATGCAGGAAGAAAAACAATTAAGGGAGAAGACATAAAGCTTGCTTCAAAACCATTTACAAAATTCTGATCTAAAGAGTTTAATTGTTAATTTGTGTTTTTTAAAACGGTACTCTGGCAGAACGGTTATGCGTGGGCCTGCAAAGCCTATACAAGGGGGTTCGACTCCCTCGGGTACCTTTATTCAACTATTACTTGACCTTTCATCCAAGGATGTAGTGTACAATAGTAGTCATAGACACCAGATTCATCAAAAGTAAATGAAAATGACTGATAGGGATCAAGATAACCACTATCAAAAAGCCCTGTAGGAGTACCATAAAATCCAGAAGTTACACTGTGAAATGCGGCATCCTCATTTACCCAAGTAGCTAGCTGACCTTCCTTGATTACAATTGTTGATGGAATGTAGCAATTATTAGTTTTCTCACATCCTGGACGAGAGACTTTAGTTGGCATTATTACATCAGCTTTTACCTGAGTAATTTGAGATTTACTTTCTTCTTTGTTAGGATTTTCATTTGAAATAAAAAATGCAGTAAATATCAAAACTAAAACAATTACTGGGAATATGGCTATTATTTTTTTCTTCAAATCACATCACATCTAAAATGTAGTTATTATGTAATAACCAAATTCTCTAAATATATAACATATTAGAAAAAATAATTTGGTACAAAATGGCAATGGATTGTTAGAATACATTCCAGGTTCACATACTTTGTTGGTTCAAAAAAATTCCAGCCTGCCAATGGAAGGATTTTCAGAAAATATTAGAGGGAGTATTAAAGAATATGCTGAAAATTCAAAGAGCGAAGTGGAAAAGGGGAATAACTTTCTTCAGTGGGTATTAACAAGAGTATATGAGGCTACTGAAGACGATGCAGCTGATGCAATTGTTGATGGCGCAAATGATCTAGGAATTGATGCCTATCTTCCAGTAGATTTTTCGGATAATACAATTCGATTATTTCAATCAAAATATGGAACATCCCATTCTCTTGAAGCAATTGCAAAATTTAAAGAAGATGCAAAACGCTTACTTGGAAAGGATGTGACAAAGATGAGATCAGAATTAGCACAGCTTGTAACAAAAATTAAAGAAAAAAATCTAAAGATAAAGTGTTGTTATGTAACAGATCAAAAAGTCGAGTATGAAGATGAACTGATCGAGGTCATAGATATTGAGAAAATCATTCAGAAGTTATGGGATAGGATTAAGAAACCTGCAGCAGGTAAAAAATCATCAATAAAATTAGAAAGAATGCTTCGACATGAAAACACAATTTTAGGTATTTTAAAATTAAGAGAACTTACAGATTTTGTTAGTAAGAATAGAGACTATGTTTTTGAATCAAATATTAGGCAATGGATGCAGTTTAAGACTACAGTTAACAAGGGATTAAGAGAAACACTCCAAACAGATCCTGGTAAATTTTTCTATTACAACAACGGAATAACAATAGTAGTTAGTGACTTTGAAGAATTGGGAGATAATACAATAAAACTATTTGCTCCACAAATTGTGAATGGTGCACAAACATCAAATTCAATTCTGGATCATTCAAAACGAACTAAAAACATGGATGGCTCTATGACAGTTACAATAATAAAAGCAGATGACGAGCGAGAACAGAACAACATAACAAAATACAGAAATTCACAAAATTCTGTCAGAGGAAAAGATCTTGTTTCATTAATGGATTTTCATAAATCAATAAAGTCTCAATTAAAAAACTGTGGATATTTTTATGAAATTCAAGCTGGTTCATTTGATTCTAAATCTAAATCAAAACAATGTGAGTATGAAGGAGATTCAACATACAACAACTATCTGCCTGATAACCACAAAAAAGTAATTGTTGCAAAAGATGCAATTCAGGCACTTGTTGCAGGGATTGAGCAAAGACCTACTGAAGCATATAGTTCTCCAGCTCAATTTCTCCCAAGAGGAAGTAAATATGATGACATATTTAATGAAAATCTAAAAGATGATTATAGAATACTGTTGTATCCATATTTGGTCAAAGAATATGCAAAGAAGGTACCAAAGTATGGAAAACAAGGAGGTCATAAAACAAAGAGATATGCAACATTGTTTTATGTTGCAGTATACTTTAGGATTCTTCATAAAAAAATACTTGAAACAAAAGGTGATTTTAAGATAGACATACTGAAATTAGAGCCAATATTTCGCAGTTTTAAGCTAAATTCAAGAATTTTAAAACTAACAGATGTCATTGTAACTAAATTTCTAGAAGATACAGTTGTAGATGACGAAATAGAATTGGCAAATACAAAACACAATTTCTTCTCACAGCATGTTTGGAATGATGCAATGCTGAGAGTTGTTGATAAAAAAATTAGACAAGAAGAAGACGAGATTTTGGCTCTAAAAAAACTGACAAGTAGTTTATTCTAAATTTTCAAGTAGGTAGCAGCCCAATCATGTAAAAATTTGCAGGAGGTTTACATTGATCAGACTACTACCTATGTTTACTAAAAATCAGTATTATTTAACATGATTTTTTTGTACTAAATCTAGAATGTTTTTTATAGCGTGTATAGAGAACAGAAATGCTTTGGGTTCAAAAGAAAAATGTACTATTTGTAGTGAGAAATTAGATTTGCAATACAACCCTATGGAAGAATGGAAAGTCAAAGGGCCTCTTTGCGGAAACTGTTATTCAAAAAAACTTCATGAGTATTATCCAGGAGACCACGTCAGAGTTAACAGAGAAGAATAATTTTAATTGGTTTTAGAATATTTATTTACATATAGACAATTCCATGTAAGCGGATCTTCTTTTACATTTTGTTCTTCTATAAATGAGATATCAGTGATTGTTTTTTTTCTTTTTAGAAGATTTACTTGAAAGCTCGAAAATTTTTTGCAGTCGCAAATATTGTATAAGCACTCGTCATTATCCCCCTCATCATGATCTTTGGCAGCATGTCCACAATTACATAATGCGTCCTTTTTTGCGTCTTCTAAGGTTTGTTCAGAATAAACACCCAACCTAAGATAAGCTTCCCCACCATGACCTTTTTTGAACCGCTCATAATTATCTGACTTTGATAATACTTTAAAAAATGAAAGATTTGAATCAGGTTTCTGAGATTCAGAACCCATTATGAACCAGTATTCGTCACCAATTTCAACAAATCTGATTTTTATTGACGGATCAATCCACCAGTTTATTGTTTCATTCCAAAGATTTGTGGCCTCCTTTCGTTCAGAAAATAAAGGAACAATGTTCATTCTTAGATCATAATACCTATACGCTACACCAAGAAAGTCATTAAACCATGATACAGGAGACAGGGAAGACAATATCACAGAAATCAGTCTGGAGCATATTTATCTGATCTGAATTGATGGTAATACCCTTATATCTTGGCTTTACATTAATTACGGTATGGTTTCCTATAGAACAAGCATGCAAATTGTTGCAGATCTTTTGACCGCTACTGAACAGTCTGGTCAACAAGGCATCAAAACAACATCATTACTCACTAAGGCAAATCTTTCACATTCTAGGCTATCAAAATTCTTGGAAAATCTAACTGGATCTGGACTGATTAACAGAATAGAGTTTGATGGGAAAAACACTTTTGTCATAACCGATAAAGGTAGGCAATATTTGGAATCTTATTCAAAATTCTCAAGTATTGCAGAATCCTTTGGTCTAGAACTTTAAAATCTATTTTTTAGATTTTCTTCTTCTTTCTAAATTTGTTTTATGTTGTTGTCTTTCTTTAAATGAATTATACACGATAATTATGCAAATCCCCCCAATAGAGGCATAAAATAACAGTAGAAAGGGGGGTTCTCTTAGTTCACCGGTTGTTGGAGATACAAAAGATATTGGAATTCCAACTAAACAAAAAACCAAAATCACCAAAAGATATTTGTCCATAGAATGTATGATTTACAAAACCATATATCTTTTTGATTTAGCTTGATGTTAATAGAACAACTATGACAAAAATTTTAGAAGTAATTGGATTGGTTTTAGTAGGAATTATGTCATTGGCATTTGTTGGTGTGATTCCGCAAGTTGAACCGGGATTGTCACCTATATTTTGGGGATGTGCAGGTGGTGCATTGATGATAATTTTCTATCGAAAGATCAAAAGAAAACAGCAGGAAGAAAAAAATTAATTTAATTCAGTATGGTGTTGTTAATTGATCAAGTATTAATCAACCGACAGATCTATAAAGGAGAATTAGAGTAAAATTCTGAGAGGAGCATGACAGAAGAAACTAGACAATGGTGGAAAGGTTTAGGAAAAGAATTAGAAATAGATATTGAGACCTTCGATGAATCAGACTCTTAAGAATTGTTGAATTTAAAATGATTTTATAGCCTCGAACGGGATTCGATCCCGTGACCTAACGCTTACGAGGCGTTCGCTCTACCAGACTGAGCTATCGAGGCACTTTTTGGTTGAGGCATTAGAGTTAATAAAAAGCCTTTTCCATTTTGAACAAATGAAAAAAACTATTTCTGGCATTAGAGGCATATTTGGTGAGGATTTTAATTTAAAAGATGTAATTTATTTTTGCAATAATTTTTCAACACTTGTTAAATCCAAAAAATGTGTAATTGGAAAAGACACTAGACCATCAGGTCAAATGATCAAGGAGGTTGTTGCAGCTACACTAATGAAAAATGGGATAGATGTGTTTGATCTAGGCACTATGCCAACCCCTGTTGTTTTTCGTGAAGCCAGAAAATATGGTGCTGGAGTTATAATTTCTTCATCTCACAATCCAATAGAGTGGAATGGCCTAAAATTCATTATCGATGGAAGAGGGATTAATGAACGTGAATTGCCTCAGATTTTAGAAAAACAGGAATTACCCAAATCAGAAATTGGATTAGAGACACAAATTACTTCTGTATACATACAAGAAGCAAAAAATTTGATAGGAAGTATTAGTGGCAAGCCCAAAATTGCCGTGGATATAGGTGGAGGTGCTGCAAAAAAAGTGGCGCCGGACTTGTTAAGAGAGATTGGATGTCAGGTTAGCGTGATCAATGAAGATTTGAGTACAACTACTAGAGGTCCAGATCCAACATCAGATAGTTTATCTGATCTGATTTTAGCGTCTGCTGATAAAGATATTGGGTTTGCTTTTGATCTTGACAGTGATAGATTAGTTGTAGTAAGAGATGGAAAAAAACAGACACCTGATGTAACATTAGGATTAGGGGTTGCAAAATCATTAGATCTTGGATACAAAAAATTTGTTTTGAGTATAGACACTAGTGTTGCAGTAGAAAAATTCATCAAACAAAAAGGTGGCAGTGTAGAAAGATCCAAGGTTGGCGAAGCAAACGTAATTGATTTAATGTTAAAGACAAACTCTCAAGCAGGCGGAGAGGGAAGCAGCGGAGGTTTTATTTTACCAGAATTCAATTATTGTAGAGAGGGTATTCTCACCAGTGGTCTAATTGCATCTATGTTGAGCAATCCTAATTTTGATGAAATATTAGATTTTATGGAAAGCTATACGCAGATCAGAGATAAAATCAAAGTTGATGCAAAGTATCATGATCCAGTAATTGAACAAATATCTAAAAAATTTGCAACAGAATTTTCAGAAGTAATTACACAAGACGGAGTAAAAGGGATCATTGATGAGGATAGCTGGGTTTTGATTAGAAAATCAAACACCGAAGACATCATTAGAGTGTCAGGGGAATCAAATGATTTAATCAAATGTAAGAAAATTGTTAAAGATACACTAGATGTAGTGAAAAAATGTTATGACGAAATTAGATGAATCAGCCATAATCAAAATTTTTCAAGACAAACTAGAAAATAAAAAATTTGTTTCTGAAGATGTTGAAACGTTTTGTATGGACAAGACAAGGATTGTTGTCAAAGTAGACACATTAGTTCAAAGTACAGATATCCCTCCAAAGATGAAACTAGTTGATGCTGCAAGAAAAAGTGTCGTGGCATGTATAAGTGATTTTGCTTCAAAAGGTGTGAAACCAGAGTTTGGCATTATTTCATTAAACTTACCAAAATCAATCTCACGCACAAAGGTTATACAAATAGCAAGTGGCTTAAAAACAGTATCAAAAGAATTTCAGATCAAGATTTTAGGTGGAGATACAAACGAAGGTGCAGAACTTGTCTTTCACGTATGTATTTTTGGAAAATCAGATAAAATAGTCACCAGAAAAGGTGCAAGATCTGGAGATTCAATTTTTGTTACAGGTCCATTTGGATACACATCTGCAGGATTAAAAATTTTACTTGAGAAGGGAAAAGGAGAAACAAAATTTGTAAAAAAAGCATTAAAATCAGTTTTCAAACCAAAACCCAGACTAGAATTTGGTTTAAAGAGTAGGAATTATTTTTCATCATCAATGGATTCTAGTGATGGATTATCTACTACACTAAATGAGATGGCAAGACAAAGTAAACAAAAATTTATCATAGATAAAATTCCTACAGAAAATAACATCTACAGTTTTGCAAAAGTAAACAAGATGAATCCAATGAATTTAATTTTTCATGGAGGAGAAGAATATGAATTTATTTTTACTGCATCAAAAAAATATAAATTAACTATTCAGAAAATTGCATCACAATTAAAAATACCAATAATTGAAATTGGGTATGTTTGCAATGGAAAAGGAGTATATACTAAAAAAGATGGAAAACTTTATCGTTTAAAAGATTTAGGCTGGCATCACTTTAAAAGATAGTTATTCACCAGAATAAAAATCAAATTCGGCCCTTTGAACAATATCAAAGATAGTAGCTGCAGGTAAACCATTTACACAATCATTTATCCATAATTCATCAAGATACAACAATTTATTCATGTCATCAATTGGTAGTTCATCAAGTTGTGATTCAGGATACTTTACATGAATTTTGTAACCCTCCAATGCAATTTTTTCACATTTTTCTTCTAGTGTAAGGAATGGAGATTCATTATTTGAAGTAACAAACTGAAAAACCATAGAACTCAGAAGAGCGGTTGCAACTGCAATACCAATAGCAAATAAGAATAAGCCCATACAAAAGGCAAATTTTCATAGTATTTGAGTAATAATCATAAAATGTCACAAGTGTTCAAAACAAGGCAAGTTAGAAAAATCAATGTTTTTTAAACCCTTTAAGGTGTGAGTAGACATTGTCAGAAACTGAGGTCAAGATTGAAGAGGCAGAGACGCCAATTAAGGAAACTAAACCTAAAACTGAGGTCAAGGTAAGACAATCAGAACCAGAAACTAAAGAAGAAGAACCTGAGAAATGGGGAATCGCCCATATTTTCAGCAGCTATAATAATACAATTATCCATATGACTGACCTTACAGGTGGGGAAACCATAGCCATAAGTTCTGGTGGAATTCATGTAAATGCTGACAGATACGAGTCATCACCATTTGCTGCAATGAAAGCTGCAAACGCTGTAGTTGAGTCTGCAAGAACAAAAGGGTTCACAGG
>Ga0224497_10002480_pt1 | contig 10949 bp, 8 predicted proteins | sample SF_Jul11_sed_USG_4_FD_167970 | JGI IMG/M metagenome (GOLD analysis project Ga0224497, IMG submission 167970) | Sediment microbial communities from San Francisco Bay, California, United States - SF_Jul11_sed_USGS_13 | ecosystem: Environmental > Aquatic > Marine > Sediment | place: USA: California...
GAACTTCCACCCAGCGTCGGCGCCGGCGGAACAGTTGACTATGTTGGTCCGAGCGACCAGGATTTCATCAGCCGGATTGAAGAGCGCGAAAAAGCAGGAACGCCAGGTGTGTTGCAGACGCTGAAAGCTGCATTGGTTTTCCAAATAAAGGACAGGGTCGGTGTCGATGTTATTCAAAAGCGCGAAAGAGAGTTAACCGAGCGCGCGCTCAAGGCCTGGGGTTCTAATGAGAATATTGAGATTCTCGGTAGTCCGGATCCAGACCGGCGCGTTGGGATAATCTCTTTCAACCTCAAGGACGACAGGGGCAACTATCTCCACCACAAATTCGCAACGGCTCTGCTCAACGACTTGTTTGGCATCCAATCGCGGGCGGGCTGTTCCTGTGCAGGCCCGTATGGGCACAGGTTATTGAATATTGATAACGAAACGTCCGAGCGATATCGAAGCGCGGTGCAGCAAGGGTACTGCGGTATGAAACCCGGCTGGTGCCGCGTTGGTTTGCACTGGGTCATGGATGACGCCGAGGCGGACTACGTTATTGAATCAGTGAATTTCGTCGCCCAGCACGGGCATCGTTTTCTCGGCCTGTACAACTTCGATTTGTGCACGGGTACGTGGTCACACAAGCAGGACAGCAACACGCTGCCCGAGTTTTCGCTGGATGTGGCATTGACCGAAGATGTTGGAGAGCCCGCGATTTTATCGCTGGCGGTTCGCAAGCAACTCTATGACCACTATCACACAGAGGCAACTCGATGGGCCGAGCGGCTGCTGCAGGAGCCGCGTACGATGTTTGAGTCCCTGGAAGGTGAACTTGGCGAACTACAGTTTTTCGCGCTACCGGAAAACTCGACGCCGAAGCATTAGCCGCCCCCTGCTTACCCGCAGGGCACGCAGCGGACGAGCGTAACGCTATTTATTCGACCAGATTATCCGCAACGAGCTCGAGCAAGCTTTCCATGTTCTTGTCCCAACGGAAATGTTCTTTAGCGTCGTTGTAGCTCTGCCGGCAATTCGAACAGGTTGACAGTACGGTGTCTGCACCGGTCGCCTCGACCTGGTCCATCTTGAGTTCGAATACTTTGTATCGCAGCTTGTCGGCTCGATGGATGGTGACAACACCGCCGCCACCACCGCAGCACCAGTTGAAGTCGCCCGTTGGAGCCATTTCCTTCAGATCGAGACCGAGAGCGTCCATAACGACGCGCGGTGCTTCGGTAGCGCCGCCGCGACGGGCAACCTGGCAGGGATCGTGGAAGGTTACGGTCTGGTCGACCTTTTTCACTTTCAATCGGCCAGAACTGATGACGTCCGCGAGAAACTCGGATATGTGTTGAACCTTGAAAGGCAGAGGCTTGCCATACATCGCGGCTCCCTGCCAACGCAATGCGCCATACGCGTGGCCGCATTCCGGCAGGACAACGAGCTTCGCGCCACAGGCAACAGCGGCGTTGATTAGCTTCATTGTGGCGGCCTTTTGCCATTCGGTATTGCCGGCCATCATGCCGAAATTTGTCGCTTCATAGCCTTCGGTGCGAAACGTCCAGCTTTCACCCAAAGCATTCAGCACTTTGGCAGTTGCCCCGATGGCGTGTGGATACTTCATGATCTCGATCGACGACATTGCGACCAGTATATCGGCCTGTTCCTGGTCGATATTGACCTCCGTATCGAACTCGTCGCCCATCCACTCTGCGCGATCTTCGAATACCGATGCAGTAGCACCAAGTGGGCTGCCTTCTTCTTTCGCGCGCTGCGCAACTTCGTGCAACTCGTCGGGGATCAAGCCTGCCTTAAACATGCCGTGTCGTGCCTGGCCGACGAGGGTAGCAATATCGATGCCCATCGGACAAATCAGCGAGCAGCGCCCACACATCGTGCACGAGTCATAGATGAGTTCCTGCCATTCACCTAGTTGTTCGACTGTAATATGCCGTTTGAGGCCGAATAGCCGGTAAAAGAATCCGAACGGACTGTTTTCGCGTTTATACGCTTGTTTGAATATCTCCAGTTTCCAGATCGGGGTGTACTTGGGATCTTCGGTCTGCACGTAATAGTGACACGCCTCGGCGCATTGGCCGCAGTGAACGCAGGCCTCCATGTAAGTCGCGGTAGTGCGATTCATATTCTTGGCGAAGTTCGCCATGGCGCGTCGCAAGCGCTCGTCCTCGTCAATATCGCCTTGCGTGTCGTGACGGGGATGCGGATCCTTTACGGTCAGTCGCTGTTCGTGAGTATCCAGGGGATATTTCTCAGTGACTTTACTCATACCTTGGCTCCCCTACGCGTGAAAGTGACGCCGGTTGTATATCGGGAGCCGAACACGATGATGGAATGCATGAGTTTGCCAAACGGAAACCAAATCAGAAATGCCTCGAAACTCAAAATATGCAACGCCAGTAACGTTTCATAGCGTCCACCAACGTGGGCAACCGTGAGTAATCCCGTAATAACTGGCAGCGTCGTTATCAGCCAGGAAAAGTAGTCATCGAAATTGGATATCAGGCGCAGCACCGGGTGGCTCAATCGCCGCCCGAGACTAACCAGCAGTGCGGCCACCGTCACCGCTGCGGCGAGATGGATGACAATCGTGGGCAGTGGGGTCCAGGAGAGGCCCGAGAAGCTCTCGATGAACAGAATGTGCGGAGCGCCGCCGAGTACAACGACAAGCAGCCCGATGTGCATGGTGTAGGCAAGGGTTGCACCGTTGCGAGTCCTCTGGCGGAAGGGCTCATGATGACGGAATCTCGAAAAAATGGTCTTCAGGCCGCCTGCGCGTTCTCCACCCACGCGAGCCTCTGAAATATCGGTTTTCTTTGCCGCCAGAAACAGGGCCACAAGGCGCCAGATCAGCCCGGCAACGAAAATCAAGACCGCAACCTGCAGTCCCTGGCCACGGGCGAAGTCGAGGAGTTCCATGGGTGCATCCCCCTGATTTTGTTGTCGGCTGGAGCTCCATACTCGCGAGCATCCGATGTCTGATTATCTTAGGCTGCCGGTGGATTTTGGATAAGGGTATCTGCTTACTTTGTTTGATCTGACCCGCTAGACTCAGGGTTGTGTATATCAACGACGGAATTGGGATGGCGACATGCAGCACTTGATCACCGAACTGAAAGAAAGGCGCATCTGGCGAGTTCTTGTCGCTTATCCGAGCCTCGTCTTCGTCGCCCTCCAGGTCGTCGAGTTTTTCGTCAATAACTATAATCTCGATGCCCGTTTGTTGACGGCAACAATTGTTGCTGCGGTCGTACTCTTGCCCGCCGCATTTATCTGGAACTGGCGCCATGGTGAGGTTGGCGCGCAGGCCTTTTCAAAGGGTGAGGCCGGCGTCTACGTAATGTCTGCGGTTCTTGCGGTTGCGGCTGTAGGCTGGTACTGGAGTACTGCGCCCGCGAGCAATCGCTCATTGGCTCAAGATTTTGAACCTGTCAGGTCGGTCGCCGTCATGCCATTCGAAAATGCAGGCGAAGATGCCGACGTACAATATCTTTGCGATGGAATTGCTGAAAGCCTGATCAACTGGTTGGCAACGATTCCTGATGTCAAAGTCGTTTCGAAAGGCGCGTCTTTTCGCCTGCGAGATGACACTGGCGACACCGAAAAACTCGCGGATGCGTTGGGAGTGGATAGCGTTATTCGTGGAAAACTCGAATTAATTGGCGACCAGGTGGTTGTGTCCGCGTCGCTCGTGGATACCCGGGACAACAGCCAGTTGTGGGGCGAGCGATTGGTGCAACCTAGCGAGGATGTGATTTTCCTTGAGCGGTCCATAGTGGCTGCCATCAAGGACGGACTTCGGCTGAAAGTCAGTGACAGTCAACCCGCGCACAGCGCATCGGGAGGCACTGAAAACCCCGCGGCTTATGAGCACTACTTGCGCGGTCATTACTTGATCCAGTCGACGAACATCGAATCGGTTATCGGCGGCCTTGATGAGTTACGCAAGGCGATCAAAGTAGATCCGCAGTTTGCACTTCCCTATGCAGATATTGCCGACTCTCTTTCTCAGATGCTCTACTACGGGTTATTGCACGGTGACGAGTTGCTGGGCGAAGCGCGCAATGCAGCCTATACCGCAATTGCTTTGGCGCCGGAACTTGCAGAAGCGCACACGGCGCTGGCGATGATACGCCAACATTTCGAATTCGACTGGTCTGCCGTGGATGAAGCCTATGAGGCGGCTATCGCGCTGTCGCCGCAAAGTCCGGCGCCATATCACCGCTACTCAATTTTTCTCGTGCTCACGTTAAGGATCGACGAGGCCAGGGAAATGGCAAGTCGGGCGATAGCAGTTGACGCGCTGGACAGTAGCTCGCTGCATGCGGTAGGTCTGACAAATATGTTTTCGAGTGACTTTTCGGCCGCTGCCTCCGCATTCGGTGATTGGAACCGTTTTCACCCGAATAGTCGCTGGTCCTACATCAAACACGCGTTAGCATTATCGCTTGATGGCCAGTGCGATACGGCGCTTGCCCAGGCCAATACTGTCGAAACATTGCTGGATGGCGCACCGTCGCCATTGATGGATTCGTGGCTGGCGTGGGGCTTCAAGGTTTGCGGAAATGACGATAAGTACGCGGCATCTATTGCTCGAATTCGTGCGGCCCAGCGGGAGAACCCGGAAGACTTAAACCCGGGCTTTCTTTACATGTATGCTCTCGAAGGTGATAGCGATAAGCTCATCGACATGATTGAAGCCGTCGTAAGGTCGCGAGAACCGATTACTCCGTTCGTGCAAATTTTCGTGCTGGATTATCTTGGCTGGGGTGTGTCGGGTACGATGGCAGCGAATCCGCGTTACATGGCGATACTCGAGAAACTGAGTTTCCCTGCTCATGATGACCTTGGTGCATACGGTCAGATTCACTGACGTCGGCCTTTTCGCGGTGATATTCGGTCGGGCGCTAACAACTTCTGCTGCACGTCCGGGGCGAGGCAGATGTTACAGTTCGTCGTATGGAGTTGCTTAGCCTGATAGTTGCCATGATCCTGACTGGCGCAGTCGCCGGGGTTCTGGCCGGTTTACTGGGAGTCGGTGGCGGTATTGTCATTGTACCGGCACTGGAAGCAGCACTGGCTATTGTCGGTGTCGATGCTTCGGTCCGCATGCACATTGCTGTCGCCACGTCGTTGGCGACGATCATTCCAACATCCATCTCATCGGCTGCCGCGCACAACCGCAAGAGCGCTATCGATAAGAACGTAGTGCATTATTGGTCACCGTTTATTTTCATGGGTGCAGTCGCGGGAATCGTTATTGCGGCGAACGTGACGGGGCAGGTACTTGCTGCCGTATTTGCAGTGGTCGCACTCAGTGTCGCAATCAACATGATGAGGCCGTCGCAAGAGAAGACTATCTGGAGTGACGTGCCGCGTGGTATTTCCGGTTTCCTGATTCCAACCGGTATTGGATCAGTTTCTACTCTTATGGGCATTGGTGGCGGGTCAATGAGTGTGCCGGCCATGACTTTGATGAGTAAACCAATTCACGTCGCAGTTGGGACATCCGCGTTGCTCGGTCTGGTTATCGCGGTGCCGGCGACGGTCGGGTATGTCATCGCGGGATGGGATAATCAGTTGTTGCCGGAGTGGAACCTGGGTTACGTAAGTTTGATCGGGTTTGTTGCCATTACGCCGGCCACTGTTCTGTTCGCACCCCTGGGCGCGAAGCTTGCACATGCGCTGTCGCACCGCTGGCTTAGCCTGTTGTTTGGCGGCTTTCTTTTTATCGTGGCGATAAGGATGGGCGTCAGGGCTCTGGCATAGCCCGCCTGCGCACCTTTCGCGGGAGCTTGTTATGAGAGTTTTCCTCGGTTTGCTGGTTATGGGGCTGCCCCTGTTAGCCGGCGCAGATAGTGTCGAACCAGTTGATTCTGTCGAAAATTACGTGAATATCCGCGCGCTACCTGAGCCGGACGCGGAGGTGGTTGGGCGTTTGTACAAAGGCATTCCTCTGTCGCTCGTGGAGGCCGTTAACGGATGGAATGCAGTCGAGATGAGCGATGGCACAACCGGGTTTGTTAGCGCCGACTGGAGTCAAATCATTGTCACAGAGCTAGAGGCGGAGGAGCTGGTTGAGCCCGGGCCGATGGCGGATCCGGTCGAACCTGAGCCGGTTGAGGTCGAGATGCCGACAGCGTCGGCAATGATCGACGAACCGGGAGATCCGGCACCGATTGAGGAGCCTGCGGTGCAGGAAGTTGCCAAGCTTGTCGCGGTTGAAGACCACCACGAGCCCTTGACGATCAAGGGCAAGCCCGAGTTCCTTGTCAAATTCAAAGGGCCGACATCCGGTACGAACTCGCAGATATTCGACAATGGCAATCAGATTGGCATCGGCACGACCGAGCCGAAGCAGCGGCTTGAGGTCAACGGCAACATTCAGATTCATGACCAGAACAGCAGCGTTGCCGGGCTGATGATTACCCAATCGTCAGGCGAGACGGGCTATATCATGCACAATCGTGCGAGCACCTTGACGATTGGCGCGGGGTCGGTCGATCGCATAACGATAGACCGTCATGGCAATGTTGGAATAGGGGTTGCCCGACCCGCGCATCCACTTGAAATGGCTAATGGGGCACATGTTTCAACTGGCGGTGTCTGGACAAACAGCTCCTCTCGCGATCGCAAAGAGAATATCGAGGCTATTACCGTTGAGGAGGCCTTGGCGGTGTTAGCTGGATTGGAACCGGTTCACTACAACTACAAAAACGACTTGCAAGAGTCATATATTGGGTTCATTGCCGAAGATGTTCCAGGCCTGGTCGCGACGTCGGACAGAAAAGGGTTGAGTGCCATGGACATTGTTGCGGTGCTGACCAAAGTTATGCAGGCGCAACAACAGCAGATTAAGGAGCTTGAAGCCCAACTCGAAGCGATCAGGTGAGCAAAGAAAAGCCATAAGGTAAATCGAGAAGGAGTTGAGTCGTGCGTTTGAAAAATTGTTATCGCACCAGTGATTTTCGACAACTGGCCAAGCAGCGTCTGCCGTCACCAATATTTCATTATATCGACGGTGGCTCTGATGACGAAGTGACGCTGGCACGCAACACCAGCGCTTTCGATACGGTGGACCTCGTTCCGAATGTGCTCGCGGGCATCTCCGACATCGACCTGAGCGTGTCGGTACTTGGGCAGAAACTGGATATGCCATTGTTCATGTCGCCGACGGCGATGCAGCGTTTGTTTCACCACGATGGAGAATTCGCGTTAGCGCAAGCTGCGGACAAACACGGCACGATGTTTGGTGTATCGACCATAGGCACGCGCAGCATCGAGGAACTCGGCGCATACAACGACGCGGCGAAGTTTTTCCAGATTTATATTCACCACGACGCAGCACTGACGTCAAATCTGATAGAGCGTTGCAAAGCATCTGATTTTGGGGCGTTGGCGCTTACAGTTGACACGATCGTCGCAGGCAATCGCGAGCGTGATTATCTCACGGGCATGACAACGCCGCCCAAACTGACACCCAGGAGTTTGCTCAGTTTTGCGGCACACATGCGATGGGCATTGAACTACCTGCTACGCGATTCGTTTAGTCTGCCCAATATCACCGGGTTTGTAGAAGCTGGCAACACGGTGCCGATGTCGGTGGTCGACTATCTCAACACTCAAGTGAAGACCTCAATTTCCTGGGACGATGCTGCAAGCATGGTTGAAGAGTGGGGCGGACCCTTCGCGATCAAGGGCGTGATGTCGGTAAACGATGCCAGGCGTTGTGTGGACATCGGTGCGAGCGCAATCATGATTTCGAATCATGGCGGCAGGCAACTCGACGGTTCGCGGTCACCTTTTGATCAGCTTCAGGAAATACTTGACGCGGTCGGTGGAGATATTGAGGTCATCGTCGACGGCGGTATTCGCCGGGGCACGCACGTCCTCAAAGCAATGGCCATGGGTGCGACGGCATGTTCCGGCGGCCGCATGTACCTGTATGCATTGGCCGGGGCCGGGTATGCAGGCGTGGATCGAGCCATCGGCCTTCTACGCGATGAACTGCTGCGCGATATGAAGTTAATGGGCTGCAAGTCGTTAAGGGACCTGAAACCATCGATGCTCGCGGGGCGAGTCGCATAAAATCGGGCTACAGCAGAGACAAAATGATGACAAGTCATTCGAACCTTCTCACCATGGCGTTTGCCTTTGTCCTCGCGTCGCTGCTTGGCGCGTGCGGTGGCGGTGGCGCGAAGACGACAGGCGATCCTCCACCGCCACCGCCACCCCCACCGATAACCGTTGGTCTGGACGCACGACCAAATAACGCGACATGCGTGGCGCCTGCGCGGGCACCGGCTGGAACGTCGGTTGAAGTAGCAGACGCATTTCCAGGCCTGCCAGCCATTGCGCAACCAGTCAAAGTGCTGGTAGAACCCGTCGGAAATCCACGCTGGTTCGTTTTGCGAAAGTCAGGGCAGCTCGTTGTGTTCGATCCTGATGCTGCAACAAACTGGTCAACCTACATCGATCTCTCGGGTGTCGTTCGAACGAACTCGGAAGGTGGCCTGCTGGGCATGGCGTTCCATCCGGACTATCCGGCGGTGCCGGAAATATTTCTTTACTACACCGTTAACGGTTCAAGCACTGAAATGCGATCGGTGATCTCCCGGTTTATTCTGGATGACGTAGTGTCGCCTAGTGCTCCAGGTGCCGGAACTATTGAGGAAGTAATCCTCCAGGTCGACCAGTTCGCCAGCAACCACAACGGTGGCGACATCGCTTTTGGCGCAGATCGACTGCTCTATATCGGCTTTGGGGACGGCGGCGGTGGCGGGGATCCACAGGAGACCGGGCAGAACACGACTCGGTTGCTCGGAGCGTTTCTACGGATCGATGTCATCGGCACGGGTGCTGGCTACGATATTCCGGCGGTAGATCCGGGCAATCCGTTTGCTGGCAATGCGAAATGTGGGCCGGGCACGAACGCCGCCAGTTGCCCGGAAATTTACGCCTGGGGAGTTCGTAACCCCTGGCGTTGGAGTTTCGATCCGCCGACCGGCGATCTCTGGGCTGGTGATGTTGGCCAGGGCGCCTGGGAAGAAATTGATCAAATCGAACTTGGCGGCAATTACGGTTGGGATTGCCGCGAAGGTGCGCACGACTTCGAGCCAAGTGCTTGCGCCGGGCCGTTCATCGACCCCGTTTCCGAATACCCACACACGAACGGCAACGTGTCAATAACAGGCGGCTTCGTTTATCGCGGCGCCAATATTGCGGCGCTTCAAGGGCGCTACGTATTTGCGGACTTTGCGTCGGGTCGAATCTGGGCATTGCAGCCGGATGGCATGGGCGGTTACACGAACGACGAGCTGCTGGTTTCGTCAACGCAGCCATCGTCATTCGGTGTAGATCAGGACGGCGAGCTGTATTTCACGGACTATAACAATGGTCGCATCATGCAACTGGTAGCAAGCGGTGGCGGCGTAGACCCTGTGCCCGAGCTCCTGTCAGATTCGGGTTGTGTTGATCCAGCTGATATCACCCAGCCATACTCGGGTCTCGTTCCTTATGACATCAACGCACCGTTCTGGTCCGATGGTGCGGCCAAAGACAGACATATTGGCTTGCCAGACAGCACCACGATTTCTATCGATGCCAATGACGATTGGATTTTTCCCGCAGGCGCTGTACTCGTCAAGAATTTCCGCTTGAATGGTCGACTCATCGAGACGCGACATCTCATGCGGCATCCCGACGGTGTATGGGCGGGTTACACCTACGAATGGAATGTGGCAGAGACTGAAGCAACACGAGTGCGTGGCGGCAAGACTGAAGAAATTGACGGCCAGGTCTGGGTATTTCCGGACGAGGCCGAATGCCTCCGGTGTCATACCAATGTCGCCACCGTCGCGCTGGGTCCGGAAACTGCGCAGCTCAACCGTGATTTCACGTATCCGTCTACCGGTCGCACGCACAATCAACTAGAGACACTGGACGCGATTTCAATGTTCTCGTCACCACTACCCGGCGACCCGGCGACGCTTCCGAACATGCCTGATCCCGCGGATATTGCGGCAGACCTTGGCCAAAGAGCTCGCTCGTACCTGCACACGAACTGCGCACAATGCCACCAACCGGGAGGGCCGACACCCGTAGACATCGATTTGCGCTATACAACGGTGTTGCCCGACACCAACGCCTGCGATGTCATGCCTGACGCTGGTGGGGTTGGCATCATGATGCCAAGAATTATTGCCCCGGGTGACGCGACAAGATCGGTACTGGTAGAACGCGTCAATCGACGCGACATCTTCGGCATGCCGACCCTTGGCTCGACGATTCCGGACACAGCAGGCGTCACGCTGCTTGCTGATTGGGTGAACGGCCTGGTCAACTGCAACTGATTTGCCGAGGAAATAACGCTCTAAACACGTGTTTTCATCGGTTTCTGTGACGCCAATCAAGTGAAATGCGGTCTCCAAAGCCCATACTTGTGGGCACTGGAGACGCCATGATTCGCATTCTCGCGACAATTGCTCTTTTATTAGGACTTTGCCTGACGGCAAACGCCGATGTGTGGAAGTGGAAGGATGCGCACGGCGATACCCATTTTGTCGATACCTTGACCCCTATCTACACCTGGGTGGATGACGTCGGTAAGGTGCATTATGCGGACAAGCCGGACCATGAAGATGCCGTTTCGGTCGAGTTGGTTTGGCATTCCGCCGGCACAATCGCGGACGTTGACAGCACTGAGGATGAAGCTGAATCGGACGGCTATGCCTATGCTGGTGAGACCGCTGAAGAGCGGGCTGAACGCGAGAAAGCCGAGGCTTACTATTGCAAGCGCGCGACCGAAATCTATGAATCCTACCTAAATGCTCCGCAGCTTTATCGAACAGGCGATGATGGCGAGCGAGAATACCTGGACAAGAAAGAAGCTGCCGTCACAATCGCTGAGACCAAAGCCAAAAAAGACGAGCTCTGTCGCTAGCAGC
>Ga0224497_10002483_pt1 | contig 10942 bp, 5 predicted proteins | sample SF_Jul11_sed_USG_4_FD_167970 | JGI IMG/M metagenome (GOLD analysis project Ga0224497, IMG submission 167970) | Sediment microbial communities from San Francisco Bay, California, United States - SF_Jul11_sed_USGS_13 | ecosystem: Environmental > Aquatic > Marine > Sediment | place: USA: California...
TCGAGGAACGCCAGCCAGCTGCCGCGCGTGAGGCCCCCGGCCCAGTAACGGTTGTCCTTGCTGACCATGTTCCCGTAGGTGCCGCCGATGTGCTCCAGCGGGTAGCGTTCGAGGAACTCGCCGGTTGCGGGGTGAATTTTGAGGATCTCGTTGCCTCGCGCCACCCAAACGTGGCCGTCGGGCGCCAGCGCAAAGTTACCGAAGGCCGGAGTGTTTAGCCTGCTGCCGAAATCCAGCCGGACCTGCGTGAACTTCTCGGTTCGTGGATCAAACTTCGTCAGCGTGTGCGCCCAGTTTTCCGAGAGCCAGACGATGTCGTCTTTGTCGATCCACACCGAATGCGTTCCCGGCAGCACGCCCGGCGTTTTTTGAATACGGTATTCGGTTACGACTCCCGTCCGCGGGTCGAGCTTCCCGACATACGGGCTGCGGTGCGGCGTATACCAGATATTTCCCTGCGAATCGCCCGCGACATCGTGCGGGGCGAGCAGCATGCGGGGCAATTCGTATTCGGTAATGATCGCCCGCGTACCGGCACCGCGCGGCCGCGGCAGTACCTGTAGCGGCCTGTCGTCCTTCGAGTCGGGTCCGCGCACCCGGGCGAGCCAGGGGGCGATTACCTCTTCCTCCCTCTGTACGGAGAACCCGGAACGCCCGGGCCGGTCGGCGCCGTCGTCGCCGCGACCCGTATCGGAGGAGTGGATCAGCGGCGAGCCCCGGTAGCGGATCATCCGGCGCACGAGCAGGCGCCAGCTGGGTTCGTCGAACCGGTTGCGGAAAATCTGCTGGTAGGAATGGCAGCCGAAACCGCAGGCGCCCTTGAATACGGCCTTCTCCTCGCCGGTGCTCGGCAGGTTGATTATCCATTCGGCGCCGGTGAGCTGGCTCACGATCGCTTCCGTCGGGGGCAGCAGCTCGGTTTCGGACACGCGTTCGAGCACGATGTCATCGAATTCCTGCTGCCTGCGCGCGTTCGCATCGATCCGGATCGCGTTCCTCTGGTACGGCTGAAACTCGAGAGGCCGCGCAATCCGCAAGGTGTACCGGCCGCCCGGCAGTTCGGGAAACTCGTAGCGTCCTGCTGCATCGCTGTACACCGTAGTGCGGATGGCGGTTTCGTCGGCGATGAGCTGTACCAGGATGCCCTCCTGCGGCTCACCCTGCGCGTTCTGCACCTTGCCCACGGGTCCGCCGCCGAAGTTGTCGCGGCCCTCCAGGACGGCACTCGACCGGGTCGCTCCCCGATACCTCGGGTTCGGCGGCGGCTCCTCTCCCTCGAAGCAGCAATCGCCGCTCTTGATATAGCTCACCAGGTCCGCGATGTCTTCGTTGCTGAGGCTATGACGATAGCCGGGCATGAGCGGACCGCCGTTGCGGATCTTCTCCGCTACCGTGTCGTCATTCAGGGGCTCGCCGGACATCAGCACCGGGCGCTGGTAGAGGTTCTTGAGGAGCGCCGCCGGTGTGCCTGCCTGCACGCTGTAGGCGTTGTGGCACATCCAGCACTTGTAGTAATACAACTCTTCGCCGCGCTGGGCACCGCCGGTAGCTGTCGTACTAAGATTGTAAATTTCCGTCGAGCGCTGCAAATTCGGGTCCGGTACCTGTGCCGCTGCCGGCCGGCCAAGGAAGCTGCCGCAAACCAGAAGCACCCCCATCGCAAGGATAACCAGAGATCTTTCTGTCTTTTGCAGGTTCATAATTCCTCCCGTTGCAAGCTGCACCCGTCGCTTGTTGCGAACATTGATGCTTCAGAAAACTTCTAACTTGATCCCGTTCAAACGCGATTGCTCGATCAAGATGGACGTTAAGGAAAAAGCACCCGGGGACAGGCATCCACTGTCCGTCCCCAGACGATTTTAGTGTCACTCATATCGAAAATTGACGATCAGGGGTTTCGGCAAAGAGGTCGTGCCGCCCCAATGAGGCTGTGCCGCAAAGGGATCGATGTTTGTCACTTTAATTGCGAACGTACCCGCCGCCCGGACCTTGCGCTCATCCACCGTAGCCCTCAGCTCGTAGTCGTTGACGAATTCCGTTGGTAACGGAAGATCGCCCATGTAAACCACGGATTTCTTCATGAAGCCTACGCCTTTCAGGGTGAGCGTAAACGTCGCGTCTCCCTCCGTCACGATTCGTGGAGAGATGGACTCGATGCCTGGCATTGGCGCCCCGAACGACCAGGCCGGACCCACGTCCCGCAGCCCGGTGCGATGTCGAATCCCTTTCTCCATGCGTTCCTTCAGCGCCGCGACGAAGTCGTCGGTGTTGCTGTAAAAATTCTTCAGAGGACTGTCGAACCAGGCATGGTAGCCGTGGTTAACCCGCTCACCGTCTTTGATCACCCATTCGATCTGCTGCAAGTTGCGGATGTCCTGCAGAGGATCGGCATTGACGACAAACAGATCCGCCAGCTTGCCGGCCTCGATGGTTCCCTGCTGGTCCAGCACGCGCCAGGCCTCGGCGGGATTCCGTGTTGCTGTCACTATAGCTTCCATGATTGTCAGCCCGACCTCTTCCACGAAGATATCGAGTTCGTGATGCATCGTGATGCCGGGAATTGCCCAGCTGGAGCAATCGGTTCCAGCCAGCAGTTTACCGCCGGCGTCATGAAACATCTTCATGAAGCGCACCATGTTCTGGTAACCCCGGTTGCGGAGCTCCCGTTCGTCGGGCTCGAGGATATCGAATTCCCGGTAGGTCCGGGTTTCCTTGATACGCCGATCTTCGGGTACGTAGGAGAGACGATAATCGTTGTAGAGCCGTATATCCTGCAATTCGTATTCGTCGCGTCTCTTGTTGAATCCTCGTCCAACGGCGATCAGGTCAGGTTCCAAAAAGACGTTCCGATCCACCGCTAACTCGATTAATTCCCTGGCCTTTTGCTCGTCCATATCCGCAAATGGCGTCGGGTTCAGCGAGTGTTCTTCTATCTCCCCCCAGTTCTGCCACTTGGACGGATCCGCGAGGATCGAGTACGCCACACCCGCCGCATGCTCCAGGATATCCGCGCCGGCGAGGATCGCTTCCCTGGCATACACGTCGGGCCCTATGGCCTGGGCAACCACGGGTACGTTGGCCCTGTCGGCTTCCTCGATGGCCGCCTTGTAAGTCTCGAACGAAACACCGCGCATGACACTGACACTGGCCGGTCTGTTGCGCAGCTCGCGCCTCACCTCTGCCCTGGCTTCCTCGGGCGTGTCAGTCTGGGATTCAGCGTTGACGGGTTCCAGGCCCGGACGCCAGGTGCCGCGAACGGTCGGCCCCTGCAAGAAAAGTCTCGGGCCGGGGATCTTGCCGCGATCAATCGCGTCGCGCGTGGCCAGGCTCCAGGTGTTGATTCCGGCCAGGCTGGCCGACGTCACGCCGTGGTTGAGAAACAGTTCCGGCATCCACCATTGATAATGGCAGTGAGCATCGTGCAGCCCCGGCACGATGAATTTCCCGTCCGCCTGCAGCACCTCGGCGCCTCGCGGGTAGGATGCTTGCCCCTTTCGCGATACCGTCTCGATTCGGTTGCCCCGGATGACGATCACGGCATCCTGTACCGGCACTCCGCCGTTGCCGTCGATCAATGTGCCCCCTTCGATGACCAGGGCGGCCGGCTGCTGGGCTCTGGCAGCGATGATTGGGATCATCCCGAGAACAAGGAAACCGCACAAGGCGAGTCGATAAAAGCCGGGCTTTCGCATGGTATTCCTCACTGTTTCGTGATGAAAAAAATCCGGATGTCAGGGCCTGGAGCCCCGTCCTTCGGGTACCGGTAGTGAGTCGCATAAAGAGGCAAGAGAATATTCCTCGAAGCAGATTGAACCCGCCGGATCGTACCCGACGCAGTAATTATTGTGTTATTTGTCCCGGCGCGACCCTCGATCGCTCTGCTTCGAGTGAAGGAGTAGTTGCACGGCAGCCCGAACCTGGCCCGGTCGATTGGTGGACAAATTCGGCCCGGAACTAACGGTTCGTATTCACCGAAATCCGGTTATCTTGCGTTAGCGAAAAATCGAATTTCCCCAAACCAGGCCCGACCAGTGTCCGCCGCCCCACATTAGCAAAGCAGCCCAAGGGGCTGCAACCCGGACCGCGCCGGTTCAAAGAAACGACTCGGGTTGCTCGCGTCCAGGACCAGATAGCTGTTTCCTCCCAGCCTCTGATCCCGGCAGTCCGATTTCGTTTTGCTCTGAATGCCGCATATCGTCAGTCTATGCGTCCAATCCATGCGCCCGCGATCGTCGTGAGGATTCTCGGGTCTTTCCGCCTGTGCATCACTTGGCCAGCGCAATTGATTCCCATCCTCTGTTGCTCCCCGCGACGATAGAGAGATTTGCCTCTGGAGCCGTTCTTATCGCAACTTACAGGGTGCTCTGGATGGTTGCGACGGCACGGCTCATCAGGTGACTGGCGGATTTGCTGGTCCTGCTCCACAATCCCCTGGAGGACATCACGGCCTACGAGGATATCGAGTTGGTTGTGCAGTACGGCAGAATTCTCGACATCGGCTTCCACTACGATTTTGCCAATCCGGTCCCCCTGGCCTCCGATAAACTCTATTCTCTTTACTTGTGTCGGGCCGGTTAGCGAGATTCTAGCCATTGCCTCTTCGCTGTCGCCCGCAGTAATCAGCGAAGGCGGCGGCGATTTTACCCTGAGCGTCAAAGGCAGTGATTTCCTGTCCACGTCCACGATTCAGCTGGGGGATCACCTGCCGCAGACTGAACCGGTCGGTTCCGGCAAAGCTCGGACAACCGTTCCCGCGCTTGGTACGGAACGTGGGGACGTACCTGGTTCAGATCATCCATCGCAATCCTGGCTGGGGCAAGACGAACGTATTGTATTTGATCGGGAAGTTTAAGTAGCCTCCGCGCGCGGAATGCGTTGCAAGAGGGTCGCTATCGGTGTGCAGCTTATTTCGTGAAAGACCTGTTTGTCGAACTGATCGATTTCTCGTATAGAGCATCTTGCAATACCGGACTCCAGGAAAATTTGCGAACGGTCAAAATCACGGCGGCGCTAACGACAAGAGCACCAACCAGATCGATTAAATGATGACCTCCGTGAAGTGGGATTGATAACGCAACAAAAAAATTCAGTACGAAGAATGGATATCGCCAATGCCGCAGACCGGACACGGCGTAACACGTCACAAGTGCCATTATCGTATGGTAAGAGGGCATCGCTATCAGTCCCTGGACGTTCCTGGGGGATATTTCAGGTTGTGCGTTATTCGCCAGAGCTCGAAGCTTTTCGCCGTAATCATTGCCGACTACCGGCTTGATCAGCTGGACTATGTCTTCCGGCATCGTGTAAATAGCGGTGGTTCCGTACGATGGAAATGCCCCCCAGAATCCAATGGTTAACAAGGCTGAAATCGTAAGACACAGGATCATGACGTAGAGTGATTCATGACGGCCAGTGAAACCAAGTATGAGCATGACAATGACTATTTGCGGCAAAGTCGAGTTGTAGGCCCACCCCAAAGATTCGCTGAATGTCGGATATTTTGACATCCATGCAACGAAAGATGGCCAATGAAAACCGAGTGCTGCATCTATCCTGACAAGCACAGGATCAATCGATTCACCGGCGATGCCCAGCAGCAAATAATTCAGTATGGCGCCGACATTTGAAAAAAGTATTAGCAGTGCCGCACAAATCAGCGTGATCCCCAGGCGCTCACCTCCCGTGCGAACATGCCGATAGATGAGACCTAGAACCAGTAGCAAGAGTATTACTGTGGAGGTCAGCGCGAAACCAGCATAATCAATACTTGCGTCGACAAACTGAAACAGAACAATGTCCGCGACAAAAACAAAAATACAGATGTTGAGCAATAGGTTCTCAGTATTCGTGAACATGCCTGAAAAACCGGCTCTGGTTTTTGTCTCAACCTGCACCCAGTACATTGCCCTTCAATCCCGCTTTGGTTGGCGAACGCCGTCGAAAGATCCGGACCAGCAGTCGATGTGATCTTCCATGAAAAAGCGACCGGGAAAGACCGAACCCCGAGCCGCAGGAATGCGCGGAAACCGTGTCGCAATGCGGAGAACACCAGCGCGTCGTGAAGCCATATTTTCCAATTTCTGGGTACAGGATTCTCTGGACATCGCTAAGTCATCTGTCTGTCATGATGGAGTATTGAAGAATCGATCCTGCTGTCACACCAATCTGTGTGTGGAAAGACCGTGAAATCCTCCAGTTGGCACTGATCCAGGTGCGACGTGAATATATAATCGGTAAGAAAGGCAAATAGGAAGTAATTGGGTCACAGTAATTGCGCCAAATCCGAAAACCGGGGTCGGACCACGATTTTCTTGTCAGAAAGATTTCAGGCGCGCAAGACTCGCAGAATCTGCGTCGAATCGCAGTATTGTTGCCAGAAGGATTTCAGGCGTGACTGTCAGGGTTTAAGGGAAAAACGCGGTTCGACCCAGATTCTATAATGATGCCGCCATATCGGCGTGCGCCATCGTCGATTGAGCGTGCTGCCCATCGCCAAGCTGCCACGTCCGCGCATGACGCACGACTTCGGCCGTAGCTGTCTCGGGGTGTGGAATGCGCAGCTCGTCCACATTCGGAATCCGCAGGATCGCACCGGCATGGAGTACGTTAACGTTGCCGCCGAAGGCCTGCGGATTGGCATGAAATAGTCCGATCATCATCTGGTTCACAGTGATGCCATCGTGCAAGACGGTCTTTGCGATGCCGGAAAGCGTTTCGCCGCTATCGACCGGACCGTATTTCCTTTCACTGGCTACCGTTGCCAGACTGGTTTGGCGCGTATGAGCATTACGCCACGCATCCATGTGCTGTGCGACCTGAACTGTAGCAGGCTCGTGCGCTTGATCATGCAGCTCGTCGCCATCCGGAATCCTCAGCATGGCACCTTCATAGAGGACATTAATGTTGCCGTCAAAAGCCTGCGGATTGGTGTTGAACAAAGCGATCATCATCTGATTCATTGTGATACCGTCACTCAGATACTCTTGCGCAATGCCCGAGAGTGTCTCGCCGGACTGTACCGGGCCGTACTGCACAGGCGTACCGGACCGCGATCTGGCTGCAGCTTGAAACGGGTCCGAGCCGACCACTGTGTTGTTCCGTCGATTCGGATGTTGCCTGACGGGTTCGCTCGAGATCCGGGCGACCGGATTGGATAATCGTTCGCCGACAACGGTGCCTCCCACTTTAACAGTGAGCTCCCGCGATCCCATGCGTACGCGGACCGCTCCCTCATTGATCGCGAGAATCTCCGCTCCACCCACTCGGTCGCCTTCTCGAGACACCTGGCCGTTTACCAGAGCCGAGCGATTGGATCGGGAGACGAGGACACCTGTGAGGCGAAAGCTGGATTCGGGTCGAGCGTTAGAGTCTGCGTGGCCGGAAGGCCTGACCGGCTCGGAAAGCACGCCGGATTCCTGACCCGAAACCGATCCACACGCCAGGGCCCAGAATAGAATGAATATCAACGATCGCTTAGACAACATCCCACTCCCGATCCGAATCCGCGACGGCCATTGGCCTCTGAACACACTAAGGGGCGTGCGCCCTTCATTAGCCACTCCGGTTGCATTGAACTTAATACATAGTGTAGATCGGCCCCGGAACGCTATTTCTTTAGCAGAAAAGCCGCTGTTGATTGTTGATCCGGATAAGGTTGGACAAGCGAAAGTATAGATAAAACAACAAGTTATAGATTTATCTGTTGTCTGCCCGAGCCACGAGCCGATAGACAATGCTGAAACTGTGAACTACGTCACAAAATCGCCAAATCCGGGGTCGAGCCGCAGTATTGTCTGCGGATCGATTCCTGCCCCGGCAGTGACGGCCACAGCGATATCACGCCCGTGGACTTCGACCTGCCTCGGAAGCCTCGATACTGAAACGCTCGAGTGCATATCAGAGTCGACGAACGGGTATCACGCTCCGGGCGACGGCCGCTTCAAGGACCGGATTGAAGTGATACCGGGTCGACTGGTGCGACCCGGCTGGAGCGGCGGGCCGGGAAAGTCACCGAAAGCAAGACAGGAATAATCCCGGTTCGACCCCCATTCAGAATTGCTCTTCCGGCAGATCCATCGCAGACCTACTATCCGATGTGGCGGCTTCGAAATAGCCCGCAGACCGTGGCAAGATTTCTTCGGCATAGAACCTCGCGGTAATGATTTTCGCTTTGTAGAAGTCGGCGTCGCCTTCTCTGGCGGCGAGCTTTCCGTGTGCAATTTCGGCCGCTCGCCCCATCTGCCAGCCGCCGATCACGGTTCCCGCCAGCATCAGGTAGTCGAATGCGGCCAGGTAAACAACCGCCGGCTCGTCCTGCGCCTTGCCGAGCAACCAGTTTGTTGCTTCCTCCAGACGCTTGTGACCCGTCGCCACGGCGCTCCGGATTCCGTCGAGCTCCGGGCCACAGCTTGCCAGCCTGGCATCGAATTCAGCCATTTCCCTGAGCAGGCGTTGCATGCCCAATCCGCTGTCAGCGAGGACCTTGCGCCCGACCAGATCATTCGCCTGTATGCCCGTTGTGCCTTCGTAAATCGTCAGTATTTTCGCGTCGCGCAGATGTTGCGCCACACCGGTTTCCTCCACGTAGCCAGTGCCACCGTGAATCTGGATGCCGATAGAAGCCAGTTCCAGAGCTACTTCCGTCATCCAGCCCTTGACAATGGGTGTCAGCAAGGCCGCTCGCTCTAGTGATTTGGCCCGACTGTCAGCGTCTTCGGCGTGATGGGCGACATCTATCGCCGAGGCAGTTACGTAAGCGGTTGCCCGCATAGCTTCGATGAGCGATTTCATTGTCATCAGCATCCGGCGGACGTCGGGATGCTGAATGATCCGGGCGGACTCGCGGCCACCCGGAACCTGACCCTGGACTCTCTCCTTCGCATAGTCGCGCGCGGCCTGATACGAGCGTTCGCTGACGGCGAGACCCTGAACGCCCACCTGCAGCCGCGCCAGGTTCATCATCGTGAACATACACGCGAGGCCACGATTTTCCCGGCCGACGAGATAACCCACCGCACCGCCATTATCACCGAAATTCAGTACACAGGTCGGGCTCGCGTGAATACCGAGTTTGTGTTCGACCGAGGTAACAAAGACATCGTTGCGATCACCCAGGCTGCCGTCATCGTTGACAAGAAACTTCGGAACCAGGAACAAAGAAATTCCGCCGACACCTTCAGGAGCATCCGGCAGGCGTGCAAGCACGAGATGAATGACATTTTCGGCCATCTCGTGATCCCCCCAGGTAATGAATATTTTGGTGCCACTGATCTTATAGTGGTCGCCATCAGGCACGGCCTGCACTCTGATTTTCGCAAGGTCGGATCCCGCTTGCGGCTCCGTCAGATCCATCGTCGCGCTCCATTCACCGCTGACCATCTTCGGCAGGTAAATCTGCTTCAGTTCATCGGTGGCATGAGCCTCAACGGTTTCAATCGCTCCACTGGTCAACATGGGGCACAATCCCAGCGCCAGATTCGCCGCCTGCCACATTTCGGCCGTGGCACATCCGATCAGGGCAGGCAGTCCCATGCCGCCGAAATCCTGGGAGCAGTCCAATCCCTGCCAGCCACCCTCGACGAACAGTTGATAGGCATCGGAAAATTCAGACGGCACTTTTACAACGCCGTCTTCTACCCGGCAGCCTTCCTGATCACCAATGACGTTAGTGGGACTCAGGACTTCGCGGGCAAATCGCGACGCCTCTTCCAGAATCGGTTCCAAAAGATCGTCGCTTACATGTTCGAATCCCGGCAAGCTGCTGATTTGCGGCAAACCCGCGAGTTCGCTGATTACGAAATTGAAGTCTCTGAGTGGTGCGGAATATTCGGTCATCGATTCTTTGCCTTGTTTGATTTAATCGTGTAATCCATGAATCGATCACAACGCCTGATTTGTCACAGAATGTCGATTGATCCGGATACGCAGCGCATGCGGCACAGTCCAGTCTCCTCGTCACCTGTCGACGTTGATAAACGATCCTTTAAGTGTAACGACATGAACCTTATTCTCAGTTAACCCAAGATCCTTTCATATTCGAACAAATACGCACTACCTCATCGTGGTAACGAGCAGCATTAACACCACAAGCCACTGATTGTCAGGGATTTTATGCCACAAACTGAGAGTCCCTGGTTCACCCCTTTTATCGCTCCCAGGGTAGGAATCGTCCGTCCAAGTCGGTCAACCGGGCATACTGAACATCGCGACCGGCAGCGCTAGCAGGATCGCCAGTTGGTGCGTTGCGCATTCAGGTGTCGACAAAGTTTCTTTCACCGGGTCGACGCCCGTCAAACGAATGGCCAGCGGCGTTGCTTGCTGCCAACCCGTCGCTCGCGATACTGTGCGCACTGCGCACGAGTTTGTAACCAGTTCTCTGCGATCAGGTGATCCAATCATGATTCAGGTAGTCAACATAGCCGTCATTCCCGGCGACGGCATCGGCAGGGAAGTCATTTCACAGGGAATTCGCGCACTGGAAGTCGCAGGCGGCAAGTATGACGTGGAGTATCGGTGGACTGAATTCGACTGGTCGTGTGAAACATTCCACGAAACCGGTCGCATGATGCCGGAAGATGGTATAGATCAATTGCGGTCGTTTGATGCGATTTATCTAGGCGCCGTGGGATTTCCCGGAGTCCCGGATCACATTTCTCTCTGGGGGCTATTGATTCCGATTCGTCGGGAGTTCGACCAATACGTAAACCTGCGACCCGTGCGCCTTTTCGCAGGTGTTCCCTGCCCGCTGGCAGGTAAAGAGCCGGGTGATATCGACATGCTTATCGTTCGGGAAAATTCGGAGGGAGAGTACTCCTCAATCGGCGGCATTCAGTACGCGAACACCGATTTTGAAATTGTTACGCAGCAGAGTGTCTTTTCACGGCGCGGGACGGACCGAATCTTGCGCTACGCCTTCGAGTTGGCAAGAAGTCGAGAAGCCAGG
>Ga0224497_10002484_pt1 | contig 10933 bp, 11 predicted proteins | sample SF_Jul11_sed_USG_4_FD_167970 | JGI IMG/M metagenome (GOLD analysis project Ga0224497, IMG submission 167970) | Sediment microbial communities from San Francisco Bay, California, United States - SF_Jul11_sed_USGS_13 | ecosystem: Environmental > Aquatic > Marine > Sediment | place: USA...
CTCGTGACGGAAATAAGCCCAATCATGACCGCGAAGGCGTTGAACGGATCCAGATCTAGGGTAAAAGGCAAGAGAATCGCCAAGCCGACCAGGCCGCCAAGGCCAGGAATGGCACCCAAGGAGAGGCCCATGACTACGCCGAGCAATAAAAAGGATAAACTCCAGGGAATGAAATCCCAAAAACAGGGGCAACCGAAAATGTTCTGCACCGCGCTCAGGGCTGCATCCAACATAAAGATTCCTGACTAACCACCGCTTATCGTTGATAGAAGACCCTGCCACATTTCAGCCGATCGCACAAAACCCGATGGCCTGGCGACAAAACGAACTGGGGAGCTTAGTTGACAATCCAAGGACAAACACATACGAGAGACTTATCAACGATTAAGAGGGGTTTCAGAATGAATATTATCCAAAAGGTGATCGTGGTCTTCGCCGTCGTCTTTTGTCTCACCCAAGTAGGAACTGCCGAAGAGTTTTACGAGGGGAAAGAATTGAACATGATCGTGTCTGCCGACGCCGGCACGTCTTACGATCTCTACCCGCGACTTGCCGCGCGGCATATCACAAAATACATCCCTGGAAACCCAAAGATCGTGGTCAAGAACATGCCCGGAGCGTCAGGTATGGTGGCCGCCAACTGGCTGTACAACGTCGCAAAACGTGACGGGGTCACCCTGGGCGCCATTCATCGGACCCTACCGCTCACCCAGGCACTCGGCGTTCGTCAAGCCAAATTCGATCCGGCCAAATTCATCTGGCTCGGAACGCCGGTACAGGAAACCGCATCGTGCTTTGTCAGAGCCGATAGCGCTTATAAATCCGCGGCGGACCTCGTTTCGGCTTCGAAACCAGTTAAGATGGCCGCAACCCAGCCACGCTCGGATGTTTTCATCGTGCCCGCCATGTTGAATGACGTTGCCGGAACCAATTTAAAGGTGACCTCGGGATACCGTGGTATCATGGCGACCGCCTTGGCCGTGGAAAAAGGCGAAGTGGACGGAATCTGCGGCTGGGGTTACGCGTCTTTGCGAGTCCTCAAATCGGACTGGTTCAAGAAGGATTATATCAAGATCCTCATACAGATCGGCCGCGCCAAGCATCCGGAACTAAAAGACGTACCTCTCGCATCCGATCTCGCCAAGCCGGGGAAGGAAAATATTCTCGCGGTGTACAACACCCAGCTTTCCGTCGGCCGACCCTGGGTCGCACCTCCCGGCGTGCCCCCGGACCGGGTAAAGATCCTGCGCCAAGCTTTCGTCGATGTCATGAAAGACCCTGGCTTTCTGGCCGACGCGGAGAAGGCCAAGGTACAGATTAACCCGCTCCCCGGTGAGGAGCTACAGACGCTCGTAGAACAAATGGTGGACATTCCTGCGGAAATGAAGCCAGCGCTAAAGAAGATATTCAAGTATTGAGTGCTACCCACCCCGGAATACAGAGGGAGCAGGGTGTTCCCTGCCCGGCGATCGCTAACGAACGGCTCAAGCGCAACCGCGGCGGCGATATCGTGTTGCAACTGAAAAATGCATTCAAAGACGGCGCCACCCATATCGTCATGTCGCCGCTGGGGTTCATGCAGCGGCTTGCCGCTCTGGTGCCCGTCCGCGCTTACACTTTATTCGCTTCCATGACGTGCTGGCGCACATGAGTTGGGCCAGGCTGCTCAAACGGGTCTTCGACTGAGAATCGAGAGATTTGACTGCAGGATTGAACTGATAGACGCAACGGACGAATCAGAAGGGATTTGTTGCCGACTTGCAAATCTTGCTTGCGGGATTCCGGCTTGTTGATTTGACGACTCGCCGGTGGGGTGATATCGCTCGCGTCAGAGGAAAAGGTTGTTTGAAGTTTCTATACAGCAAGCGCTAGCTTTGGCTCTATCGCAGGAGCCGGACTCGAGCGCTCGGGTTTTAGCGTCTAAGGAGGAAAGATTAATGAAGCATTTGCATCCTGTTGTGACTATTGCCGTGGCGGCTCTGGTGGCCGCTGCTGCGTCGTTTGTGTGGTTGAATCCGGCGAGTGCCCAGCCAAAGACCGTGGCAGAGTTGGCGGCTTACCAGGGTCCTGACCGGCAAAAGATTCTGGAAGAAGGGGCCAAGAAGGAGGGAACCTTCACCTGGTACACTTCCGGGACGGTGCCAACGCTGGTGCTTCCTACCATCAAGGCCTTCAACCAGAAGTATCCGGACATCAAGGTCGACTACTTTCGAGCAGACGGAAGGTCGCTGCTGACGCGGCTCCTGGAAGAACAGCGTTCCGGCAATATGAAAGTTGACGCGATTGGACACAATGGTCCCTTCTATTTCGAAGGTCGCGGAATTAGCCAGCCATACTATTCGCCTGAGCACGCGGCGCTCGAAGAGGGGGCAACGAGTACGGAACCGGGCGGCAAGCTTCCGTTCTGGGCCGGTCACTGGGAAACCTGCATGATCACCATGTACAACACCGACAAGATTTCCAAAGCGGACGCCCCCAAGACCTATCAGGATCTTCTAAAACCGGAGTTCAAAGGTAAGATGACATTGCCGACAACAACTACAGGCTCATACTTCGTGGGTAACATGCTCATCCATCAGGGCGAAGAATTCCTCAACAAGCTGGCCAAGCAGGATGTTCGGGTACAGAAAATATCGGGCGGCGCATTGGGTAGTCTGGTGGTTGCTGGCGAAGTGCCCATGACACCCGCCACCTATACCTCCACCGCAGCCGCGAGCTTGGCGAAAAAGGCGCCGATAGGGGTTGCTTTTCTGGAACCCGTTGGTTGCTCCATGGCGGGAATCATGTTGGGAAAAGATGCGGCGCATCCGCACGCCGCCATGTTGTTCATCGACTTCACCCTGTCCAAAGCCGGCGCGGAAGCGCGTGACCCGCGCTACGCTTCACCGCGAAAAGATATGGCAGGACGAGGTATCGCGGCAAGCCCGTTCAAGAAGTTCTACTATCAGCTCGTGAAAGATCCGATCAAGACACAAAGGGGATGGAACAAAATATTCGTGCAGAAATTCGTCGAAGGGCGATAGAGAATCGCAAAAGAGCGTTGGCGCGGCAGCATAGAGTGACGCTCTTTGCTGCGCGCGCCTTGATTTGACGCTAGTTGTTTTCGGTACGCAAGCACCGTGAATAGAACTGGTTAGTCGTGGATACATGGACACTGTTCTACGTAATCGCATAGGGGCGTTGGCTTCCTGGACGCCTAATTCCCAGTGGCTCGGTCTAGCTGGAATGGGATGCGTCCTGGGTTTCCTGGTGGTGCCGCCACTTTTCTTTCTCGTTCGTACGAGCGTCGATCCCGGTTACTTTGGCGAGGGCGCCTTTACCCTGGAACACTACGAGAACGTCCTCGAAGCAACTACTTTCACGCTGCTCACCAACCTGTTCGTGTTCGCCGGCGGCAGCGCCTTGCTAGGACTAATTTTCGGGATTCCCCTGGCCTGGATCGTGGAAAGGACCAATACACCATTTCGCGGTCTCGTATATATCGCCGCCTGGGTTTCTTTTGCCACTCCGCTGGTAGCCAAGGGCATCGCGTGGATCCTCCTCCTGGGCCCCGAAGCCGGCATGATCAATACCTGGCTCATGGACCTGTTCAACCTCGAGAACGTTCCTTTCAACGTTTTCTCCATGGGCGGCATGATCTTCGTCGAAGGAATTCTCTGGGCGCCACTGGTGTTTCTGCTCATGGCTGCGCCCCTGCGTCACATGGACCCGTCCCTGGAGGAAGCTTCTGCCATGTCCGGGTCGGGAACCGTCCGTACCGCCTACCAGATAACTCTCAAGCTCGCGTTGCCGAGTATCCTGTCGGTGTTGTTGCTGGCGTTCGTGCGGTCGATGGAAGCCTTTGAAGTTCCAGCGCTCATCGGGTTACCCGCCAGGGTCATTTTGCCCATCACCAAGATTTATATTTCCCTCGAGCTCACAGCGACGCCGGACTATGGTGTGGCCAGCGCTTACGCGGTGGTGTTGCTGGCATTGGTGGGAGCGGCCTTGTACGCCTATGCGCGGGCCACACATGCTGCGCACAAGTTTCAGACGATTACCGGCAAAGGATTTCGGCCACGAGTCCTGGATATCGGCAAGTGGAAGTACGTGACGCTTGCGTACGTGCTGATTCTGCCGACCCTGATCATACTTCCGCTCATCGTCTTGCTGTGGGTATCATTTTTGCCTTTTTCCATGCAGCCCTCCTGGGAGGCGGTCTCTCGCCTCACCCTGGCAAACTACCCGAGGGTGTTCAGAAACACGGCGGCTCTTTCCTCCCTCACGAATAGTGCCATTGTCAGCGCGGCATGCTCTACTTTTGCCGTGTTGATTACGGTCATCGTCGCCTGGACGGTTATCCGGACAAAGATGACGGGGCGTTGGGCCCTGGACGGGCTGGTGTCTTTTCCGCTGGTGTTTCCGGGTCTGGTTTTGGGGCTTGCGGTCTTGCGGACCTATGCTTCACTGCCGATTCCCATATACGGAACCTTGTGGATAATAATCATCGCCTACATTGTTCGTTATTTGCCATATGCGGTTCGATTCTTTTACCCGGGCATTCTGCAGATTCACAAGGAGCTCGAGGAAAGCGCCCGGATGTGTGGAGCGACCTGGGCCTACATGTTCCGGCGCATCGTGCTGCCATTGTTGATACCTGCCATAATGGGTGCGTGGGTGTGGATCTTTCTTCAGAGCATAAAAGAGTTATCGACCGCGGTTCTCCTCGCGGGTCCGGGAACCCAATTGGTGTCCGTGTTTATTTTCGATCTCTGGGAGGATGCACAACTGGTCGATTTGGCTGCGTTCGTCAGCGTTTTTTCCGCGGGTTTGATTGTGCTGGCCTATGTCGCGCAGAAGCTAAGCAACCGATTCGGCACCCACGTGTAACAGCACGATGCTGGCCATTTTCAGCGTGCTGTCATGTTTCTCACCGCGTTCCAGCGCGACCTTCTGTAAGAAATAAAAAAGATTTCTTGGACGCGGTTATTGCCAACAACCGGCAGTTATTTCGGGACGAGGACGATGGCGGCCGGATCCAACACGGCAAACGCTTTGTCGCCGCGTTTCATTTCCAATGAGGCTTCACCTGCCGCGGCGATCGTCTGATTGCCGACGGATAGTTCGTATTCGATACGATCGCCCAGGTAGGCGGCTATCGAGACTGTGCATTCTAGGCAGGGTCGCCCATCCATAGCAGGTGATCGGCGGACCTCTACGCTATGGGGTCTAATCCGTACCAGAATCGGTTTCTCAGGCGCCAATCCTTCCGTGCTTGGACAGTCAATTGTGTTGCGCTCGGCGCCGTCAACCTTGAGCCGACACTTGCCCGTATCAGTCTCGACGACCGTGCACGCGATGTAGTTCATCTGGCCGATGAAGTCCGCCACGGATGACGTCTTGGGCCGCTCGAAAATGTCGCGAGGACCGGCGAGCTGTTCGATGTTGCCGGAGTCCATGACGGCTATGCGGTCCGACAGCACCATGGCTTCGGCCTGGTCGTGGGTGACATAAATGCAGGTGATACCGATGCGTTGTTGGAGATTTCGGAATTCCAGTCGCATCTGTTCACGCAGTTTTGCATCGAGATTGGAAAGCGGTTCATCCATGAGCAGAAGTTTGGGCTCAAACACCAGCGCCCGTGCGACGGCTACTCGCTGTTGCTGGCCGCCGCTCAGCAGGGATGCGGACCGGTCGTCCAGACCGTCGAGTCCAACCATCGCCAGCACTGTCTGCACTTTTTCTTTTATGGATGTTTTGGGAAAGCTTTGGGCTCGCAGCGGATAGGCCACGTTCTCGAAGACCGTCATGTGGGGCCACACCGCATAAGACTGGAACACCATCCCCATGGCCCGATTCTGGGGTGGCACCGATGTTCGCGTCACGGTTGAGGTTAACACTTGGTCGCCCATGGTGATTTCACCGGAGTCCGGTTGTTCGAGGCCGGCAACGAGTCTCAATGTCGTGGTCTTGCCGCACCCACTGGGGCCCAGCAGCGTGAGGATTTCGCCGTCCTGGATGTCGAAATCGATATGGTTTACGGCGACGACGTCGCCAAAGGTCTTCGTTAGATCTCTGACCGCTAGCGCAGGCATAAAATGACTCCCTCGATTGCGAGGACGAATCTAACCAACCTGTGGGAGTGGGTCAAGGCGAAACAGAACACAGGAGGAGACACCGTGGAAAAGATCATAACATTTCTCGCGGGCTATTGTTCTACCGGTCGGGTACAACACGCAAACCCAGCAGAGCGTTCGACATCTATTATCGACGTTCTAAGCAAGAAGTGACCAAGAACAGGTCATGAGCCCAGCGCTCCACCGCGCCCCTGCAGGATTGGTTAGACTACCCGCCGGAGTATTTTCCTACTTACTTTTTTGACTTTCTAACCAGGAATTGAAGACTTTCCTTCGCCTTGGGCGTCATCGCCATGATTTGCTCGACATAAGTCGCGATCTGCTCCGGCGTCACATAGGTCACGTCCAATTTCGACTTCTCGGCCTCGGCCAAGAATTCAGGATCCTTCATTGTCGCCGCAAACGCCGCGCGCAGTACGCTTAACCGCTCCTTTGGGGTACCGGGCGGCACAGCGAAGGGACGCTGAAACTCGTAAGTTGCGATCCATGCTCGGTACATCGCGATATTATCGTCGCCTTTGATAATTTCAGGAATGAGCGGCACGTCCTTAACTTCTGGATCTTCCCATCTGCTATGAATCAAGAAAGGTATCATCTTGTCTTCACCTTCCGCATCGAGCATGGCCCTCATGGTTGTTCGCATGGACTCCCAAGTCTGGCAGCCCCCGTCCACCTCTTTTGACCGCATGGCTACCGAGATGGTCCCAGTGCCCGTGTAACCGCTGATGACGTCGAACTTGGTATTCAAGACTTTGTTCAGGATTTTTGGCAGGTCGTCGTAGGTGGAACCGGCCCGGGTTGCCCCCATTTTAATCCTCTTATTTGATTTAAGAATGTCCTCGAAAGACTTAAGGCCGCTGTGGGCCATGATCGCGCAGACCGGCGTTCCTTTGGTGGGTGCGCCGATCCAGCCGAGCTTCCGTCCGTCCAGTCTCACTGCCTTGTCGCCAAGCGCCTGGCGCAAAACATACGCCCCGTTCCAAATCCCCACCGTTAAACCGTCAGCTTTGGCGCCCTTGTAGGTATAATTGGCGGCGATCAGACTGCCGGCGCCGGTCATGTTTTCTACCACCACCGAAGGATTTCCGGGAATGTGTTTAGGGATATGCCTGCTTACCAAGCGAGCCGCGAGATCATAACCACCTCCCGCGGCAAAGCCCACGACAAAGCGGATCGATTTGCCCTTGTAAAAATCCTCCGCCGACACCGAATTTGGAAAACTAGATTGAAAACCGATTCCGATTACAAACGCGACCGCAACCATTACTAACTTGTTCATGCGCGACTCCTTTATCCCGTAGAGATTGCTATAACTGGGTGTGCGCTCCAGAAAACACAACTTGAAGCCGGAAGAGCGCTATCAAACTAACACAACTGCTCTTTACCTCACTTTAACTCCAGGTGGTTGTTAGCGTCAATGAAGAAATCAAACGAAATTAGCTTGGCGTCCCTTCGACGAGCCTCAGGACATGCTTGGAGTGATAAGATTTAGATTCGAAATCCATCTCTGGAGTAAAGGCACAAAAATCGTAGCTCTAGAGCTAATCGGCCGTTTCAGGGAACTTTCACGAGATTTGTTCGATTCAGTAGTCCGTTCCATCCTAAGCCGTTGATGTGCCGAAAAGAAAACGGCGGCCCCGATAAGGGACCGCCGTTGGCGAACCAGCACAGCGCACTGAAATTTCGCAAAGACGGGGTTTGCGATCCCGTTAAACGTTGCCCTCGCCTAATTCGTTCTCGTTAAGTCGCTGTCCTCGTAAAACGTGATATGTGGCCCATCAACAACGCCCGCAACGTCCTTCTGGTATTGCTTTAGTTCCGGGTTGCCCAAAAACGCCTTCGCGGCATCCGAAGTTGCCCATATCATAAGCAGCACCAACGAATTTCTGTCCGCCGGATCTCGATAGATTGTAACACGCTCACAGCCTTTCGCTTTACGTGCCTCAGCCTTGGCGGCAAACGCCTTCGCGAACTGATCGTAATCCTTGACCTTGACCCTAGCTATTGAATGCGCCATCGTATTTTCCTCCTGTCAGAAAACCGCTCTAAGGTCTTGCTGTCTGTGGTCGATCAGAAACAAAAATAGCCAGCACACTCCGGGCCCAAATTGCCAGAGCGGCTGGCTTCAAACAATTCTGATGGAATTGCTCCTGCGAGGTAACATGACGTTTTCCCTCGTTGATCGTGATCGGATCTCGGAGCACATTTGCGGAAGTAAGCATCTAAACCGGTATCAGGGATAAGACGATAATGTCAAACGAGTTTTGGATAACATGTGGCGCTCCATCGTTGCTGAGATTGAACGGCAAGACACATCACTGTGATCTCTCGGCAGGAGTTTGTCGAGTAACAAAAATTTGAATGCGATAACTCCTGCCGAGAGTGATTATATACGCGTCCCCGTTAAGGGGTTCTACACGCTGTTCATCTCGCCACAGACTCGGGCAGCCGCTAACCCATCTTGCGCATTTCCTCGATTGAGAAAGCCCGGATAAATTTCATTTTCACGTTGCCTAACGACTGGATACTTGCCATGAACTTGTGAATAGGTTCAGGGCCTTCCGCTTCGATGACGATCGCCGCATCATGCGGTCCGCCCGGTGTGAAGTGGACATCTTTTACGTTGACACCTAGCTTCTTCGCCTCAGCTATAGAGGCTTCCGCTCGATTCGGAGATTCTTTGATGCCCCGTCGCCCTTGATCCGTCAAGTCTGCCAAAATAATTCCCTTAACCATAAAGCACCTCCCTTGAATTTTACTGACCTCTGTTTGCCTCGGCGATTGCTGGTAGAAACAAAGTGCCAGCTCACCCCAGTGCGATACTTACCGGAGCGGCTGGCATTCGACAATTCTGCGGGTATTGCTCCTTCGAGGTAACATGATGATTTCCCTCGTTGATCTTGATCGAGTCTCGGAGCCAGATTGCGGGAGAAAGTGCCTAAACCACCATCAGTGGTGACACAACAATGTCAGACCAGTTTAGGAAAAAGCTCGTTTGGCGAATTTCACAGGAGTGAGTCGTCGGAGAATTATGTTGAATCTCAGGGCACGGATAAAGAGGAAAAACGATCTTAAAGGCGATGGCCCAAATCTCAGATCAACCAACTCAAAGACCCTCTCATGTAATATTGCTCCTGTAAAACTACCAGTCGATTGGCCTACTCCCCAACGGTTACGCTAAACCCATTGCGACACAGTGACCGTGAATGCCTTTCCGTTAAGGTGATCACATCAATCCCATCGCAAAATGATTCTCCCCGATCACGCCATAGGCGAGTGTGTCGACGGCTGGCTGCTCGCTGGATCAAAGGTTTTTTTCCGGCCGCCACAGTTCGGAAGGTCGACTACGATCATCCCAGCCGATCTGCTCCATATCGCAGTAAAACTGGACCCGGTTACCATCAGGGTCACAAAACTCAATGGTAGCATCCATCCCCGCAGTCTTTCGCTCCGGGCCGACGACTTCTATTCCCTCCGCCCTCAGTTCCTCCGCCTTTTGCTTGAGGTCGTCAATCCGATCCACCTCGTAGGAGATTTGCTGGATTTCCATCCGATCGTTTTGAGCACGGTCCAGCTTCTCCTTGGGAAGCTGAAAGGCAACTGTATCGTGGTGATCATGGCTACATCGCATGAAGACTGCTTTTCCCGGAAACTCGTCGGAGATTTTGAGGCCCACCACGTCGGTGTAAAATGTCTTCGTTTTCTCGAGGTCTTTGACGTAAATACCCACATGTCCGAGTTTTCGTGGCCGCAACATTTTGATCCCTCCTTTCGTTCGGCTAGGGAACCGAATCCAAAGAATCCTAACGCGCCTGACCGCCTTCTAGTTAAGCTCTAAAGAATCCTACCTCAACGACCAATCACTCCAGTTCCTTTCGAACCCATTGCTCCTTCGGTTTGCTGATGCCGTCCCACCCAATCTGATCCATTTCGCAGTAAAGCTGTATATTGTTCCCATCTGGATCGAGGAAATCGATAGTTTTGTCGTTCCCAGGACCGCGCTGATGTAACCCGGATACTATCGTTACGCTATTTTTCTTTAACAAATCGAGGGCTTCTCTGAGGTCTTCGATTCGATCGACTTCATAGGAGATCTGCTGAATTTCCGTTCTCTTCGCTTGGCCCGAATCTTGGCCATTTTCGGGGAGAGGGACAAGCACGGTGTCGTGGTGATCGGTGCTACAACGGAGAAAGACAATGCCCTGCTCGTTTACGTCTGAGACTTTAAAACCCAAAATGTCTGTATAAAACTTTTTTGACTTCTCGACGTCCTTCACAAAGATTCCCACGTGCCCTAATCTTTTTACCTTGAACATAGGCCACCTCCTCTTGGGGAGCGGTATTCTTACTTCGATAGGCAATATGGTCGGAGAATCTGCGAGACACCTTTTCTTGGTGAGATTCAGCAAAAGCCGTACCAATGAATTGTGTGCAAATAAAAAGGAATATGATAGGCCTTGGCGACTTCGACGCCGGTGATTTTCTCAGTATCTATAAAAACCTGCGGCAGTTTCGTAATTCTCGGAAAAAAAGAGCCGGGCTGGTTTCTATGAAACGGACCTTTCATGACAATATGCTTGCCAACAGTCACGCACGATGGACCTAAATTTTAGATGCCACAAATAGTCGAAACGGCACCATTTCAATTCGGCACTAAGGGGCAAGACTGAACTGTAAGACGAAACGGACAAATCTCACAGGATGGAGTGGTCGGAGAAATCAATTCAATGCTACGCCGTTGATGCGCTCAAAAACAAAATCGCGATTTCCACTTAACACAAAGGTGATTGACACCCCGCCGGTGCGGCGCTATAGCT
>Ga0224497_10002486_pt1 | contig 10930 bp, 9 predicted proteins | sample SF_Jul11_sed_USG_4_FD_167970 | JGI IMG/M metagenome (GOLD analysis project Ga0224497, IMG submission 167970) | Sediment microbial communities from San Francisco Bay, California, United States - SF_Jul11_sed_USGS_13 | ecosystem: Environmental > Aquatic > Marine > Sediment | place: USA: California...
CAAAAGAAACAATCTCGTTTGGATACTTCTTGACTAACATGGATACAAACTCATCCATGAATTGTTTTAGTTTCTTGTTTTGAATTGGCAATAAAGACCGAATTGTTTTGTTTGGTAGGGATTCATAAAGTGTTCTGATGAATAGTGTGATGGACCCTATCTAGACTTACATTCATTGTAAAAAATCAGAATTGTAACAAGTCATAAATAATTCAAAGCAATCAAAAGCATGATCATCATTCATGCCACAGACAAGACCCATCATCAGCATTGAAAACGTTGTGGCATCAGCTACAATCAACCAAGACTTGGATCTTGTTGACATTCAGAAAAAATTTCCCAAAGTAGAGTACAACCGTGAGCAGTTTCCAGGTGCTTGCTTTAGACTTGAAAAACCAAAAACTGCCACCTTGCTGTTTCGGACAGGAAAAATGGTGTGTACCGGTTCAAAGTCTGAAGAGATGGCAAGAAAGGCAGTAAAAATGGTAGTTGAGAGCCTCAGAGAAAAGAAAATCAAGATAAAAAATGATGCCATTGTAACAGTACAGAATATCGTGGCATCCATTAATCTTGGAGGGACAATACATCTGGAAAAGGCAGCAAGAACCGTACCCAGAAGCATGTATGAGCCAGAACAGTTTCCGGGGCTAATCCACAGGATGGTTGACCCAAAGGTGGTGATTTTGATTTTTGCATCAGGCAAGCTGGTGTGTACTGGCGGTAAGACCGCACAGGATGTCTATCGTGCAGTAAACTCGTTGCATGTATTACTAGAAGAAAAAGAACTGATGATATATGACTAGATTGAATAAAGTAATTTAAAATTTCAAGAATTGATTGTTAAAAATACAATCACCCTTATCAATTCGGTATCAATTCGGAGACATCAAATTATCAATTCGGTATCAATTCGGTGGAACGGTTGTCTTTCCGGTAACACAATTTATCTTTCCGGTACTGTTTTCTATCTTTTCGGGAAAATATTCCTACATTACCGGATTGATAACTATCTTTTCGGGGAGTCAAAATAATTTTTCCGGATTGATATTTCCGAAACTCCCAAGAGTTTGTCAATATTTTCCGAGAGTTTTGATCGCTAATCTATCTTTCCGGTTATCAATTCGGTGTAATTCCCAAAACTTTTCCGATATTTTCCGAGAGTTTTCCGAGACTGCCGGAAAGATACCGAAAAGATAGTCTGATCGCAGCAACTCTATTTCTGCAATTTATTGATTAAATCTGATGTTCAATTCCTTCATTGGACATTTTCGGACATTGTCCAATTTTGTCCACGGATGACTGTCCAATAAAGTCCAGGATTGTCCAAAGAACAATTGTCCAATCGAAGTTTTGTCCAATTTTGTCCGACAATGGGACTTCCAAATTGCTCAGAGATGCAGAAAAGAATAGCAATGCATATGAGCTTGTATTTTGGGCAATTATTCATTGAGGGCATTTGTGTTTGTGTTAATTGCAATTATGGTTTCTGGAACCATTTTGCCTGATGTCTTTGCCGAAGAATCCTCGTATACATTTGACTATTATCCAGGTTCCTTGAGATTTGATGCAAATTTAGAGGATGTCTCATGTGATGCACTAACCCCAAACCCAATAACCAAAACCGGAAGTTCCCTGAACATTGATGAAATGGATGACCATTTTTTCATAACTCTTGGCAAGACTGATTCAGGGGAATATCACTATCTGCAAATCAATCTTCCTGACAACGGCGGAAAAGAACATCTGGAATCATATGTTCTGGATTTTAAGAAACAAGGTAAGGTTGTTTATGGCGGACTGTATCAGGATTATCCTCAGCTTGCAGTATACATTGAAACAGATGTAAGTTCGCTTCCCATGGATGAAAATTCATACAAGAGATTCTTTATTGGAGAAAGCAAAAACATAACGCATCAAACTGACAGTTTGGATCCCGGAGATTACGACCTTCATGCAATACTGTTCCAGTCAGACAGGACAAACTGGATCGGCGATGAGATTTGTGCCATATCCCTTAACTGGCCAATAACAATTGATGGTGATGGAAACATCATCCCAAGTCAACCTCAAACTTCTGTGGGAAGGATATATCCAATTGAGACTGATTCTGATGCACTGTCTGAGACAGACAGAATAATTGAGCATGCAGACAAAGCACAGTCTGATGAAACATCATCCCTTGTACATGATGATATGATGGTAAAAGAAGATTCTACTGTGACCAAACTAGAGTGGAGTAGTACGAGTTACCGAGCACCAGGAATTGGTGTGTTACATGTAGTTGATCCAGATATGAATTTGAATCAAGACCGAATAGATGCCTTTAACATTCAGATATGGTCTGATTCTGATGCTAGAGGTGTTGACCTTACGGTAATTGAGACTGGAGATGTCACTGGAATATTCAAGGGTACCGTGACATTTACTGTATCTGATGAGTCGTCAGGAGATAGACTCCGAGTGTCACATGCGGATGTCATCACTGCAGAATATCTTGACAGTGTATCATCATCAGACCCAAATGCATCTGCAGACAATCCTGTCATCATCACTGCCAAATCAGTGATAAAAGAATTGCCTGTATCACCATTAAAACAACAAATGTCTGGAATTTTGCCTCAAGACGTTATGTGCAAAGAGGGATTAGAAAAGATTTTCAGACATAACGGTTCTGGAGTTTGTACCAAACCATTGACTGTTGAAAAATTAATTCATAGAGGATATGGGACGATGATTTCTAATTGATAATAAAAATCTGCAAATGATAACAAAATGAAACCTAGACTTTTGATAATTGGATCTTAAGACCAACAACGGTTAGTCGCTTGGTGAGAGTTCCAATTATTAGTAATCAAACAGAAATAGTATTTAGATCATACTGAGGAATCATACGTTTGTCTTTTATGCAAATTTTGCAAATTGTGATTCAGGATTCTGCTGATAAGATTCATCTAACTGTTTAACCAACCGACCATAACCGTCCAAGGGATGGGCATACTTTGGCCCATCCTTTTCAAATCATCTTTTATCAGTTATTAATTAACACCAATCACCTGATGAATAAGATGAACGAATCATCCGTTTTGCTTTTATTCAAATTTTGCAAACACTACACATGAGCAATCAAGATAAACAAAACAAATCAAGTTGGGAAGAAGTACAGGGACTGTCCTGGATTTTTTACGAGGACTAGTTACGTTTGGGGTTTCTCAAACCCAAGTCTCCCCTTACAAAACATCAGAAGTACTTATGAACTTCTCATAATTCCTTTGATCAGGTAATGAAATTTCTTGTTCTTTTGATTCTAGTTGGATTTACAGGAATTATCTCAACACAGCAAGCCTTTGCAGAGGAAGATTCTCTTTCTTTTGATTCTGTACATGACTTTTCAGAAAAGGGTTTTGACACAGGGCGATTCGGTTATCTTACCTACGGCGAGAAATTTTACCAATACAAATCTGAACCGTTGGGGGCGCCTGCAGCAGAATCCTATGACAGATGCCATTTTACGTCATCGTTTGTTCTTGATGAGAACTCCTTTTCAGAATCAGGAAATGTAATTTACCGGTTTCCAGATGACATGGTCTGGCCTGGCGGATATGACAACAGTACATTTTACATTGTAAGATCCCCCTCGTTTAACTTTCCAGACGATAACAACTTTGAGAAGTTGACTCCAACTAAAACCGATTATGGGACAGTTTTAGAGTTTGAGATTGTAACTGGACTCAACACCTTTGTTGCAAACTCTACTGCCTTTTGGGATTCTCAAAAATCACAAATAATGGATTGTTCAAATCCTCTTGATTTTAAAAAACAGGAATATGGATACTATGATCATGTTTTTCCGCTCAAAGTTCAGCAAAACTATGCAAAAATGTTGGGATTGCCAGAAGATGATTTTCTGTGCAAGCCAGAACTGAGTCCAGTTCTAAAAAATGATGGCTCTCCTGCATGTGTAAAATCTGAAACTGTTTCAAAACTGATCGAGAGAGGATGGGCTAAAGATGAAATTACAATGTTGGCAAAAACTAACAGTGATAATCAAAAACTAATTGAGTTGCTTGAAAGTGGACAAGTGTCTGAATTTAACAATCTGAAAGAAACGATGGATCTGAGTCGCACTCAAGTGTCCCTTGAAGGCGCAGATCTTCAGGGAATGGATTTACGCAAAATCAACCTAGAACGTGTTCATATAGAGCATGCAAATCTCAAAGATGCAAATCTTCAGGGGATTGTTTTGGATTACAGAAACATCCAATACACGGATCTTCAGGGTGCAAACTTGAGCAATGCAGACATCAGTGACGCATATCTTTACGACGTAAACCTGCAGGGTGCAGACCTAACAGGTGCAATCATGAAGAACACACACATTTATGATTCAAACCTGAATAATGCAAATCTCAAAGATACAGATTTGAGAGGAGTGAACTTTCAGGCCGCAAGTGTAATTGGGACAAACTTTCAGGGTGCGGACCTACAAGGTGCATTGATGGCTGAGACAAATTTAAAAAAATTAAATTTTGATGATGCCAACATGCAATTTGTAAACCTAAAGTATGCAGATCTGCATGATGCAAGTCTCCAAAATGTCAACCTGCAAAATGCAAATTTGGAAAATGCCAACCTTCGAGGAGCCAATCTATCTGGTGCGGACCTACAAGGTGTCAACCTGAATAATGCTGATCTGCTTGAGACGAATCTTTCAAATGTGCAAAATCTTCCAATATCAAAAGAAGAGACCCGACAGAGAGGGGCCATCACGGAATGAATACTTAGAAAATGAAAACTAGACTGTTGGTAAAATTAGAGAAAAATCATGTTTGAATACAATCTCGGTATTGTTGTGGTTTTAGGAATAATTCTAATCATCGCCATAATATCCACCATTATCAATCATCGCAAAAAAACAAGTTCTAATCAAGAAACATGTACTTCCTGTAGGGGAATGGGTTTTATGCCTACATATACAAGTAAACCAATTCCTCCGTGTAAACGCTGTAATGGAACAGGGTATGTGAAGAGAAAATGAAAACTAGACTTTTGATAATTATTGGAATCATCATCATTATTGCATCTATTTTTGCAGTGATTGCAGTTGATTCTGTAAACCTTGACAGGATATGCCAGGACAGCGGAGGAAAGAGAACTGGAGACACCTGCCTTGCCCCAATCACCACAGTCAATTCAACAAAAAATGATTCTCAGGATACAGTCAGTCTGCCTCATCTTAAAACCATGAAACCAGACAGCGCGGAATTATTTTATTATCCAAACATCAAAGACTCTGAAAAAAAGGACACATACAAGCTGTTCATGCTCATCAGACTTCCAGAGTGGATGGGAGGAGATGCAAATGACGCCTCGGCATTTAGGGCATACAGTGCAAAATCCTTAGATGATGCATGCATTGTAAAGTATTGGCCAGGTGACGGAAGGCAACGAATTGAAAATCCATGTCAGGGGGCCATGTACAGGATGGTGGATGGTGCAATGACTAACGGATTAATCTACAGGTCGATTCCGATGACTGCGCTTCCTCACCTTGACTTGTCTGCTGATGAAAATGGGTTCCTACATGTAGAGCCGCCAAGATGGACAAAGTCCGAAAACGGCGTGATTGGACATGGCAGGGAAATATCCTTTGATGACTTTTACTCTGGTTCAAAATTTCTTGCAGATTCCTTTGCAAAGACTCATCCTGAGTATCCTCAGATCCCGATGGAGTTTGCAGGGTATGACCTGTCTGAAATCTCATCTGCACAGTACAAAGTAAACATGTTCTATCTGGATTTTCCTGACAATTCTGGACGCATATCCATGTCAATCTCAAAGTCATCTGCGAGTACGGGATACACAAATCTGACAAAATCAAACTCTGAATCCTGGCAAATAGGGGACACCGTAATCAGGATTGGTGGAGATGCACTTGACAAAAACAGCACCATCCCTGAGAAATTCAGAACATATGAGATACGATTCATACATGATGGTTTCCATTATGTGATAAATGGAAAGAATCTAGAGTCTATGAAAAAGGACATTGTGAGAAACTATTTCCCAGAATACAAGTATGAAGATTTGTTCTTGGTTTCCAGTACGGTGAAATAGAAAATGAGAACTAGACTTTTGATATTATCGGGGTTGTAACCCTGATTGCTGATTTGGGTGTCTGTATCACCTTGTAAAAAAAGGCAAATGACATGATTGCACCAATGCCTGCAAGTATCATCATCGTAATGATAAAATCAATTCCTGTAAAACTCAGTATGCCTGTATATGGATCGACAAAAGGTGTTCCTGAACCTGCACCTGGATTTGAAACTACTGATTCTACCTTTGTTTTTGCAAGATACAATGACTCATCAATTGAATTTGCAATGCCTGTTCCTGCAATTTCTATGGGTAGACTAAATTCCGAATACCAACTTTTGAATGGATTAAGTAAACTGCTTTCAGCAGATACTATTACTAATGACAATGCAGTTATTGCAGAAACTATCCCCATTCCAAAAAATCTGGAAATGGAATGAAAGGAACGTACTAGTGATTTGCTTTGCTTTGTTTTTTCAGTAATCTTAGAAGGTGTAATTATGATTGCAAGTTTTGATGTTTTGTAATAGTTCATGTTTCGTGCCTTTGAATTTTTTTCAGTTTTTGAAATGTGTATGAGATCAATTTGTTGCATTTTATCCAAATAATGTTTTACAAGTTGCAATGACATGTTTGTTTTCTGAGCAATTTCATTTGCAGTCATCTCATCATGAAATAATAAATTCAAAATTGTTACACTTGATTTGTTTGAGATAACTTTTGCCAAAATTTTCATCTTTACATCATCTATGGAAAAAACATTTACAGCATCACCTGTTTTGGAATTTTTATCAAACATAGGTAATATACAATATGACAATATAGTATGTAAGCATTAGTAAAATAATAATTTCATCAAACGCTTTATGCAAATTTTGCATAATTAATTCAATGAGTGAAAAAAAAATAATTATTGCAACAGGGGTGATGTTGAGCATTTTGATATTACCTTCTGTCAGTAGCCTTGCATACGCACAATACCTGCCAACTTCAGGACAGACTGGACTTGATGACTATCTAAAACTCTCACAAGAAAGAGTCATAATGGCAAATGAAAATCCTCACACAGGTTCTGGAACACCGATGTTTGCACTAGATGGTGTAGTGGGAGCCATGGTTTTGTCTACAGGTGTTTTTGGTGGAGTTGCTACAGCGTTTTTTGTAAAGGGACGCAAGGGAAAATATGCTGCAATGGGAAGAGGATAAAAAAGTCTCTTTCTATTTTTATTTATTTTGAAATAATTACATTATAAAACCAAATCTGTTATAGTTACACGACCAAACTCGTTAGAGTTTGCACTGTAATATCTTTTTTAGGTAAATCATACGCCATACAAATAATGGAAGCTCATAAACCATTCAAATGTGAAAACTGCAGTATTGGTTTCAGTGAAGAGATCGAACTAAAAGGACATTACAAAAAGGCCCATCCTACAAAATACAGTGATTACACGCAAAGAGGGTATTGGGAAAATTCAACATTTCCCTAACCCCTCAAATCTGACAAATTTCGTATAATAGATTAGAACAATTTATCAATCTCTAAATTGGTATGATTTCTAGGCAAAATTAGATGGCAGAACTAGACGTTGGAATATTGATTGTTCAAATAATTGTCGGGCTTGTTGTGATTGGATTCATCGGATCTGGAATTCGAATCATCAGACCAACCAACAGGGCTGCAATTGAAACACTTGGAAAATATACCAGATTTCAAACATCTGGAATAACATTCATCATCCCATTTATACAAAAACTATACTCTGTAAACATCACCGAGCAGCTAGTTGATGTCATGCGTCAGGAAGTAATTACAAAGGATAATCTGAATTGTACTGTTGATGCCCAGGTTTACTTCAAGGTGGGCAGTTCTGAGAAAGAACTGAAAAGTGCATTATATCAAGTAAACAACTACGATGTCCAAATTGTTCAACTTGCCAGAACAACACTAAGAAACGTGATTGGAGACAACATGTTCAAAGATGTAAACTCGCAACGAGGAAAACTCAATCAAGAAGTGTTTGAAACAATGTCAGTAGAAACAAAGGATTGGGGAATCACAATTGTCAGAGTTGAGCTCAAAGAAATAGAGCCCCCTGATGATGTTCAAGAGACAATGAACATGGTCATCAAGGCCGAAAATGACAAGCAGTCTGCAATTGATTTTGCCAATGCAAGGGAAACTAAAGCAGATGGTGAAAGAAGGGCCAGCATAAAAGAGGCCGAAGGGGTCAAGCAGGCTCTTATTTTAGAGGCAGAGGGGAAATCACAAGCAATAGAGCGAGTAGCAGAAGCTACCGCCAAACAAATCAAGCTTGTAAATGAGTCGACTGAAAAATACTTTATTGGAAATGCTAAGGAATTAAAGAAATTAGAGGTTACACAAGCAAGTCTAGAAAATAACTCCAAAGTGGTACTTACAGAAAAAGGAATATCTCCAACACTGGTGTTAAATGAAACAGATAATGTCGTGATTCCAACAAATATCAAACAACAAGAGCCAAAAGAAACCGAATAGTTACAATGCTGGCTTTGGATGTTAACTAGGAAATGAAATTAAAGCTTTTGATTAATTCTTTGTGTTTTTGTTTTTTATTGCAAATTAAATGTAATATCAAATTGACAAGAGATATACAATTGCAACAATGATTCCTGAAATTCATGATCTCAACCCAAAGACATGGCTAAAACCGTTCCAGAAAACCAGCATTTCTTATCTCCTGAAGATGGGATTGTTCTATCATGGGTTGAGCCTGATTTTGATGTATGCGGGGTCATATCTTGCAACAAATGTCATTTCAGACTATGAAATTCCTCAATTTCCAGTATCAATCTCTCTTGCGCTAAGCTCAGGATTATTGGAAGAATCCGTATTTTTTGGAATTCCGTATTATTTGACTGGCAATCCCCTCATACTTTTCGGTACTGGGATAGTTTGGTCTGTAGCTCATTTATTTAGTTCTGGTGTGTTTTCAGTTGAGACATTAGCATATGGCGGATTTTTGCTCACAATTCCGCACATTTTTTTTAGCATAAGGACCTGGATTAGCAAAAAAGGATGGTTTGCAATTCTGTTTCATTCCGTATGGAACTTTATCTTTTTAATTCTTTATTGCATGTGGGGTCTGCGTCAATGTAGTATCATTAATGATGTGATTGATATTCTAAATGTAGTAATGGCAATCTCTGTTGGTGTCATTTTATATCTTGCATATCAAAATAAGAAAAAACGTATTAATCGATTTTTGTATCTTGTTCCAACTGCATTGATAATGTTTGCAATTTTTCTTTCATATTCGGATCTGATTATCCAAGATTTTTCTTAAACTCTTTGTATGATTTTATCATGGTTTCCATGTATTCCTCAAGGCTTTTTTGCATTCCTGGAAGTTTATTGTACAACTCTGTCCAAAGTTTTTGATATTGAGGATTTGATGATAGCATCATTGAACCAAAGAATATCTGCATGTCACGAGATACTGAATCCTCTCCACTTTTCATCTTCTCTATCTGTTCTTCCACTGCACTAAAATAATTCATATATTTTCTAAACACGTGTTTTGATTTCTTTAAATTTTCAATTGATACATCAAATCCTTCTCCCTCTAGATCTTTTTGGAATTCTTCATTTTCAATCCATATGAGATAATAGTTTTCGATTTTTTCTGCAAACTCTTTGTCTTGCTTGTAAAAATTGACAATCCCATACATCGTAGGTCCGTACTCTATCTTTTTCCTGCCTTTGTCTTTTGATTTGTAGACTCGAATCTTGCCTGATTTGCTTAATTGCTTAAAATGCCTGTGAATTGTGCCTATCGGTATTCTTGTCTTGCGGTTTGCAGAGTACAGGGTAAGCGGACCATAATCCATTATTGCTCTGAATATGTCCATCGAGGTATGTGCTGCTGTGGATATATCCGCCATACTCTATGTATTTGAAAATAATGAATATATCCATTTCTATGGATATATTAGCATGAAACACATGCTTTTTGTAATGATGCTGGTCGCAGGCCTTGTACCCTATGCGTCAGCCGCACAACTTGATGGCGCGATACTTTATCAGCAAGAGTCAACAGAACCATCATTTCAATTTTTGAGGATTATCTACATTGAATATCCTAATGGAGGCGATCTATCAGAGTCACTACGTGGAAAAAATCAAATCATTTCTTTTGAAGCAGATTCTAATACTCACGGAATGGATGAACTTGTAACATCTCTTAACAAAAACCTAAAAGAAGTTTCAAGTAATGCTGTTGTTACCGATGCCAAGATAAACTATCAGGTAATATTGCAGGGAAATGATAATTCTGCAGTAATTGAATACAAGGTACAATTAATCCCAACAATTACAAATCATGTTCTAATAACTGAATTTGAAAAAACTACAGTTGATGCAAACTGGAGGGGAATCTCAATTAATGATTCTATGATTCTTCAAACTGTTTACGGATCATTTGATGTGAATAATCCAAAATCTGCACTTGATGTTATGATTCCAGAGATTTCTGCAAATCTCGAAGACGTTTCAATAATAGAATTGCCATTAATTGATGCAAGTGGAATACTGAATCTCCCATTATACAAATGGCATTCTCTTTTTGATAACACTGCAATAATTCCCGGCGCAGTGGAATACAAATACACTGGAGAACATGTCATAACTCACTACTCCATGGGAGAGTGCCGCATCGATGTGGGTCCATGTGGTGACAGACAATGGATTGAAGATGTTGATCTTGATAAAAAATACACCATAAGAATAGTTGAATCAAGTGATGATGCAACAATTTCATTTGAAGGGTATGTCGATTCTACTCGCCTTGACGGA
>Ga0224497_10002487_pt1 | contig 10929 bp, 8 predicted proteins | sample SF_Jul11_sed_USG_4_FD_167970 | JGI IMG/M metagenome (GOLD analysis project Ga0224497, IMG submission 167970) | Sediment microbial communities from San Francisco Bay, California, United States - SF_Jul11_sed_USGS_13 | ecosystem: Environmental > Aquatic > Marine > Sediment | place: USA: California...
AGCACTTTGGCGGCGTCCGTTTCGAGAAGGGCGGCCTGCGGCTTCTCGAGGCGGAGTGCGACATCCTGATCCCCGCCGCCCTCGAACGCCAGATCACCGGCGAGAACGCCGGGCGCATCCGAGCGCCGCTGGTCGCCGAGGCCGCCAACGGGCCGGTCACCTTCGAGGCGGACGAGGAGCTCATGCGCCGTGGGACAGTGGTGCTCCCCGACGTTCTCATGAACGCCGGCGGCGTCACCGTCTCCTATCTCGAGTGGGTGAAGAACGTCACCCACATCCGCTTCGGACGCCTCGACCGGCGCCTCGAAGAGGCGCGGGGTCAGCGGATCCTGGACGTATTCAGGGAGATGCTGGGCCGCGAGGTGCCCGAGGAGTTGGCCGCGCCCCTGCGATACGGCGCGGGAGAGATCGACCTGGTGCGCTCCGGCCTCGACGACACCATGCGCAATGCCTACAACACGATCCGCGAGGTGGATGGTCGCGCGGCGCAACGTGCCCGACCTCCGCACCGCGGCCTTCGTCGTCGCGATCGAGAAGATCGCGGACGTCTACCTGGAGATGGGGCGCTCTTGAGGCGGAGCCGGTCTCGAGCCCGTGGGGGACGAGCGATATGACATCCGAAGGAAGCGGCGCGTCGCGCGCCGGCGGCGAGGGCTTCCACAACGAGGATGCCTTCGTGGTCGAGGAAGGCCTGGGGCTCTACGTCGTGTGCGACGGCGCGGGCGGAGCGCCGGCCGGCGAGATCGCCTCGCGCCTGGCCGCCGACGCCTTGGAGAAGTTCATCGAACGCGCCGAAGAGGACCTCGAACTGCGGGGCGACCGGATCGCCTGGACCGTCGTCCACCAGGCGATGGGTCACGCCATGGCAGCCGTGGCGGACGCCGAGAAGAACGATCCCAAGTTACGAGGGCTGGCGACCACTGTCACCATGCTCCTCGCCCAGGGTGACCGGGGCGTCATCGGCCACCGGGGCGACAGCCGCGCCTACCTGATCCGGCGCGATCGCGTCCACCAGCTCACCGTCGACCACGAGCTCACCGAGCCGGTCTCGAACGGCGCCGGAGCCGACGACGCCTTAGACGTCTTCGCCCTGCTGCTGCGCCCCGGCGACACCATCGTGCTGTGTACGGACGGTGCCGAAGAGGTGGTGCAGGAAGACGCCATCGTCCGCGTCGCACGCAACCTCTCGCCCCGACTGCTCGCCAGCCGGATCGTGAGCGCGGCCCACCGACGGAACCCGGGGCTCGACGCCACGGCCGTCGTGGTGCGGGTGCGCGACGAGAAGGAGCCGGGCTGGCTCGAACTCTCGTTCCCGACCCGCGGGACGACATTCGGTCACACCCTGGAGCGGGCAGCGTAGGATTTCAACCCCCGGGTCTACGCGCACGCCCTCCGCGACGAGGAGACGGACCTCTCGTTCCTCGACTTCGGCGGCATCAGACGGCATCCCGCGGCACCAAGGCGGGCGCGGTCGGCGTGGTTCGAAGAACTCCGCGGGCAACCGTGCGCCGTGCAACGGAAAGATTGGCGCGCCGGGAGGGATTCGAACCCCCGACCCTCAGGTTCGAAGCCTGTGTACCACCGATCTAGAAAACGTAATTAGATCAAACACTTGCGCGAATCGAGCTTCCCGCATGTCACTTCTCACGGGGTTGATCCCACCGGATTCTCACGACCTTGATCCCAGCCCCGAGAGCCGGCGGGTTCGATAGCACGTTGGCGTCAGGCGATCCTCCTCGAGCGGCGCGATCGACGGGTGGAGCGAAGCGGCGTGGCGGCTTCCCGCTCGCCGGGACGCTGTCTCTTTCGGAAGCTCTCGCCCTCGATCACGACCTGGTAGGCGTTGTGCGCCAGACGGTCGAGCGCGCTCTGCGCCAGGATCGGGTCGTCGAAGAGGGGGATCCACTCGTCGATGGCGCGGTTGCTGGTCACGATCGTCGAGGCGCGGCGGTGGCGTTCGAGGATCACCTCGTAGAGATCGCTCGACTGCTCGGCCGTGAGTCGCCGCAGGCCGAAGTCGTCGAGGAGCAGCAGATCCGGTGCGAGTAGTCGCCGGAGAGCCTTCTCGGTCGAGTGATCGGCCCGGGACTGGTGCAGCCCCTGGAACATGCGATCGGCGCGCAGGAAGAGGACGTCGTATCCCGCGCGGCAGGCGGCGTGGCCCAGGGCGCCGGCGAGGAAGGTCTTCCCGACCCCGACGGGTCCGAGGAAGATCACGTCCTCCTGGCGCTCGAGGAAGCCCAGCGAGAAGAGCTCCTTCACGCGGTCGCGGTCGAAGGTGACCGGGGCGTCCCAGTCGAAGCCTTCGAGGGTCTGCTCTTCCTCGAAGCCGGCGCGGGTGAGGCGGAGCGCCAGGTTCTTGTGGTCCCGGCGGTCGACCTCGTCCTGGAGCACGAGCTCGAAGAAGTCGAGCTCAGGAAGCTTCGTCTTCCGGGTGTAGGCGAGGCGGTCGGGGAGTGTCGCCAGGACGCCCGAGAGCTTCAGGCGCTTGAGGACGGTCTTGAGCGATTGGTTGATCTCGGTGGCCATGGGTCTCGTTCTCCTTGGTGTGGGTGAAGTGATCCGCGGGACGCAGGAAGCGGGTCGGGAGCAGGACGAGCTGCCCCGGGGCCTCGGGGTCTCCGAGGGGCTCGGGGCCGTGCACGACGATGCGCTCGAGGCGCTTCGTGTTGACGAGGTCGAAGGCGAGCGCGCGGCGGCAGGCGGCGTCGAGGCGCGGGAAGCCGTACTTGTGGCCGAGGCGCAGGAGCTTCTGGGCCTGGCGCAGCTTCGCCCACGGGAAGGTCCCGGCGAGGAGCTTCTCGGCGAAGCGGCCGACGTGCTCACCGCGCCGGCGCGCCTCGCGGATCACGGACTCCGGGTCCCGCATGGCGTAGGGTGCGCGCTCGGGCGGGTAGTCGTGGTAGTCCGTGGAGCGGCAGCCCTCGGCGACGCGGCCGTGGGTCTTGATGCACGTGCCGTCGACGAAGACCCGGATGAGCTTGGAGTCGCCGCGCACCCAAACGGACTTGCCGACGTGCCGGGTGGGCACCGAGTAGATCGCCTTCTGGAACTGGATGTGGTGGTCGGGGTGGACCTTGCAGCGGGCCCAGGTGGGCGGATCGAAGCGCGCGCGCTCGAGCGGGCGCAGCGCGGGCTTCTCGACGTTCTCGAAGACGGCGAGCGGACGCTGGCGGGTGGTGCCGTGGAGGCGCGGGCCGGCGACCGCGCGGCACCAGCGCACGGCCTCGCGCTGCACGTGGTCGCGATCGAGCCAGGTCTCCCCGCGGAAGAAGCTCTCGCGGAGGTACTGGACGCCGCGCTCGACGTGGGGCTTGCCCTTCGCGTGGCGGGGCACGGCGGCGTCGATCACGAAGCCGCGGTGGCGGGCATACTCGGCGAAGGTGCGCTGGAACGTGGGCTCGTAGCGGTCGGACTTCGTCACCGCGGCCTTGAGGTTGTCGAGGACGACGCGGGCAGGAACGCCGCCGAAGAAGGCCCAGGCGTCCTCGAGGCCCTCGATCAGGTCGGGGAGCTTCTGGGTGTGCGTGACGTGGACGTACTGGTGCCGGCTGTGCACCAGGGTGACGATCAGGGCGTGGAGCACGCGGCGCCGCTCGCTCGCGGGATCCCACACGAGACCGAGCCGACCGAAGTCCACCTCGGCGAGCTCGCCGGGAGCGACCTCCGCCACGCGCACGGTGAGACGACGCCGGTCCTGGAAGCCGCAGTGCTGGGTGGCGAAGCGGTGCAGCGAGCTGTAGGGGACCCGGATTCCCTCGCGCCCGAGCAGGGCGTGCACCTTCGCGAGCCGCAGCCCCCGGCCGCCGTCCTCGGGACGCAGCCAGGCCTCGATCCGCTCTCGGTGCGGCCGCAGCCGCGCCTCGCTCTGGCCGAGCTCGGGCTCGTCGCGCACGGGACGCAGCCGCTGCGCCACGGCCCGGGCCAGCGCCTCGTCGGGCTCCGCGGCGCCCGGCTCCCAGCCGAGCCTCCGCGCCGCCCGCACCCAGCGCCGAACGCTGCTGCGGCTATGGCCCGTGACCCGCTGGATCGCCCGCTGCCGCTCGCCGCGGGCAACCCGGCGTAGAACCTCGAGAATCTCCCACATCCCAATCTCCCGGTACGCCATCTCCGCCCCCCTGGTGATGGGGCCGGACGGTGGCGGAGCCGGGCTCCGGGGTGGGATCAAGGTCGTGAGAAAACCACGACCCGGGTGGGATCATGCCCGTGAGAAAAACGATGGCCGGGTGGGATCATGCTCGTGGGAAATGACAGCCCCGGGATGCTCGACGAGACGCCGCCGCCGCGACAGTCCTGCCTCGAACGAGCGGGACAAAGGGGAGCCGGGGGATTCGATCTCGGGGTGCGGGTGTGAAGGCCTGCCACCACTCCACAGAGACGAGCTTCCGCTGTGCGTGTTTTCGGTTCCACCAGTGGGGCTCCCTCTCGGACGCGCAGATCGGCCCCTTCACCCTCTCGTGCCCCTGCGGTGGTATGCATCGCCGTGGAAAGGACGGACCCGTACGCGGCTCCGGGTGGTATGACCACAACGGGCGGCGGAAGCCCTGCCCGGGGCAAGAGGCGTGAGCGCCTCGCCGCGGCTCATTGTGTGCGCGAAGTCGTGAAGGAGGCGGCAGCGAGCCGGCTCGGATCTCGAAGGAAGACGGCACGGATACGGATGCAACTGGCGACGACGCAGAGAGCGAACCGGGAGCTTCACAGGCGGGCAAATCAGTGCCGATGCCACGAGCCCGCGAGAGGGCATCGCTGGGACCCGGTCACTCTGCGCTGCACCAACGGGTCCTGCACGCGAACGTGGGACGGACAGCAGGTGAGCCCCACCGACTGCGAGCACCGGAGGAGCGCACCCTGGGAGCGCACCTCAGGCGCATCCGGCGCCGACTCGGCAGGTGTCGAGGAACGGTCACGGGTGTACGTCGTCAGAGGGTCTTGAACTGCGACCCATCGGTTCATCCTGCAGCCTAACCCGCTCCAGATCAAGCGAGATGGGCTGCGCCGGCTCGCAGCGTTTGCGCCCGCCGAGCACCGCGCGAGGCAGACCCTACGCTGCCAGACTGCAAGCCGCCACGACGCGGCGCCGCTGGGCTGCGTCAGGTGCAGCACTTTGTTGGGCAGCGGCCTTGCTCATACACTAGCCAAACAAACTGGCGCTGCCCGACTGATACCGATACTTCGCGCGAAGCTCATCCGGGAGGTGAACGCCGAGACCCGACGCCGTCGGCAAGTGGAGATAGCCGTCCTCGACGCGCAGGGGTTCAGTCAGCATCTCGGTCTCGAGCGGGTTCCCCATCACCGGACGCTCGAGCCAGATGCAATGCGGCTGCGTGAACGCGAGGTGGTAGTTCGCCATCAGCGTTGGCGCGCTCCCCCAAACATGCATGGCAATCCGCACGTTTCTTCGCGCGGCCGCCTCACACGCCAGGCGGGCCTGACCTATCCCGCCGATGATGGTCGCATCCGGCTGAGCGAGGTCGAATGCGCCCGCCCGAAGCCACAGCTCGAAGGCTGTAGCAGTTGTGATGCCTTCGCCTCCGGAGATCGGGATGCTGCTTTCACGTCGCAACTCCGCGTAGGGTTCCGGATCAAACGGCGGGAGCATCTCCTCGACCCACGCGAGACCGTAGGGTTCGAGAACTTGGAGCATGCGGAGAACCTCCTTGACGCTCCACGGCCGTAGGTTGAAGTTCTGGACCGCGTCGAGCGCAATCGCGCACTCGGGGCCCAGCACGTCTCGGACGGCCGCGATGCGCTCGGCCTCCACTTGGGGCTGATAGCGGAAGAGGTTGGCGCGCATCTTGAAGCCGCGGAACCCGGCGTCGCGTACCTCGGCGGCCTGCTCTGCGAGCTGAGCGATGTCGAGCGTGGGCGTGCCGCCACTTGCGTAAAGAGGGAGACGGTCATGAATGGCCCCGCCAAGCAGCGTGTGCACTGGCGCCCCCAGTGCCTTGCCGAGAGCGTCCCAGCACGCGATTTCGATCGCGCTGAGCGTCATCACGGTAAGACCCGTCCGGCCGAAGTAGCTCGAAGCCCAATACGCAGATCGGTAGATCTCGCCTGGGTTGGCAGCATCGTGCCCGAGTAGGAGCGGCTTGAACCAATCGACGATCGCAGCTGCGAGCTCGGGCACGTACACGCCGGCATAGGTTTCGCCCAGCCCCACGATGCCGTCTTCCGTGATGACTTCCACGAAGCATGCACTGCGACGCTGCGTATGCGCGCCTGGTCTCCCATACGGCGTCGTGAGCAAGAGTGGTCGGATATCGACGATTCGCATCGTATCTGCTCCGTTGGCTGCGCCATGAGGGGTGCTTGATCGCGCGGCGTCCATCACCCGATCGCAAAGTCAGTGAGAGCAAGATGGATGCCAAGGCCAATCGCGGTGCGGCTACGCCTTGGTCCTCGCCGGCCACCGCGCATGCAGTTCGGGAGTGGCAGCCCTGCAGTCTGCCCGCTGCACGCCCGACTCATTCTGTTGCTCGCGAGGGCACCGTCCGAGGTCTTGCTGCGTCTGCCCAACAGGGTCTTGAACTGCGCCCCGTCGGCGCACCCTGCAGCCTTGTCCGCTCCAGATCGAGCGGGATAGCTTGCGCCGGCTTGCAGCGTTTGCGACCGTCGAAACATTGCGCGCGACGCGCACCCGAGGAACGTTCTCGGCGCCCTCCCCTGTTCCGGGCGACACCCCGGCCTGGAGTGCGGCCCGGCTGCGGAACAGGGATCGGAGCGCCGCAAGAGCGGACAGAAAGGCAGGAGTCATGCTGGAATCAGGTAGGCCAAGACCCCCGGATTCCTCAATGATCACGGGCCGGACCAGATTCTCGGAAGGCACAGGGGTCAATGGGAGACCCCACACCGCTCCCCCGGCCGACGCCCTGCGCTGTAAGTGACTGGAATTGTTGGTGGGCCGTCAGGGTCTCGAACCCTGGACGCTTGGCAAGCCTAGATCCCTTGACTTCGATCACGATCGCTCGTTAGGCCGCGAGCCTCCACCACGAGAAGCAGGCATAGCCGAGGAGAAGCAAAACTCCTTCACTCCGGCCCAGCCGAAGTCCGCTCCATAAGAACGGAACGATTAGGATAGAGACCGAAAACATGACGCCAAGGTCAAGCCAGCCGACACCGCCGCGAACGAGGGGCTGAATGCTCGCGGTGAGTCCCAAGATAGCAAGGATGTTGAAGATATTCGTGCCGATCACCATACCGAGCACAATATCACCCTGCGAACGGACCGCTGCGATGATCGCGGTGGATAGCTCCGGCAGGCTGGTTCCAACGGCCACCACGGTAAGAGCGATCACTGCGTTGCTGACGCCGATGGCTGTGGCCAGTTCCACGCCACCATGTACCACGAAGTAGCCGCCGAGCACCAAAGTCGCCAATCCAGCAACCACGAAGAGAACATGCCGCGCAGCTCGAGAGTCTTGGACAGCCGTATTCTCCTGTTCGACCAGGTCTGGCTCGCCCCTGCGCACCAGCACGAGCCATAGATGCAAGGAGACGTACGCCAGAATTCCGAGAATTAGAAGTACGCCCTCGGCTCGCGTGAGTCGATCGTCCAAGAGCAGCGCCACGAGAAGAGCAGAACTGGCCAGCATGATCGGAATGTCAACGCGAAAGAGCTGCGGATCGACGCGGATTGGTGCAATCAGCGCGGAAAGCCCCAGAATCAGAGCAATGTTGCAAATGTTGGACCCAACGACGTTGCCGACTGCGATGTCGCTGTAGCCTTCGATCGCAGCATCGAGGGTCACTGCGAGCTCGGGCATGCTAGTCGCGAAACCTACAATCGTAAGGCCTGCCACGAGCGGCCGCACTCCCAGGTGCGCGGCCAAGCCTGCGGATCCACTCACAAGGAAGTTTCCGCCCAGATAAAGCAGAAGAATGCCGCCAGAGAGGTGCAGGAAAGCGATTTCCACGCAGGAACGATCCTCGCGGCCTAACAGGGTGTTGTACGGCGACCCGTTCGCGAATCTTGCAGCCTTATTCGCCCTGGATCAAGCGGGATGGGTTGCGGAGCGGAGTCGCTGGCTCGCAGTGTTGGTCGCTCTCTGGGGGTGGATAAGGCTGCCCCTGCCTATCCGAATAGCTCAGCTGTGAGACGCGTGTAGGGCAGCCGGTCTGGACACGCCTCCACAAGTTGCGCTTGGCTCTCGGGCAGCCCCAGGTCGCCCTCGTACGAGACGTCCTCGAGCACGGTCAATCGGGCCGAGCCGGCGGTGGCGACGGGGTCGGCTCACGGCGCGCCAGTGGCTGCATGGAGCTAACATTCCCGGAGCGCGATTTCGCCGTTTCGAGCTGGAGGCGTCGTCCGAGCGACATCCGATCGCGCAGACGCTCTGGTAAGCGAAGGGTTCGCGGGCGAGAAGCGCGCCCGTAGGGAGGCGAAGGAAGATGGTGAGTCGGATCGAGGCCCTGAGCGGTCACCTCAGGGCTGCCGCTCGCAAGCGCCTTCAGGCAGCGGAGAAAGCGGCGCCTCTCGGGGAGATCCCGTTCATCACCGTGTCCCGACAGGCCGGTGCGCGAGGGGGATCCCTGGCGCGCGCCATCCTGGCGGAGTTCGAGAAGCACGCTGGAGAGCCGCGCCTTCAAGGCTGGCACAGCTTCGACGAGGAGCTGTGTCGAATGATCGTCTCCGATCCCGAGATCAATGTGTCGTTCCGCGAGCTCGTCACCGAGGATTTCCGGACCCGGGCCGAGGACTTCGTGTCGGTGATGCTGGGGAAGTCCTTCCAGGACGACGTCCAGAAGAGGATCGTCGTCACGCTTCGGCAGCTCGCGCTGGCGGGCAAGGCCATCCTGATCGGACGCGGCGGCGTCGCGTTCACGCGGGACCTGGCGCCCGGCATCCACATCCGCGTGGTCGCAGCGCGCGAGGGCCGAGTCCGCCACATGATGGAGAGCTTCGACATCTCGGAGAAGCAGGCGGCCCGCTGGGTGGACGATCAGGATCGCGCCCGGGCGAGATTGATGAAGAGCCGCTTCAAGCGGGACATCGACGACCCGCTGCTCTACGACACAATCTGGAACACCGACTTCGTCCCGCTGGAAGTGATCGCCCGCTGGGCCGTGGAGATGGTCCTGAGCAAGTGACCCGCGCTCGGCGTGCCCGAGCCTCCTCCTCCACAGTCGAGACCGCCGCGCCGAAACGCCAAGCCTACCGCCACGCCGACGATCGTCTTGTGCCCGACCTCTCGCCCGCTGACGTGCCCCCCTCAAATCGATCCGGCTAGATTGTTCGGATCGAGATCGTGTACGGGTCCCCCAAAATCCTGCTCCGTTACGTGAGCGAGTTCCGCCGGCGCCCTCCCCTGTTCGGGGCGACACCCCCGACCCCCATGTGGGGTCAATGGGAGACCCCACACCGCTCCGCCGGCCGACGCCCTGCGCTGTAAGTGACTGGAATCGTTGGTGGGCCGTCAGGGTCTCGAACCCTGGACCAACGGGTTAAAAGGACGGCGCCGGCCCAAGAAGTGACGCGTGCTTGCAACTCGTGGCTTGCGAGGGGCTGCCGGGGGCGGTCCAAGACGGCGCCAACGCCGTCTCCGCGTCTCCATGCGTCTCCTACACGCGATGGCGTCGAGATTCCGCAGGCCCGGGCCCCAGACGACCCCGACCGGGACTCGAACCCGGGGATCCCGACGATAAGCCCCCGGAATAGAAGCGATTTATTGAGGAGATCCCGTGCTCAAGGCGGGCTCGAGCTACCGGCGGTCCGCGGAGACGCACGCTTCGGCGGGTCAACCAAATAGACTGGTATTCAGTTCATATAATCTGCTATCCAGTCTGGTCATGCTCGAAGGCATCTTCGGGAACCGAACGGCGGAGAAGGTCCTGCTCTACCTGGAGCAGTACGGCGAGGGGTATGCGCGCACCATCGCCGCAACCTTCGATGATGTCTCGGTAAGCATGGCCTTGGCTCAGCTGAAGCGCTTCGAGGCCGCTGGCTTGCTCGTCAGCCGAAGGCAGGGGCGAACGCTGCTGTTCTCATGGAACCCGCGCTACTTCGTTCTCGATGAGGTGCGCGCGCTCCTTCGCAAGGCCCTGGCGGTCCTCCCTCCCACGGAGAGGAAACGCTACTTCAGCGAGCGTCGGAGACCCCGCCGGTCCGGCAAACCGAAGTGACTACGATCTCGCGCGAACACATTCGCGAGGAGGTCGCCGCCCTGGTATGGGAGGCGCTCGATCGCGCCGGGATCCCCGTCGTTCTGTCCGGCGGAGCTGTCGTCTCGATCTACTCGGCCAACGCGTATGAGTCCTTCGATCTCGACTTCGTCCGGCAGGGCGTGGCCCGGAAGGTCGACGGGGTGATGGCCGAACTCGGGTTCCGTCGTCAAGGGCGCCACTGGACCCACCCGGATTCCCCCTTCTGGATCGAGTTCCCACCCGGTCCCGTCCAGGTCGGGGATGCCATCGTCAGCGAGTTCGCCCAGTTGCGAACCCGAGTCGGCACCCTCCGTCTCCTGGCGCCGACCGAATGCGTCATGGATCGACTCGCCGGGTACTACCACTGGGACGACTCCCAGTGTCTCGACCAGGCGGTCGAAGTTGCGCGCCGCCATTCGATCGACATCCGGCGGATCGAGAGCTGGTCTGGCGGCGAGCGGTCCCTCGAGAAGTTCAGGCGGTTTCGAGAACGTCTTCGAGAAGAGGGCGCGACTTCCCAATGAACCTTCGCGCAGTCAACGGATGCCAGTTGGCGACGTGGGCGTCGGCGAAGGCCCAGAGGGCGCCCGCTCAAGTGAGGCCCGCGCGCACCACCGGGTTCTCGAAGACGTAGCGGTCATCGTCGCAGTAGACGAATTCGTGCTGCGCCACCGGCGCGTAGACGAACGCCACCGCGAGCACGAGGCAGAGTCCCACGGCCGCAGCAGCCCAGCGGTCTCGCCGGCACGCCCTGGCCGAAGCGGGCGCGGCAGCCCATTGCGGCTCAGC
>Ga0224497_10002489_pt1 | contig 10928 bp, 12 predicted proteins | sample SF_Jul11_sed_USG_4_FD_167970 | JGI IMG/M metagenome (GOLD analysis project Ga0224497, IMG submission 167970) | Sediment microbial communities from San Francisco Bay, California, United States - SF_Jul11_sed_USGS_13 | ecosystem: Environmental > Aquatic > Marine > Sediment | place: USA...
AGGGGCTAAATCTAAAATGAATTGAATATCGTCAATGAATCCCATATCCAGCATCGTATCTGCTTCATCCAAAACAATATGTGTGATATTCCCAAGCTCAATTGAGCCCCGTTTTAGATGATCAATTAGTCTACCTGGAGTTGCAACCACGATCTCTACTCCTCTTTCCAGTGCATCTAGCTGTAATCCCATACCTTGACCACCATAAACGGTTGCTACTCTGATTCTTGTGTATTTTCCAAATTTTTTTATTTCTTCTGTAATTTGCATTGCCAACTCTCTTGTAGGTGCTATAACTAATCCTTGAATCCCTTTTTTTGGCTTAATTTCTTGAAGCATTGATAATGAAAATGCTGCTGTCTTTCCTGAACCAGTATGTGCTTGTCCTACCACATCTCTGCCTGTAAGTAACACTGGAATTACTGCCTCTTGAATTGGAAAAGCTTCTTTGTAGCCTAATTGTTCTATTCCTTTTAATAGTTCTTCTTTTAATCCTAAATCTTGAAATTCTGTCATTTTATTTTCTTCTCTAAAGCAATGACGAAAAGCTCATTGCCCGCTCGTCATTATTCCGATATCCTACATAATAGATTTAGGTCTAATAAACGCTTGTTATTTTTTTTATGTTTTTAATTGTAAATCGATTACTTTTTTGAAGCTCTCAAATGGTTGTGCACCTTTTAATTCGACAAATCCCAATTCATCGTTTCCAATAAAAAATCCAGGCGTACCTGTTACTCCGTAGTCTCTACCGTCATTAAGATCAACTCTAATCTCGTTGAGATATTTTCCGCTAGTAAGACACGCATCAAATTGTTCTTGATTTAACTCTATTTCAAAAGCATATCGAGTAAACATGGAAATAGCTTCTGTTGTTTCTAGTTCACTCCATTGATTTTGATTTTCAAATAATTTATCATGATATTCCCAGTATTTTCCTTGCTCATCGGCACATTCTGCTGCAACTGCTGCAGGCATGGCATTTGGATGAATATTTTGAATTGGAAAGTCTCTGTAAACCAGTTTTACTTTTCCTGTATCGATATAATTTTCTAAAAGCAGTGGTAATGTTTGAACATGGAATCTGGCACAAAATGGGCATTGAAAATCAGAAAACTCTATGATTGTAATTGGCGCATCTGTATTTCCTCTAACTGGATCATCATCGATTGATATCTTTAGTGGTTGTTTTTGTTGATTTGTTGGAAGTTGATTTTGTAGAATTTTTAACTCCAACTTTGCAACAGCTTCATCAAGATCTTTCTGAGTGATTTGTTCTGAGTTTAGACTTGAAGTATAAGAGCCTGCAAAAAATGCAGCAACAGCTACGATCGCTATTATTCCTATCATCAACCCCTTGTTGCTTGATTTTTTTATAAAAATCTGATTTTCTGAATTGTTTTGAGTAGGTAAACTCTCATCTGATTCCAATTTGTAATGTTGCTGGTCTTAGTATACTTATTACTATTACTAAGGATATTTTTCAAAAACTTGATAATTAATTAAGCCAATGGCGGGATCTGAACCCACGACCTTTCGCTTACAAGGCGAATGCTCTAGCCAGGCTGAGCTACATTGGCACGAAGTAAAATGAAATTTTTGAAGCTTTAAAGTGTTACCAGTTACCAATTTTTTTAAAAAAATTGAAAAACCATCCTTTCAAAAACCGTGAAAACATCCTTCAATTTATAATGTCAATTTTTTTAAATAATTTTTAATGAAATACATCCATCCTTTTAGAGTAAAGGTTTTGATGATTATGTTTTTTGGAACTGGAATACTTGGAATGCTTGTAGGATTATACCTTGCTCCTCCTTCATCATCTATTATGATAACATTTATGGGTGTGATAAATTTTGGACTTGGTGCATTTTTTGCATATCTATTTCTTACACAAAAACCACAACCATCAGATAAAAGAAAGAAAAAGCGTAAGAACAACTAAGATATTTGTTGCAAAGTGCATTGCATAGGAATGATTTATTCCTTTTTTATCATATATGTATTTGAACAAAAATCCTATTGGTAGTAAAATAATTGCCATGTGGATTTTTACTCCCATTGCAATGTGTATAAACGCCCAAACTACAACCATTCTTTTTGATTTTCTAAAATATAATTCCTCTACATAGTTGATGTGAATAAACATGTATATCAATAAAGGGACAAATGGAATAATTCCCAATGGACCTTCATCGGCAAAGGGACCAAAAGCAATATTGTATCCTAACCAGCTCCAATTCAGAAATGGAATTGTTTCTACAAAATCATATGCTAAAAAAACATATGCAAATAAAATGCCAAAAGCAAAAGGCGCATATTTTATTGAATCAATTCCTGCTCTGAGATCCTTGATTCTTTTTTTAGTTTCCTTTACTAAAAGTAGCGATGCGCCAACAGTTAAAATGTAATATCCTATGATAAAACCATCTGACTGGAAAAAATCCTCTATCACATTTTTGCATCTACAATATTATACTAAAATCTAACTAACAAATTGACTCTTAATTTACATCTATACAAAATTTTGTTTGTTTTTCCTTTTCAATCAAAGTATAAATAATTAAAACTTTTTTATCACAAAAGTATTGATTGATTTAGTTGCCAAAAAATTATTTCTGACAAAAGGAAAAGGCGTACATGAAGACCGATTAACAAGTTTTGAATATGCGTTAAGAGATGCTGGCATTGCAGGTACAAACCTCGTATTGATTTCAAGTATCTTTCCACCCAATGCCAAACTAATTTCTAGGAATGAAGGATTAAAACAGATTAAACCTGGACAAATACTCTTTACGATTTATTCAAAGAACCAAACTAATGAGCCTCATAGGCTATGCTCTGCATCTGTTGGGATTGCAAGGCCAAAAGATACCAATCGTTATGGTTATCTTTCCGAGTATGAATCATTTGGACAAAATGAACGACAATCTGGCGATTATGCCGAAGATATTGCTGCACAAATGTTAGCCTCATCTTTAGGCATTCCTTTTGATATTGATAAAAGCTGGGATGAAAAAAGACAACAATGGACAATCTCTGGGCAAATTTACAAGACACAAAACATTACTCAATCTACAAAGGGTGACAAAGATGGTAAATGGACAACAGTCTTTGCAGCTGCTGTCCTTCTAGTGTAGTTATTTTTTGTAACCTTTGAGATAAAATATCGCAGCAGCTATTGCTACAATAGTTATGATTATAACAACTATTGTTGATTCATCAAAAGAAGTTTCATTGGTTTTTGGCGTTTGAAGTTGATTTCCTCCAATTGAAAAAATTAACTTCTCTGCATTTACTGACGTAGTTTCTCCAAAGATATATTTGCCTTGGATTCTTGTTCCTTCTGCAGGATCAAAGATCCATCCTGGCTTTGTAATTTCTATTGGAATTTTTTCTCCATCTATTAGTTGGGCTGGAATAATATTTCCCTTGACATCTGAAATATTTGTCTCATCAGGTGATAAAATCACAACTTGTAAGATTGAATTAAGTGGATAAAATCCAGATGAAAAATATTTTGATCTTTTCAATTCATCTGTTTTTAAAAATTTTAATGGATTGACTTCATTAATTGTTGGTGCCGTTTGTGGATAATCTACTGACAATTTCAATTGAAGTAGTGATTTATTTTCTGTAGGTATGATGGAAAATGTCATTTTTGAGTTTTCCTGTGTTGAAAGATTTTGTGCAACATCATAAAATCCTCCTGATTCTCTGATTACTTTTGGAATAAGAATTGCAGATATCTTTTCATACATTGATGCAGTATCTTCCATAGGCATTGTATACACTGCTGATATTGTCCCACGGCCTGATATTACTCCTGATGTTTCTAATGCACGACTTGTCTCGTCATTGGTGTGGATAAATGTGGAATGAAATTCTGCATTTGTGTCAAATACCTCGTTTATCTCATCAATGAATTGTTCTGATATTCTGAGTGTTGAATTCTGAATCTGAAGAAAATTTTTATCTGCTGGATCTCTTTTTACATTTATTAAAATGCATGAATCATTATCCACTCCTAAAATACATTGATTTTGATTTGTTAAAGTTACAGCTGAAATTCTATCATTCTCTCTAATCCTTTGTTCTAACTCTGATGGAATTTTTATCTCTTGAATGCTTGTGCTTTGTAATGTTATGGATGCAGAAACATTTTGGGATATGCTCTTGTCAATTAAAACTTGTGCAGTTTCTTGAAAAGTGGCAAGACTCATTTCTTGCGAGAATATCTCATTAGTAGCAAAGATCATTATTCCAAAAACTACAATTAATACAAGTATATTCTGCATGGTTTGCTGCTTTGCGATTAAATAATTAAATTTTCTCTCATTTAATATCAATTTTTTCTGCGTTTGAATGGCTTTTTTGTCTATTTCTGAAACCTCTCATATCTATTTACTAATATTGAGATTTTATTATGATATTGTATTAAAATGGCATTGATTCCTTTTCTAGTTGAAATTTTCCAAGATCCTATCTTTTCAATAATTTCAATCTCAGGTGTGTTTGGAATTGGTATGTTTCAAGGTATAATTCTAGGGAAATCTATTCTCATCCGATTCCCACGTCTTCAAAATCATCTAAAAATTGTATCAATATCTCTCTTTGTTTTATTCTTATTCAATGCAATTCTTAGCGTACCACGTTTTGCATCTACTGAAAAAATTGAATTATCAAACGTAATTCAAACTGGAAGTCCAACTGAAATTGCATCTTTGCTATTTCTAATCTTTGGAATGAATACTGGATTTTTAACCGTTCTGGCAATTTCTGTGACTTTGATGACTTTTGTTTTGCTAAAGTTTACTCACATTCATGGTGTTGCAAAAGGCTTTCTTTTCTTTTTTAGTGCCTTTATTCTGATACTTACTGGTCTAAGTAGATTCTCAGATTTGACTCCTAGCACATTTGAGGTCTTGTTGTATTTTCTATACCAACTGGGAATTACTATTGGGATTCTTGCAGGTACCGTTAGAAGGATAAATCCCAAAAAACTAGATTTGAAATAATTTCAAAGGTTTAAATTTAATCTTCTATAATTTTTAGGTGACATCGAATTCAAACCGTTCGGGGAACAAGCTGGCAGTCCATGCGTTGGTCTGCCAGCCCCATTCTAATTCTAAAAGTCTAATTTAATGATGATAGTGCTTTCACTTGATTTTCAATATAATCAAAACCTTCTTGCCAGAATTTAGATGATCTTATGTCCAAACCATGTTCAGATAATAGTTTTTCAGGTTTTTTAGACCCACCAGCTGCTAAGATATTGATGTATGCTGGAACAAAATCATTGCCTTCTTTTTTATATCTCTGAAATAATGAAAGTGCCAATAAATTTCCAAAAGCATAGGCATAGCAGTAAAATGGTGTATGGTAAAAATGTGGAATGCAACTCCATTCTATTGCAAAATCATCTGTCATGCTAACTGAATTTCCAAATTGTTCTTTTAGATTCTGAAGATATGTTTTTGATATTTCATCTACTGTTGTTCCTTTTCCAATTTGTTCATGTGCATCTACTTCAAAAATTGTAAAAAATGATTGTCTCATTATTGTTGCATACAAATCATCAATTTTTTCAGAAAGCATGACTTTTTTCTCATTATCTGAAATCTTATCTGAAAGATTGTCGTACAACAGTAATTCTGAGAAAGTTGATGCAGTCTCTGCTAATGGTAATGGCGCATCTTGAACTAGGATTGATCTATCTTGAGCCGCTTGGCTATGAACCGCATGGCCTAATTCATGAGCAAGTGTAAAGACATCCCTTGACTTTCCAGTAAAATTGATTAGAACGTATGGTGTGATTTTTGGAGTTAGTGTACTGCAAAATGCTCCATCTCTTTTTCCAGCTCTAATTGATGAATCCACATGTTTTTGTTCAAAAACTTTCTTTGCAAAATCTCTTAGCTTTGGACTAAATCTTCCAAGTGATTCAAAAACCAATCTTACTGATTTATCATATGGGTAATTCTTTTCTTTGATGTTTGCAGCTGCCGGAGCATACAGGTCATATCTGCGAAGCTTTTTCATTTTAAGCATTTTTGCTTTTTGTAAAAAGAATTTTTGAAAAACAGGTGAATTTTTTTTGCATGTGAAAAGAAGTGATTCTATTGTTTTATCATCAACATCATTTCCAATGTTTCTCATGGATATTGGTGAATTATATCCTCTAATTTCAATTCCCTCGTCTCTCCAATTGAGAACAATATTTTGATAAATTTCACCTATGACTCCTTTATTTTCAAAGTATTTTGTTAGGATTGTTTTGTACGCTGTTTCTCTAATCTTTGAATTTGTACTTCGGATATAATTTGTCAATTCCTCTCTTGTCATCTTTTTTGTTTTATTGCCAATCTTCATCTTGTACTCGTAGGCATTTGTAATCTTATCATACAGCTTTACCAGAGCTGAAATACCTGTAACATCTAATGTGTTTATGATTTTTTCTTCAGGCTCACTGAGTGAATATTTTGCAACTAGTCTCTTATGGCCTAAATATTCTGAAAGCTCGCCTGATTCCTTGATCAGCCTTTTGGCATTTTTCTCATCTATCTGAGTTTTCCACCATAAATCAAAAAACAAAATTTTATTTGAAATCTCAGAGCCTAGCTTTGACATCTTTGTCATTAATGATGTGGCCTCATCAGACTGTGTGTTTGCTGAATATGAAAGTGAGGCATATCCTCCAACTTTACTCATTTTTTCAGAAATATCTTCTAGTTCATTTAAGATTGACATAAATTTTTTTGATGATATATTTGGTAATATAATCTTTTTTATTTTTTCAAATTTCTTTGCAGATGCTTCCAATTCTTCTATCTGTTTTTGAAATGAAGGACTCTTTGGATCTTTTGCAATTTCTGATAGATCCCATTTGTCAAGTTTGTATTTGACCATCTATTTTGCCTGACTTGTGACTATTAAAAAATGAAGTGTCATTCTATGAGTTTTAATTCTATGTCTGATGTTTAAATAGATAAATTTAACATTTGTTGATTAAATTTCTTCAAAATGTGTAATTGTTGGTGAAACAATTAGAATTATTCTATGATAAAACTGTGATCTATTAGAGGCATAGATTTGAAATTTTTACTCTAATAGTATTTTTCATGAATATAACACCATTTCCATGGATTTTCATGAACTGCTACTATTATTGGATGCCCTGTGTCTTTGAAGTGTTTTGTGGCATGTTTTCCTACTGATGAATCACAGCATCCAACATGTCCACAAGTAAGACACATCCTTAATGCAACCGTTGGGAGATGCTCTTTTTCGCATTCTTCACATCCTTTTGTATTTGGAATGATTTTTCTATTTTCATGAGAAAAATGCTCACATTCTTTAGACATGTTTATTTGAAAAAGTACTGAAATGTAAATTTTAATATTTTTTCAGAGTATCTTTGTATCTCTTTATTGATTCATGAATTACGTTTTTAGCTTCCTTTGATGACTTCCATCCGAGAATCTCTACTTTTTTTCCTTCCAAATCTTTATACACTTGGAAAAAATGTGCAATCTCTGAGCGATAGTGATCCTCGATATCTGTAATGTCTACAGTATGAAGATATCTTGGATCATTTGTTGATACACAAATGATCTTGTCATCCAGTTTTCCATCGTCTTTCATCTGAAGCAATCCAATTGGTCTTGCTTCAATTAAAATTCCAGGATATGTTGGATTGGTTACAAGTGCAAGTGCATCAAGAGGATCTCCATCTTCAGATAATGTCTGTGGAACAATTCCATAATCTCCTGGATAGTGAAATGGCGAGAATAGCACTCTGTCAAGTTTTATCATATTGTGTTTTTTGTCATATTCATATTTGTTCATGGACCCCTTTGGTATCTCTACAATAACATTGATGATTTCAGGAATGTCTGTACCTGGTTCAATATCATGCCAAAAATTCTTACTCATTTTATAGCTCTTCTCATAAATTAAACAGTATATGAATTCTATGACAAACTTGATAGAGTTCAGGCAAGAAGAAACACTATTTTGCTATATCCTAAAAGAAACTATTCAAACTCTAAATCTATACATGCTTGGATGTTGTTTACTTTGTTTTATTTCAAGTTGGATATGATATACAACATTTTCTTTTTTTCTGAATCATATCTGTCCTGATTTCTGACAAATTCTTTTATTGCTTCTACCACTTTGTCTACTTCTAAATTGCCTCTGTTTTTCAGTATTGTCTCAAGTAGGTAATCCTTTGAGAACTCCAAATCATATTTTATTTGATGGACATCCACAGGCTAGATTGGTTTTAAAGATTTTAATATTTACTATTCATTAAGCAGAGATTGAAATTTTCAAATCCGACAAAAAGATAATGTTAGTTTTTATTTTGATGATATTAAATTTACCACGTCAGTTGAGGTGACAATACCTATAATTTTTCCATTCTCTATGACTGCAAGCTTTCTAATCTTTAGTGAAGACATTAATTTTGCTGCATCCAGCACCGTTTCATCAGGTTTTATTGTTTTTAGTGGATATGATGCTACTTTGTCTACTGTAGTATCTAATGAGTATCTGTTTGCTGCAATCTTTATGGCAAAATCTCTGTCGGTTATAATTCCTGCAGGAATAGAGTCTTTTTTTACCAGAATTGCACCTACGCCCTGCTCCATCATTTTTGCAATCTGAAATAAGGTAGTTGATGGGTCAGCTGAAATCAATTTTTTTGACATGATATCTCTTACTCTTGTCTCTTCTAGTGTTTTTCCCAAACTCATAATGCACACTATGTAATTGTATTTAAATTTGAGATATTTTACTTTTAATGAACTATATTTTTACTATGATTTTTTTTAAGTTTATACCATAACGTTTGATTTATCTTACACTCAAAATCATTTGGTTTTATTTATAAAATGATGGTATGTAGAACTGATTAAATTGGTACTGAAGTATGATTTTATGGTCTACAATTAGATTTAAAACTTAATGGTCTTACATGAACAACTATTTATCAATCAAATCTAAAGCTGAAAAATTCTAGTTACAACAAGATTGATGTTTAAATTTTAGTATTTTTCTATATATCAAAAATTCTTCGTGGGTTTTAGTAGCAAGAATATGCATCAAATTATTGTTAGGTTGCCAAAAGAAAAACAAGAATTTACAAAAAAAGTAAAGGCATTGCCCTATTTCTACATGGTGCAAAAACAGGATGGATTGAAATTAATGTTGAACTAGTTCAAATGCAATGAAATGTATTACCTGTGAATATGAATATGCTAAAAAACTTGGTAACTCTAAATAGGATATTGCAGTTTTTTCTAAATCAACTATAAGATTTGAATAACATGAGCTTTTTTTCAAATTTTTTAAGAGATAAAAACAGTCAACACATCAATAAATTATGTTTAAATCTTCTTAGGTCACGCTCTTTTTGGGTTCATCTAATAGAATCATTTTTCTTTAAATTCTATGAAGTACTAAAGGTGATTATGAGCGAAACTTGGAGACAAAGACTCGGCAGAAGGAGATTTGAAATTGGAATAGAAGGACCTGAATATGATTACATTCAAAGGTATATCGAGTTTTATTGCTCTGAGGCAGACCGTAGATGCAAGAAAATTGATATGAAAAAAACGGTGGATGAAGTTATAGACTCTATGAAGGATGAAAAATTTGATAAATTTACCAAAGGCGTAATTGATTCAATACACAAAAAGCGGGGCTACGATCCTCATGATGATAATAAAAAAGAAACTGCATCATTGATTTCATAAAATTAAACATATTGTATAGAGCATTTATAGTTGTAAAATTATGAATTCTATTCTCTTGTTCTGGTTAGTATTTCATCACATATTTGTCTCATCTCTAAATCTGAGCTTTGGCTACAAAGTTTCACTAGATCCGAATTAGTTATGATTCCTACCAATTTTTTATCTTTGATTACAGGAAGTTTGTGAATCTTGTTAGTCTTCATCACTTCTGCAGCTTCCCAAACGGTTTCATTTGGATCGATGGTAATTAGTGGCAATGTCATTATATCTCCAACTGGCTTTGAAAGACTAATTCCCATTACTGCATACCGTCTAACGAAATCTCTCTCAGTTATTATGCCTATGGGTTCATTATTTTTAGTAACCACTATGCTTCCCACATTGGCCTCATCCATCTTCTTTGCTGCATTTCTTATTGGGGTGAACTCTTCTACCGTGACCACATTTTTTGTCATGGTATCTTCAACAAAAATCCCTTCACCTGACATCATATACTTATCATCTTCATCTAAAAGATAAAAGAATCATTAAGAATGTCAGAATTGATAATTAAATATTATAAAAAAGTCAATACTGATTCTGCAAAAGCATGTATCTTTTTACCTATTAAATGTGGAAAATATTTCCTACACACAACTTGGAGTGCAAACCAAGGTTAGAAAAATAAATTCTAAATTTTGTAGGCATAACTAGACCATATTTTAGTCCATGTTAGGGGCTGGACCGGATGGGATTCACCTACCAACATGGAAATAATTATGGGCTCGCTTTATTGAATCCGACAGGAGTAGGGTAGTAACTTGTCTCAAAAAAGTTCCACTTTACGACATCAAATTTCATTTATCTCGTATAAGTCACTGAATAACTGGATTAATTTTAACAACATAGTTGTCTATCTGCAAAAACATGACCAAGTATGTGAGTTTTATTGTTAATAGATACTTTAATTGGAATAGGTTCTGCTTCTGAGTCTAGTAGGTCTTTCAGCTGATTTTTTGTAAACCACTGACTATAGTACCCGAGACTATTTTTAAATGCCAATTTCTTCTCATCAAAAGAATCATCATCTATTCGTTTGACCATATTTTTCATAGGATGATATATTTTTGGTGCAACAAAGGCAAAATCATCTCCATTAAATGCTGAAACCAGAGCAAATCCATCTTT
>Ga0224497_10002490_pt1 | contig 10927 bp, 8 predicted proteins | sample SF_Jul11_sed_USG_4_FD_167970 | JGI IMG/M metagenome (GOLD analysis project Ga0224497, IMG submission 167970) | Sediment microbial communities from San Francisco Bay, California, United States - SF_Jul11_sed_USGS_13 | ecosystem: Environmental > Aquatic > Marine > Sediment | place: USA: California...
CCAGGGATTCGAGCTCCGCCTCGTCGAGTTCCGGCAATTTGATCTGATCCTTTTTCTTGTCGCTCAGAGCGGCGATGGTCGTCTGCGCCTGCGCGCAGGTTTCATGCAGGGTCCTGACCTGCGCGACGATGCCGGCGGCGCTTTTCAGGAGCGCCTGCTTCGCTTCCAGCTCGGCTTCGAGCTTCGCGTTCTCCTTGCGCATTGATTGCAGCCTGGATTCGGCCTGGGTGCGCAGTTTGGATTCGTCCATCTTCTGTTTTTTCAACGTCTTCAGCTTACGCACGACGTTTTCGGGCGTATCGGCCAGCGCTTTCGAAATGGCCTTGAGCCGGTTCTGCTTGTCGGTGACGTCGGCCCTGGCTTTTTTCAGCGCCTCGGCATTGTCGGCCTTGCCCTGCGCCAGCTGTTGCTCGGCCTGTCGGCGCGCCTCTTCTGCCGCGGCGACCTTGTCTTCGGCTTCCTCGCGTGCCTGTTCGGCCGCTTTGGCCAGCTGCTTGAACTCGGCGACCTGCTGATCCGCCTGGCTGCGGGTTTCCTGTATGTTGATATCAGCGTCCCTGGCGCGTTTGATCGCCTTGCTCAGTGCTTCCTTGAGCTCCTCGGTGCTGCATTCCGAGTCCAGTCCGAGTGCATCGGTGGCAGCGCCCATCAGAATCTGCTTGCTGATTGCAAGATCCTTCCAGACCTGCAATTGGGTATCAACGTCTTGTGTCACAGGTTACCTCGTGGTGAAAAAAATTGGCGGCATATTCTAGCCCATCGAAGCCCGGAAAAACAGGGGAGGGCGGGTGATATTATCGCGTTAGATCGGGTAGAATGCGCCTTTTTTCAAGTGCGGGTATCCAGCGTGGAGACAAATCACATATCTCAGCAGATTGACGACCTGAAATCCAGGGTCGAATTGCTTCGGGGGTATCTTTGACTACGACCAGAAACGCGAGAAACTGGAAGAAGTCATGCTCGAGCTCGAAAACCCCGACATCTGGAGCGACCCCGCGCACGCGCAGCAGCTGGGCAAGGAAAAGGCCAGCCTCGAGAGCGTAGTCGCGGGGCTGGAGCATAGTTCGCAGGCGCTCACGGATGCCTCTGAACTGCTCGAGCTCGCGATCGGCGAGGAAGACGCGGCCACCGCGGCAGAGGTCGAAAGCGATCTCGAGGTCGTCGAAAAGTCCGTTGCCGAACTCGAGTTTCAGCGCATGTTCTCCGGCGAAATGGACGCCAACAACGCCTTTCTCGATATCCAGTCGGGCGCCGGCGGCACCGAGGCGCAGGACTGGGCGGAAATGCTGCTGCGCATGTACCTGCGCTGGGGCGAGGCAAAGGGTTTCAAAACCGAGTTGATCGAGGTTTCGGCCGGCGACGTCGCCGGCATCAAGAGCGCCACCGTGCGCTTCGAAGGTCCCCACGCGTTCGGCTGGCTGCGCACCGAAACCGGCGTGCACCGCCTGGTGCGTAAATCTCCGTTCGATTCCGGCAACCGTCGCCATACGTCGTTTGCGTCGGCCTTCGTATCGCCGGAAATCGAGGACGACATCGATATCGATATCGATCCGTCGGATCTACGCATCGACGTTTACCGCGCCAGCGGCGCCGGCGGACAGCACGTCAACCGCACCGAATCGGCGGTGCGCATCACGCACCTGCCGACCAATGTCGTGGTACAGTGCCAGAACGACCGTTCGCAGCACAAGAACAAGGCGACCGCGATGAAGCAGCTCAAGGCAAAACTGTACGAGCTCGAGGTGCAGGTGCGCAACGCCAAGGCGCAAAGCATCGAGGACCTGAAATCCGATATCGGCTGGGGCAGCCAGATACGCTCCTACGTGCTCGACCAGTCGCGCATCAAGGATTTGCGTACCGGAGTCGAAACCGGCAACACCCAGGCGGTGCTGGACGGCGACCTCGACCCATTTATCGAAGCCAGTCTGAAGAGTGGCGCATAGATCACAGCACACAGGTAATGCAATGAACCAGCACAGCGACGCTGAGCACGACCACGAAGACCCGCAGCAGGACGAAAACCGCTATATCGCGCAGCGCCGCGAAAAGCTGGCGCAGTTGCGCGCCCGTGGGCAGGCCTACCCGAACCAGTTCGAACGCGCGCATTTTGCCGCGGACCTCGCGCGACAGTATGCGGGGCTCGCGCGCGACGAGCTGGAGGCGCAGGCAATCGAGGTCAGCCTCGCCGGTCGCATGATGTTCAAGCGCATCATGGGCAAGGCCAGCTTCGCGCAGCTGCGCGACATGACTGGCACGATGCAGATTTTCGTGCAGCGCGATGCGATCGGCGAGGACGCCTACGAAGCGTTCAAGCACAGCGACATCGGCGATATTTACGGGGTTAGCGGCGTCCTGTTCCAGACCAGGACCGGCGAGCTGACGATCAAGGTCAAAACCATCGAGCTGCTGACCAAGGCGTTGCGGCCGCTGCCGGAAAAGTTTCACGGACTCGCCGACCAGGAGCTGAAATACCGCCAGCGCTATGTCGACCTGATCATGAACGACGATTCGCGCCGCGTATTCGCGATCCGCAGCCTGGCCGTCAACTTTATCCGGCAGTACATGATCGAAGCGGGGTTCATCGAGGTCGAAACACCGATGATGCAGGTCATTCCCGGCGGCGCTGCCGCGCGTCCGTTCATAACGCATCATAACGCGCTCGACATGGATTTGTACCTGCGCGTCGCGCCCGAACTATACCTCAAGCGCCTGGTGGTGGGCGGGATCGAGCAAGTGTTCGAAATCAACCGCAATTTCCGTAACGAGGGCCTGTCCACAAGGCACAATCCGGAGTTCACGATGCTCGAGTTTTACCAGGCCTACGCGGACTACGAGGATTTCATGAACCTGACCGAGGACATGATGCGCCGCCTGGCGCACGCCGTGCTCGGATCGGGCCAGGTTCATTACCAGGGCGAAGATTTCGACCTCGACCAGCCATTCGCGCGCATGAGCGTCGCCGAGTCGATTATCCACCATAACCCGAACCTCGATGCCGCGAAGCTGGAAGACCTCGACTACTGCCGCAAGGCGGCCGCCGATCTCGGTATCAAGCCCGAACCGGCCTGGGGCGCGGGCAAGCTGCAGGTCGAGATCTTCGAGAAAACAGTCGAGGAGCATCTCCAGCAACCGACTTTCATCACCGCTTACCCGACCGAGGTCTCGCCGCTGTCGCGCTGCAACGACGACAACCCGTTCGTGACCGACCGCTTCGAATTCTTTCTCGGTGGACGCGAACTCGCCAACGGCTTTTCCGAGCTCAACGATCCGGAAGAACAGGCCGCGCGGTTCCGCCGCCAGGTCGAGGAAAAAGAGGCTGGCGACGAGGAAGCCATGCACTACGACGCCGACTATGTGCGCGCGCTCGAATACGGGCTGCCGCCAACCGCGGGCGAGGGCATCGGCATCGATCGCCTCGTCATGGTGCTGACCGATTCACCGAGTATCCGTGACGTTATCCTGTTCCCGCATATGCGTCCCGAATAATTCCGGGGACACAATACCTAATTAACGAGTAAGATCAAAACTTTACCGCGTTGGGACGAATTAAGTATTGTGTCCCCGGAATTTGGGAGACGCGGCGAGCGCAGGGATAGTAAGATTAAATTCTACGACCGCGATTTTTCTAATGGCTGTCATCCTGCGGCGCGCCCAGATCGGCTGGAATTACCCGATCTCTTCCTCCGCGCCCTCTGCATCCCCGCGTCCCTGCCGTCCCCGCGAGAACCAGCCGATCATGATCCTGGTAACGCATTTAAACCACGGCACGCCAGGATCGACTGGAATCCCTCTCGATACGCCCTCTACGTCTCCGCCCCTCAGCGAGAACCAGGCAGCGAATAAAATAGCGGTCGAATTGACCGCTGGTGCTACACTTCCGCGATGGAATTTCTCGTAAACTCTCCCGGATTTCATGCCTATGTCGTGATGGGCCTGGTGGTGCTCGCGTTGATCATGTTCGCCAGCGAACGCGTGCCGCTGGCGACGTCGAGCCTGTTGATACTGGTTTTTCTGACGCTGCTGTTCGAGGTATTCCCGTTCACCGGCAGCTCCGGCCAGCTGCGCGCGAGCGACCTGTTTCTCGGCTTCGGTCACCAGGCGCTGGTCGCGGTCTGCGCGCTGATGATCGCAGGGCAGGCGCTGGTGCGCACCGGCGCGCTGGAACCGATCGGCCGCCAGCTGGCCCGCTGGTGGTCGCTGCGGCCTCTGCTGACGTTCCTGGCGGCGCTGGTCATCGGCGCGATGCTGAGCGCCTTCATCAATAATACGCCGGTGGTGATACTGATGCTGCCGATCCTGATCAGCGTGTCGCTGAAGACTTCGACGCCGGCGTCGGACCTGTTGATGCCGATGGGGCTTGCCACGTCGATCGGCGGCATGGCGACCAGCATCGGCACCTCGACCAACCTGCTGGTGGTTGCCGTAGCCGCGGATCTGGGCCTGCGTGAACTGGGCATGTTCGATTTCGCGTTTCCGGCCATCATTGCCGGCGGCGTCGGCATCGTATACCTGTGGCTGATCGCGCCGAAACTGCTGCCACCGCGCGAGGCGCGCCTGCCAGGCACGTCGCCGCGACTGTTTACCGCGCAGCTGCGGATTCATGACGACAGCGTTGCCAACCAGAAGAAGCTGTCCGAGGTCATTGCGCTAGCCGGCGGTAATCTCGAGGTCGTGCATATCGTTCGCGGCAAGAACAACAATCGCCTCGTCGCGATTCCCGACATGGTGCTGCGCAGCGGCGATCGCATCATCGTCAAGAGTACCCCCGATCGCCTCAAGGAGCTCGAAACGGTGCTCGGCGCCAGCCTGTTTTCGGGGGACGAGCGCGTCGACGACGAGCACCCGTTGCAGGACGCGACGCAGCAGATCGCCGAAGTCGTGGTGGTGCCCGGCTCGACGCTGGACGGACGTACGCTGGCCAATATCCGTTTTCGCGAGCGCTACCAGCTGATGGTACTGGCGTTGTTCCGCTCCAATAAGTGGGCCAGCAAGCAGGGTACCGAGCATACCGAGGAGACGCGCCTGCACTCCGGCGACGTGCTGCTGGTGCAGGGTTCGCTCAACAACATCAATCGCCTCAAGTCGAGCCGCAACCTGCTGGTGCTCGACGCCAAGTCGGCGCTGCCGATTTCGTCGCGCGCGCCGCTCGCGATGTTGATCATGCTATGGATTATCCTGACGGCGGCATTTGGCCTGTTGCCGATTGCAATCAGCGCGCTCACCGGCGTGCTGATGCTGTTGCTGACCGGCTGCCTCAAGTGGTACGACACCACGCGCGCACTGAGCGCGCCGGTCATCCTGCTGATTGTCACCAGCCTCGCGATGGGCACCGCGATGGTGCAAACCGGCGGCGCCGATATGATCGCGAGCGCCTACGTGTCGCTGTCTGCCGGCGCTTCTCCGGCACTGATCCTGAGCGGACTACTGGCGATGATGGCGTTGCTGACCAACGTCGTTTCCAACAACGCGGCCGCGGTCATCGGCACGCCGATCGCGATCGGCATTGCCCACCAGCTCGGTCAGCCTGCGGAACCCTTCGTGCTGGCGGTCATCTTCGGCGCCAACATGAGTTTCGCGACGCCGATGGCCTACCAGACCAACCTGCTGGTGATGAACGCCGGCAATTATAGTTTCGGCGATTTCGTGCGCGTCGGACTGCCGCTGGTGCTGCTGATGTGGGCGGTGCTCAGCTTTCTGTTGCCCTGGCTCTACGGCATCTAGCCAGGCGCTGGCGGGCAGGCCCCCGCTTGGGTAAAATCCCCGTTTTCCGATGCAGGTCGCTATGAAAAAGCAATTACTGGTAATGCTCGAAATGCAGGACGCGATGAACGCGCGCGTCAATCCCGAATGGCGCCAGGCCGGAAACGCGTGGTACCGCGCGATCTGGACCGAATGCGCGGAAATGCTCGATCACTACGGCTGGAAATGGTGGAAGCACCAGCAGCCCGACCTCGAGCAGGTGCGCCTCGAGCTCGTCGATATCATGCATTTCGCGATGAGCGACTACTTGCTGCAGGATGCCGACAACGAGGCCGTCGCGGTGCGCATCGCGGCCGAGCTATCCGCCCCGCATCACGACGACGATATTCGCGCTGCGATCGAGTCCATGGCGCAATCCACGATTGCATGCAGGTCGATGCATTTTTCCGATTTCGCCAACGTCATGGCGCTGATCGATATGGATTTCGACCAGCTTTACCGCACCTACGTCGGCAAGAACGTGCTCAATTTTTTCCGCCAGGATCACGGCTACAAGGAAGGCAGCTACGTCAAGATCTGGGACGGCAGGGAGGACAACGAGCACCTGGCCGAGCTGCTGACAGCTCTCGATTGCAGCAGTCCTGACTTTCGCGACGAGGTGTACCGGGGCCTCGCTGCGCGCTACCCCGTCTGACGACTTTCATTCCGTCCCGAGCCGTCCTCACCGGTGTCAACCGCTTAACGGGCTTTTCATTGCCGGAGTAATTCCCTATTCTGCCGGGATGAGGATGATTCTTACCAGGCATTACAAGACAAGAACCAACCAGGAGGGCAGGATTCTGGGCTGGGGAGATTCACCGCCTGGCGATGACTGGAGGAGCGATATCGATTATATCGATGCCCGCTTGCGTGCGCAGGGGATACGTTTCGACGTCGCCTTCTCCAGCGATCTGGAGAGATCGCGTCGGACCACGATGATTCATGCCGAAAACCTCGGCATTGAAGTCGTCGAGAACGCCCCGGAACTGAACGAAGTTCATTACGGGGATTTGCAGAAAAAGGAAAAGAGCTCGGTTGCAGAGCTTTATCCGCAGCACAAGTTGAACCCGGACCTGGTTTATCCCCGGGGCGAGAGCTTCCGGCAGATGCAGCAACGCAGCGTCGCCTACGTTTCGTCTGTCGCGGCTGCGCGTCCAGGTCAGACTATCCTGGTCGTTTCCCACGCGGGCGTCATCAGGGGAATCGTCAGCCATTTTCTCGGTCTTGAATACGCCGAGAACCTCAAGCGCAGGATACCGTTCCGCTATATCGGTGATTTCCTGTTCGACGGAGAAAAATGCCTCGGCTACGACGAACTGGGAATACCCTCCGGGTTTGTATGCGACAGGGTCATCGAGATACCCCTCAATACGGGCGCAGCTCCGTAAAAATCCCCGCGCAATGCCGCTGCCAATTCTGACCCGGTCGACCTGGCGTCAGTCTTTATCGTCGACGAAGGCTTTTGCGCCGAATACTTTCTCTGGCGTGCTGTCAAAATTCTCGGCCAACGTGGCGATGGTGAATCGCATTATTTCGGAGAATACCTTGTCCCGGCTTTCGTTTACGGCAATATGGATATTGGCGCGATCGGCTTCGGACAACAGGTAACTCTGCAGACGCCAGATTTCGTCAAAATATTGCAGGTAATGCGCCGCACCCCGGTCCGGCACGTTGGTGCTGCGCGCCTTGATTCTCTGTTGCAGGTGCTTGCGTTTAAGCAGGGCCAGCATTACCGGTATTACCACCGCGTTGGTCTTGGCCTGCAATTTTTCCATAAAGACGGGATGCAGGTGCACGCCCTCGAGCACCAGCGATACGTGTTCACGCGTGGCGCGGTCGACCACCGCCTCGATCGCGAGCGAAAGTAAATCGGCCTGGCTCAGGTAACCCTGCACCAGCAGTTCGTCGGGCACCTCGTCATGGATCTTCTTGAAGCCGGGCAAACCCTTCCATGCGGTAAAGGATGACTGGTGCAGAACCGGCATCAACCGCTCCGGAATCATGGTGCGCATGACCTCGCGCAGCATGTCGGTTGACTGGGTGCGCACGATTTCGAGCCGACTGGCCAGCGTGTTCGCGGTAGAGCTCTTGCCACAACCGGCGGTGCCGCCAATCAGGTAAATCAACTCGCGGCCGCTATTGATGAAGTCATGCCAGACCAGCCATCGATGTGCGACGGCTGGCCCGAGATTGCTGGACTGTCGCAGGTAGCGATAGATCAACATCGCGAGATGCCTGGATTTGATCGTTTTTATAGACTTGTTAGTCAGGTGATCCTGCAGCATCTGCACGACCTCGTCAGACTCGCGGGATCTCAGTCCTATGGTTTCCAGGCTGTGCCGGAATTTAAGCCGCGAAAACGGATCCAAACGCCCGCACTGTTGCTCAACCTGGATCATCAGCGGGCTATTGCGATTTTCGTAACGGGTGACGACACCTTCCTTGCCAAGCGAGGTTAATCGTTTGATCACCAATTGATTGAGATCGTCGGTGGAAATCAGCGCGGTATTTGCCAGCTCGTTGCGTATTTCGGAGGCAATGTGAGAGGCTTCTTCGAAATCCAGGCCCGCGTCCTGCAGGCTGCGAATCAGGATACCCCTCAGGAACGGAATCCGGGTCTCCTCAAGGTCTTCTACTAGTGTTTTAGCCACGTACCTCCAGTAATGCAGGGCTGGGTAAATATGAAAACGACCCTACTATTTTAAGCCCCAGCGAGCGATATGCAAATAAAGAAATGAACCACGCAATGTAAAAAATGCACAACTGACTGGAGGATTTTCTGGCGTCGGTGATGAAAAAAATCGGCAGTTTGTTTAGCGACTGTTTCAGGCAGCCAGCCATAGATGCGGCTGTCTGGCAAAGGCTCCCGGCAATTACCCGTAACGTCCTTCGATGTAGTCTGCGGTTTCCCGGTGAATGGGGGTGACGAACATGTCGGCGGTATCGGTATGCTCGATGACCTTGCCCATCAGCATGAAAATACATTCCTCGCTGGCACGGCGGGCCTGTGCCATGTTGTGGGTCACGATCAGAATCGAGTATTTTCCCCTCAGATCCCAGATCAGTTCCTCGACCGCGGCGGTACCCTTGGGGTCGAGCGCGGAGCAGGGCTCGTCCATCAGCAGGACGCTGGGTTTAACCGGCAGCAGTCGCGCAATACATAGCTTCTGCTGCTCTTCCAGCGACAATTCCGTGGCCCTGCGTTTCAGGTGATCCCTGACCTTGTCCCAGAGCAATACCTGGCGCAATGAATCCTCGACGATCTCGTCCTCGTCGTCACGGGTGTACCTTTTCTCCCGGTTATGCAGCTTGTGGCCGAACAGGATATTCTCGCGAATCGAAGTCGGCAGCGGGTTGGGCCGCTGAAACACCATGCCAACCTGTTTGCGCACCTGCACCAGCTCCACTTCCGGGGCGTAAATATTATTGCCAAACACGTCGATGGAACCGGTGATGCGCACGTATCCCAGCCGCTCGTTGATCCGGTTTATGCTGCGCAGAAAAGTGGACTTGCCGCAGCCTGATGGACCAATCAACGAAGTGACCCGACCTTGCTTGATCTTCAGGTTGACATCGAAAAGTGCCTGAAAAGTGCCGTACCACAGATTCAGGTCTGACGTATCGATCGCCAGTTCGGTGTCCATATCGTGTTCGTTCGCTGTGCTGCTCATATCGATTCCCGAATCCATCAGCCGAAGCGCCCTTCGATATAGTCGGTGGTACGTGAATCTTTCACCTGCCCGGTAAACAGGGCCTCGGTTTTTCCTATCTCGACGCATTCCCCATCGAGGAAGAACGCGGTGCGGTCGGCCAGTCGACGGGCCTGCTGCACCAGGTTGGTCACCAGGATGATGCTCATCTCCGGTTTCAGTTCCTTGAGAACGTCCTCGATGCGCATGGTCGTCACCGGGTCCACCGCGATCGAAAACTCGTCCAGCATGAGCAGCTCAGGCTCCTGCGACAGCGCCCTTGCAATCGTCAGCCGCTGCTGCTGGCCGCCGGATAACAGGCTGCCGAGCGAATCCAGCCGATCCTTGACCTCGTCCCACAGGGCTGCGCGCGTCAGGCAGCGCTCGACGATGACGTCGAGTTCCGCCTTGTCACGAATGCCGCGCAGCCGTGGCACGAAGGCCACGTTCTCGTAAACAGTCAACGGCAGCCCCACCGGCAGCGGGAACACGACGCCGATGCGATTGCGCAGCGCGTAGACGTTGCGCACGTCGCGAATATTGGTGCCTTCGAACAGGATTTCGCCATCGACCGACATTTCGCTGTTGAAATCATTCATCCGGTTCAGGGCCTTCAGGAAAGAGGTTTTGCCGGCATTGGCCGGGCCGATGATGCCGAAGATTTCGTTCTCCCTGACTTCCAGCGTAATTCCGGAATTCGCCGTGGTCGACCCGTAGCGAATCGCGAGGTCACGAACCTCGAGCTTGACCCTGGCATCGCGGGACTGCGCAACCCCTGCCATGTCCTCGGCCGCGGTTACCATTTCTTTTTCCCGCGCAGGTGCATACGCAGCGCGATCGAGGCGCTGTTCATCAGCAACACCATCGAGATCAGCACCAGCGCGACGCCGTACGGCAATGCCTCGGGAACGTTCGGTACCTGAGTCGAAACCACGAACAGGTGCAGTGACAGCGCCATGGTTTGATCGAACACGCTCTCGGGTAATACCGGGATAAAGAACGCGGCGCCGGTAAACATGATCGGCGCGGTTTCGCCGGTGGTGCGTGAAACTTCGAGAATGACGCCGGTCAGGATGCCGCTAACCGAATTCGGCAGTACGACGCGGCGTATGGTTTGCCAGCGTGTCGCGCCCATGTTCCAGCAGGCTTCGCGAAAAGCATGCGGGACCGCCTGCAGGGATTCGCGCGTCGCGACGATGACCACCGGCAGGGTCATTACCGCGAGCGTCATGCTGGCAGCAAGGATACTGGTGCCGAAACCGAAGAAGATCACGAAGGCGCCGACGCCAAACAGGGCGTGCACGATGGAGGGTACGCCCGCGAGGTTGATAATTGCGAGGTTAATGGAGCGCGTAAACCAGTTGTCGGGTGCGTACTCGCTCAGATATACGGCCGCCGCGACGCCGACCGGGACCGAAATTATCAGCGCCACGCCAACCAGCCAGACGGTACCGAGCAGGGCAGGGAAGATACCGCCCTTCGTCATCCCGTTGGTCGGG
>Ga0224497_10002491_pt1 | contig 10923 bp, 13 predicted proteins | sample SF_Jul11_sed_USG_4_FD_167970 | JGI IMG/M metagenome (GOLD analysis project Ga0224497, IMG submission 167970) | Sediment microbial communities from San Francisco Bay, California, United States - SF_Jul11_sed_USGS_13 | ecosystem: Environmental > Aquatic > Marine > Sediment | place: USA...
CGGCGAAACGGAGAAGATCTTCCGCTTCGGCATGCCGTTCGTGAACAAAAACTCCGGCGACCCCGCCCGGTCCCGAATTCAGGTACTTGTACGAACACCAGCAGGCAAAGTCGACATCCCATTCATGAAGCTTGAGCTTGACGTTGCCCGCGGCATGGGCCAGGTCAAAACCGACCACCGCACCGACTTTGTGACCAGCCTCGGTGATCGCTTTCATGTCGAATAGCTGGCCGGTGTAGTAGTTGACACCGCCGAGCATGATCAAGGCGACCGAATCGGCGTGTTCCTCAATCGTTGCGATGATATCTTCAGTCCGCAGACAGGTTTCGCCATCGCGTGGAACGAGCTCGATCAGCCAATCTTCAGTTCCGAGTCCCGAAGTCTTAGGTCTGAGCCCCATATGAAAAGCTATCTGCGATTTAACCGCATATTGATCAGACGGGAAGGCGTCCTTTTCGATGATGATCTTGTTCCTGGTTTCGTCGGGCCTGTAAAACGAGACCATCAGGAGATGGAGGTTGACCGTCAACGAGTTCATAACGACGGTTTCGAACGGTTTTGCTCCGACTATGTGAGCCATACGTTCGGTCAGGAACTCGTGATATGGCATCCATGGATTCTTGGCGTGAAAGTGGCCTTCGACCCCCAGGTTTTTCCAGTCATCGAGTTCCTGCTCGATATAGCCGCGGGTGGTTTTGGGCTGGAGGCCGAGAGAATTCCCGGTCAGATAAATTACATCCTCGCCGTTTTGACGCTTCGGCATGTGAAACCGGTCGCGGTATTGACGAAGCGGATCGCTCGAATCGAGCACCGACGCGTATTCTCTGGTTGCTTTGGGGTCCATAAGTTGCGATTTTCTAATTTTGACGCAAAGTACGCAAAGAACGCTTCGCAAAAAACCTTTGATTAAGGCGGCTGATTGAAGAGGAGTGTTTGTTGGCACAAATCATTCCACTTTATCTCGCGCCATAACCGAGTGATTCCCGTTTAGTCCGGGCAAGAAGACCATGGGGCACCTTAGAAAAAGACCGGTTTGGGTGACGTCGCGCCAGCGTTCTAATCAAATTCGTCAATATTCAGACCAAGCCAGTCGAGCGCGGTACCATGCAAAAGACGTGCTCTCGTAACCTCGTCAAATCCCAACGACTCGATCAAGCGGCCCGGTTCCAGTTCGCCCAGCGGGAATGGGTAGTCCGTCCCGAGGGCGATCTTATCGGCGCCGACCAGGTCGACCAGGAACTGAAACATCGCCGGTTCATGCACAAGTGAATCGAAGTATATTCGATCCAAATATTTCCGGGGATTGACGGCGTTTTCGACAGCAACGAGATCGGGCCGTACGTGAAACCCGTGTTCTATCCGTCCGAGGGTCGCGGGAAACGAACCGCCACCATGCGCAAAGGCGATCTTCAGATGCGGCAGGCGCTCGAGGACTCCGGAAAAGATCAGAGAACAAATTGCACGAGAAGTTTCCGCCGGCATGCCGACCAGCCACGGAAGCCAGTATTTCTGCATGTCCTTCTCACCCATCATCTCCCACGGATGAACAAAAACGGACATACGGAGATCCGCCGCGGCGGCAAATACCTCAAAAAATTCGGGTTCGCCGATGTTCTCTTGATTTACGTTCGAACCGATCTGGATGCCGTCGAGTCCGATCTCCTTGCAACGCTCCAGTTCTTTCACGGCGAGTCGCGCGTCCTGCATCGGGACCGTGCCGAGGCCAATAAACTGCTTTGGGTGTTCATCGACGATGGCCACTATGCCGTCGTTGAGGACTCTTGAAATTTCCAGCCCGTGTTCCGGTTTTGCCCAGTAGCTGAACATGACGGGCACTGTTGATAACACCTGAACCGACACACCCGCCTTCTCGCACTCTTGCAATCGCGTCTTCGCGCTCCAGCAATTGCTTTCAATCTCGCGGAAGTAGTGTCCGTCATCGCGCATCATTTTGGCGCAGCCGTGTTTATGGTGATTGAGCGTGATAAAACCGCCATAGCCAAAACGCTTCTTCCAGTCCGGGATGTGTTCGGGAAGAATGTGAGTGTGTATGTCGATTTTTAGCATTTATGTTTTGCCCGCGAAACACGCGGATTGGTCCACGAAACACACGAGAAACGCGAAAATGAATGGAAAAAAACTGGGTGAGAAAGAAACCGAGTGATTATGTGCGGGTTGCGCGGTTTACAATCATATATCTAAATGCGACGTTCGATTTCAGAAGCCAGCTGATCCATCATTTTTGGGGAGGCTTGACTGTTTCAGCAGGCTTAACTTTTTCCGGCTTTTTCTTTTCGTCGGAAAGTGTTTTTGCGCGCATCAACGACAACGAAAGCTCGCGCAGCTCGTCAACTTGTTTCAAACGTCTGGTAATCGCCTCGCTCGACATATTAACTTTCCTCATCTTCTATCCTGCCTATGTCAATTAAATCTTTCGCACGCGCAGCAAGCGTCTTCATCTTAATCAATCCATCCCGCGAGACAATCCAAAGAGTCTTGTCTTGCCATATTAATGATTCTCTTGATTCCCAAACGTCTTGAACCATTGGCGTGACAAGGATCAAATCAAGCGAGATCACTTCGTCGTTATCATCAATCTTAGAAACGCGTCTTATCTCAACCGCACTTTCCTTAAATGATAAATCAAGACCGCGAATATCGTAACCTTTTTCCGCCGCAATCTCGAAGGCACTTTCAAGCGAGTCGGGACGAATCAAAATATCAATATCAAACGTTGCGCGCGGAAAACCGTGAATTGTCAGAGCCAAACCGCCGCACACCGCGTATTCGATTTCGTTCTCATCAAAAGCCGAAATCAGTAGTGATAATTCTTCCAAAAGTGTCGCCATCGATCCAGACTTGATTTCAAAAGTCCTAAATTAACTCACCACGGGCGGAGGCTCCATCACCGACCCGCAGTTGTCACACGTACGCAAGATTTCGTCGCCGTAAAACCTTTTGAAAACACCCTGGAACTGGGTCGTGATATCGGTAAGCTCGAAATACTCCTCGTAGAGCATTTCGTTGCAGTCCTCGCAGTACCAGAGAAGGCCGTCTTTTTCACCGTCGCGGCGCTTGCGTTCGATAACAAGCCCGATCGTATCTGCACCCCGGACCGGGTTGTGCGGAACACGGGGCGGGAGCAGAAAGATCTCGCCTTCCCGGATTGGGATATCGACAGCCTTGCCGTCCTCCTGGATCTTGACCGTGATGTCACCCTCGAGTTGGTAAAAGAATTCCTCGCCCTCGTCGTAGTGGAAGTCTTTGCGGGAATTCGGTCCGCCGACCACCATGATGATGAACTCGGCGTCTTCGTAAACACACTTGTTGCCGACAGGAGGTTTGAGAAGGTGACGATTGTCGTCGATCCAGGCATTGAAATTGAAAGGTCTTCTAATCATGATCTCGTAAATTGTGAATAGTTAATCGTCAATTGTGATCGTTTTAGAAAACAGTAAATTCACGATTGACGATTCTCGATTCACTAACTAAGTCTCTTGGACATAAAAATATCCGGTTTGCCGATGCCGTTCGCGTCGGGAAGCACGCCAACCACCTCGTAACCTTTCTTTTGATAAAACTCGAAGGGATGATGGCTGATGTTCTGAATGAATTTCAAATGCGACAAGGGTTCTGGGTAAAGCTCCGTGCCCCCGACGCTTGTCCGAAAATTCTCGTCGTCGGTCCCGAGAAAGACGTTGAGCCCGCCACGCAGCTTCACTTCGGATTCGAAATCGCCCAACAATCCGCTTCCGATTCCCTTTAGCCTGTTTTCGCGATCCACGACCAGGACCTCGAGCTCCCATGTGTAGTTACGATAAAGCGGTGCGCCGGCCCCCCAGCCAAGGATTTCCTTGTCGGGTCCTAGCGCGATCCGGCTTATTTTCGTTTCTCCAATCGATTCGCGCACGTTCTTTAGGCATTCCTCAAGGGTACTCCAGGCTTCGGTACCTGTGTCCGAAAACCCGTCTTTGAGAAGTTCGGCGACTCGCTTGACGTGTTCTTCGTCGTCTGTCAGGTCAACAATTTGCATCTTTACAATACCCTTGTCGCGGATAAACGCCTATTTTGAGCGGTTTTACGCGAGTCTGAACTTGAAAACAAACGGTTTCTGGTCAGATTTATTACTCCGATCGGCGACAAGCCGCAAGCATCCGCCTGATCCGCGGAAAAAAACTCATTAATCAATCGTCGCGATTACCTTCAGCTCGATCGCGATTGGAGTCGGCAGACTGCTGATCTCGACCGTCGTGCGGCACGGCTGATTGTCCGCAAAGTATTCCGCATAAAGACGGTTATAGGTCTTAAAGTCGTTTTTCATATTCGTCAAAAAGACTGTTACATCGACGATATTTGCCCAACTCGAACCTGCCGATTCGACGATCGTGCGGACATTCTTAAATACCGAACGGCATTGCGCCTCGATATCATACGAAACGATCTCACCGGCATCGCTTAACTCGACACCCGGTATCTTACTGGTGCCCTTTTCCCTTGGTCCGACGCCCGAAAGAAACAAAAGGTTTCCCACACGCAGTGCATGCGGGTAAAGCCCGACCGGCTCGGGAGCGTCCGTTGCGTCAATTCGATCCTTCATATAGATAGGTTCAAAGTTAAATGTTCAAAGTTCAAGGTTTGTTGGTCAGCGGGAACATGCTTTTGTGTTTATTCGAAGCTAAAAATACAAACTTTGAACCCGGAACTTTGAACTTTGGTCGGCGCAGCGAAGCTACGCTTTGCGTTCACCCTCGTAGACCGCGTGGGCACATTCGACAAAGAGATCGAGGTAATAACCCCGCACTTCGTCCTGTGACACCATCTTGTTTTCCTTTTCGGCGATGAACTTCATAAGCTCAAAGGCCACCTCTTCGCCCGTTTCTATTCTTATTGGTTGTGTTTCTGCCATAATATTTCATTGACCATCCAAATTGATTTCCCGCCAGATTGATTTCCCGCGAAACACGCGAAAAGACCCAAAAATTAAATCAAACCAGATTCCTAAATGTCTTGTCCGCCGCTTTCGAATCTTCCGTTTCGCTCTTTTTCGCGTGTTTCGCGGGCCAATCTCTTAAAATCCACTCTACCCGGTAAAACAGACCTTAAAACCTTGAACTTTGAGCCTTGAACTAATACTTGATGCAGACATTCTTCTCTTCTGTAAAAAACCTGAGCGCCTCAAAACCGCCCTCGCGGCCCATGCCCGAGTCCTTAACACCGCCAAAAGGCGTTCGCAGATCGCGGTTCATCCATGTGTTGACCCAGACGATCCCGCATTCGATCTTTTCGGCCATACGGTGTGCGCGCTTCAGATCCGAAGTCCAAAGTGTAGCCGAAAGCCCGTATCTGACCGAATTGGCGTATCCCAAAACCTCGTCCTCTCCATCAAACGGCATCACGGTTACGACCGGTCCAAAGATCTCTTCCTGATTCGTACGGCAGTCATCAGAAAGCCCTTCGATCACCGTTGGCTCCAAAAAATAACCATTAGTACACCGACCGTCCATTGCAATCCGATTCCCGCCCGTCAATATCGTTCCGCCCTCTTCTTTTGCAAGCTCAACATATGAAAGCACCTTCTCCATATGCTCTTTGCTGACAACAGCACCGACGTTCGTCGCAGCCTCCAGGGGATCGCCGATCTTCAGTGCCGATACTCTTTCAACAAAATCCCCGCAAAACGACTCGTAAAGCGGCCGCTCGACAAATATCCGCGAACCGCAAAGACAGATCTGGCCCTGATTCGAGAAAGAAGATCGAACGGTCGTCTCGAGCATCTCTTCATAATCGGAATCGGCAAAGATGATGTTCGGATTCTTGCCGCCCAGCTCGAGCGAGAGTTTCTTGAACTTTGGTGCGGCCTCGCGGGCGATCCACTCACCCGTGGCGGTGCCCCCGGTAAATGAAATCGCAGAAACATCGTTGTGTTGAACGATAGCGGCTCCCGCTTTTGGGCCGGTCCCATGAATTATATTCAAGACGCCGGCCGGCAGATCCGCCTCAATACAAAGTTCCGACAACAGATATGCAGTCACCGGTGTAATCTCAGATGGCTTTGCGACGACGCAGTTTCCCGCCGCCAGCGCCGGGGCGATCTTCCAGGTGAAGAGATAAAGCGGAAGGTTCCAGGGGGATATGCACCCGACCACCCCGATCGGTTGTCGCAACGTGTAGTTTACCGTGTGTCCGGCGTTACTATGCGATTCGGAGGCGAAATGCATCGCCGCCGTGGCATAGAACCTGAAATTCGCAACGGCTCGCGGAATATCGACGGTCTTGGCGAGTGACAGCGGCTTGCCGTTATCGATTGACTCGGCCATCGCGAGTTTTGCTATGTCGCGCTCGATGAGGCCCGAAAGCCGGACAAGAAAGTCATGGCGCTCTTCCGGGCTTGTCAATGCCCATGAGGAAAAGGCCTTCTTTGCGGCGGCCACGGCATCTTCGACATCGTCTGCATCCGAATCCGGTATCAGTGAATAGACCGAACCGGTCGATGGATCGACGTTCTCGAGGTACTCGCCCGAAGCGGGCGGAACCAATTCACCGCCAATAAAGTTCTGTAGTTTTTGCACTGCGGGAATTATAGCCGAATCCGAACATGCCGCAAGAGCGAAACAATTGGGGCTTTTGCCCCGGTAGCAGTAATCGTGAGGGGTGACCGGATAAACCAGGGCGAAAAAAAACGCATCCGAATGGATGCGCTCGCTTCGGCGATCGAATTTCACATTTTAGAGTTTTGCGTAGGTAAGGCCCGTCTGGCCCTGGTATTTTCCACCCCGATCCTCGTACGAAGTGTCGCAGTCTTCGTCGGACTCGAAAAAGAGGATTTGACCGATGCCCTCGTTTATATAGACCCGAAGAGGCAGATTCGCGAGATTTCCGATCTCGACAACCAGCCGGCCGGTCCACCCCGCCTCGAGCGGAGTCGTATTCACGAGGAGCCCGGCGCGTGCGTAGGTGGATTTTCCAAGCGCTACCCCGGTGACGTTTCTAGGCATCTTGAAAGTTTCGACCGTAACTCCCAACCCATAGTGATGAGGGGGCAGAAGATAGTATTTCGCACCGTCGTCTGAGGTGCGGACCTCGGGTTCGATCAGGGAATTTTCGTCGAAATACTTCGGATCGATCTCAGATCCGTAGACAGAGGAAAAGATTCGGAAACCGTCGTCTGCGAGACGCATGTCGTAGCCATAGCTCGAAAGACCGGCGGAAATGATCCTCTTACCTTCGTTTTCGCGGACAAGATGCGGCAGAAACGGCGAAATCATTTCGTGTTCTTCGGCCATCTGCCGAAGCCAGATATCTGATTTAATGGTCATATAAACCCAAATGAGTTGAAGATTGAACAGGCGGTAATTTAACACCTTCCGCCGTTAAAATCCAAAACGCCCGATTCATTGACCTGATTTTTCGAAATCCTGGATCTCCAGCGAGCCATCGCCGACCGAGAAGGCGAGCCGCGCACCGCCGCTACCGGCGATCGCGTTTATAAAAGTTTCGGAAAACTCGGTCTGTCGTCGCGGAACAAGGGTCTTGTAGGAGTTGGTAATGGTGCCGGATCGAAGGATGCGGGCGCTCAAATCAGCATTAAGGTTGTTTGGAAGCCACAATCTAATCACACCCCGTGCCAGTTGGATGTCTGCGTCCCTGCCGCGCCAGCTGCGGGTCTGGATCGTCACATCTATGGTGCCGCTGCCAACGGTGACCTGTACGCTGCCGCCGATCAGTTTGAGCACTGCATCTGATTCAAGATAATTGACCCTAAGCACACCTTCGATGCCTTCGAGCCTCAACGCTCCTTTTCCGCCATCGATCTGCAGGTCGCTGAAATGCGGCACCTTGATGCGGTAGTTTATAAAAACGGGATTATTCCGAAGCCGCTTCGGAAACTTCTTGTCGATTTTCTTGACCGCCTTTTTATCATGAGGCCCGACGCTATAAATTCGCACGCTCGTGACATCTTCGTTTACCGAGAAACCCGAGACGTTGGCCAGTTGCGCAGCATCTTCTTCATTTTCAGCAAGGACCACGATTTCCGCTTCAACCGAGACTTCGTGGCTTGTCCAGCCTTCTACCGACACGGATCCCTTCGGAGCGCCCAGTACGACGATCGTTCCGCCCGGACCGAATTTTGCAGTTTTTGAAATCGACTTTGTGCGCTTTACCGCAAAGCCCGAATCCGGGACCTGGGCCAAAACGGTGGCAGCAAAAAACATTAGCAGGGAGACGAGCGCACCCGAAACGGCAAAACGTTGAATTTTCATGATGATTTTCCGGGAAGTGAAACGGAGAGTAACCTGAGCCGCGAGACGATCTTAAAAATATCACAGCGGTCCGCAAAATTCACAGGAAGGCTCGCGAGCCAGGGAACTTCGGAACCGTCACCGCCGGAGCAGCGAGATGCTGCCCTGCTGATTTGTTACCGTAACCGAGGCGCTTCCTGCCCCGACCTTACCAACTACGCGGCGTCCCTTTCCGACAAATCTCATGCTCGCGTTCGAAAAAGAACCGAGCGAGATGCTTCTCGTCGACGGAGCGGTCGCGACGAGACGGAAAGATGAGCGCAAAGGGATCCGCAAATTCACGTTACCCTGCATCGAATAAAACCGGTAGATACCATTCGGCTGGAAGACACCGTCGTAAAAAATATCTCCGATTACATTCTTGGCAGAAACGCTCGCGGCACCAATATTCGTCAGCGTGATATCGCCCTCGGACGAGATATGCGCCCTGACCAGCCCGCCCTGGATGCTGGCTACGATCAGATTCCCGATACGTGTTTCAATATCGACGGCCGATTCATAAGGCACATAAACGGTGAAATTGACTTCTCCGACATCGTTCCGGCCCTTGTTGTCCCGTACGACATCGATGAGGATCGTTCCGCTCAGGTTTTTTGGGGTGATATTGGCGATCGGCTTTTCCAAAACGGCTGAGATCTGAACGGATTTCCGGTCCCATCCCCGGACCGTGATTGTCCCGGTACGATTGGTAAGTTGAAGTCGTATATTTTTTCCGGCGGGATAGGTCTTTGAAAACTTTTTTTGAGCTTGAACGTTTTCGGCAGCCAGAAAAGAAAGCACGAAAACGGCAAATAAAAAAGCCGTAGCTTTTAAAGCCGACTTTCTAATTCCCGGGATGTGATAAAACCAGATCATCAAACAAAATTCTACAACTCCGAAAACTCGCGCAATAACTCCATCTTTTCATTCAGAGCAGAATCCAGCATTTCAGTTGAAATCTCGTCCTGCGGGTTCTCCTGCAAAAGTATCGTGTATTGCTTTACTGCCCTATCTATGACGTCCATATTTCGGTCGAAGGTGACGCGTGTGCCCGTATCCCACTCAACCCGTCTTTTGGCAACCCGCTGACTCCAGTATTCAATCGCCGACTTTCGTTCCTTCAGGCGTCTTTCCGCCCTGTCGGCAGGAGTTTCTCCTACTCCAAGTTTCGCCAATACTTTTTCGAAAACGGAAGGCTCAGCTTCGAAACCGGCGAGGCCGTCATCGGGTGCCGAAAAATTCTTGAAACCGACAATCGTCAAGAGTGAACTCACGACGGCTATCAAAACCACCGACGCCAAGACCTGTCCCACAGATAGGCTTAGCGGTCCTCCAAAAAAACTGCGGCCTGCTTTTTCTACGGGCACTTCATCGACCACTTCGGACTCTTCGATCTCGGCCTCAATAATGTTATTGATCCTGCACCAAAGCGCCTGTGAGTTTGGAGGTGTGGAGTCCTCCGCAAAGTTCTCTTCGCAAAAACCAACTATCTCCGCGAAATCCCCCGCCAGTTTTGCGCATTCTGAACAGATTGATAAATGTATACGGAACGACCTGCTTTCCGAATCGGAAAGTTCGCCATCAACATATTCACTTATCAAATTTTGGCAGTTTTGGCAGTTCATCGAAAATCAGATATGGAAACTAAATTCTCCTCTTCGCCTGCATTCGGAAACCGATCATGAAATCAATCTTTAAGATTGCTCCAGTCAGTGTAAGGTTGCCCTCCGGGTATTGAATCAAACGCCCCGAACCAGGGCGCCTAACGAATAAGCAGTCCGCGTAATTTCAATCTGGCTTTATGAAGCTGAGACTTCGAGGTTCCCACCGAAATACCAAGCACTCTGGCGACCTCCGAATGTTCAAATCCCTCGACATCATGCAATACAAAAACCGAACGGTAGCCTGGCGGAAGCAACGCAACCGCTTTCTTTAGATCCAGCCGGTTCAAAATCGGCATCTGCGCCCTGTAATTCCGGTCCTTTTTCTTCGACCTTTCAGGCATTTCGCCGTCTTCGGTCGTTTTCTCGTTCTTCACGCTGCGCTTTCTGAAGTGCATCAGGACCTGGTTGACAGTAAGCCTGTGGAACCAGGTTGTGAACGCGGAATCGCCTCGGAAACTGCCAACTTTTCTAAACAACTGGATGAATGCTTCCTGCGTCAGGTCTTCGGCCTCGGCAACGCTGTTGGTCATACGAAGGCAAAGGCTGTAAGCACGCCGGTGATACTTTTTGTACAGCATCTCGAAGGCCTCGAGATTGCCGGCAGCGGCCCACTGGGTTAGGTCATAATCCGGTGTCTCATCCGTAACCGGGTGGAATTCACCGTCTTTCGGCACAACTCGGGGCACCTCGCCCCTGACATCTTCGGTACGATCAGCGACGGCCGCATTCAACGCCGAGGTTAAATTCATATCTACTCCCAAATTGCTGTCGGAATTCGAAAAATCGTTATTGCCTATGATGTGTGACCTCCTTCGAGTAGTTGCCCAAACGGGGGTAATATTAACGGGAAAATACAAAAAGGTAAATGTAAATCAGACCATACTCGTGCGTTGCTGCATGACATCACTGGAAACTGTTTAATTTTTTGCACTATTTTGACCATTTTCTTTACTTCTCTGATACACTTACAGAAACAATAG
>Ga0224497_10002493_pt1 | contig 10919 bp, 12 predicted proteins | sample SF_Jul11_sed_USG_4_FD_167970 | JGI IMG/M metagenome (GOLD analysis project Ga0224497, IMG submission 167970) | Sediment microbial communities from San Francisco Bay, California, United States - SF_Jul11_sed_USGS_13 | ecosystem: Environmental > Aquatic > Marine > Sediment | place: USA...
CGGCTACCCGCAGATTGGCCAGGGGGACTATCTCCAAGCCGTGCGCCGCGGCGAGGAAATCGACGACGAAGCCGATGCAGTTGCGGTACTCGTCGCCTCGGGTACGATTCTCGACGGCGAGCAGCCGCCGGGCACGATCGGTGGAAACTCGACGGCAGACATGATCCGCGATCTCGCTGACGAGGATAGCGTCAAGGCACTCGTGCTCAGAGTTGATAGCGGCGGCGGCAGCGCCTTTGCTTCGGACGTGATCCTGCGAGCGCTCGAGGTATTTCAGGAGTCCGGCCGCCCGCTCGTCGTGTCGATGGGCAGTGTCGCCGCATCAGGAGGGTACTGGATCTCGATGAGTGCCGATGAGATATGGGCGTCTCCCACGACGTTGACCGGTTCGATTGGAATCGGCGCAACGATCCCGACGTTTCCGCGGACGCTCGATGCGCTCGGGATCCACGTCGACGGCGTCGGCACGACAGCGCTCGCCGGGCAACTCAGTCTGACGCGGCCGCTCGGTCCAGACATCTCCGATCTGATCGAGCAGTCGATCGAGTACGGCTACGAAGAGTTCATCACGAAGGTCGCATCGCACAGAGAGCGAGCGATCGAGGCTATCGACGCAGTTGCACGCGGCCGGGTTTGGATCGGTGAGGACGCGCGGGAGCGGGATCTAGTCGATCGTATCGGCGACCTCGACGATGCGATTGCCTCGGCGGCGGGTCTTGCAGGTCTCGCTGAGGACGAGTACGAAGTTCGTTACGTCGAGAGGGAGCTCGAGCTAGCCGAGCAAATCGCATTGGAGTTCGTCCAATCGGCTGCGCCGCTCCTCGGTTCGCTGCAGTTCGGGCCGGCGCTCTCGCCCGGGTTCCAGCGATTGCTGGCAATTGCAGCCGAGCCGCTGAAGTGGGTGGACTCCCTGAACGATCCGAAAAATCTCTACGCGTACTGCTTCTGCGATGCGCGTTGACGAGGGTCGCGAGCATGCGCGTGGATCGCTGGCTGTGGTGCACGCGTTTCTATAAGACGCGCGGCTCAGCGGCCGAGGCCGTCAAGGGCGGCCATATCAAACTGGACGGTCAGCGCTGCAAAGCGGCGAAGGCCGTCGCTGTCGGCGACCAGCTCTGTATCACGAAGGGCGAAGAGACTTGGCATCTAACCGTGGTGGCGTTGCCGTCCCGGCGCGGCCCAGCCATAGAGGCGCAAGCTTGTTTCTGCGAAAGCGCCGAGTCGATCGAGCAGCGGCTCGCGCAGCGTTCGAGGCGCAGCGCCATCGCCGAGCAGGCGCCAACGAGTGGGCGTCCCGATCGGCGCACGCGCCGGCTCATTCGCGTGCGGCGTGGTCGAAGCTGAAGCTGAAGCTGCTAGTTCTCGATGACGATGACTTCAGGGTTCTTCGGAAAATCGTAGTAGGCGAGCCGTGCCGGCTTCTCGAGGATCTTCGACCATTCCTCGGCGTCGAGATCGATCGCCACGACACCTCCCGTCGGCAGATTCTCGAGCCTGAAATCCGGAAGCAGCTCGTTGACGAGGTCGGTCAAGCCGGGGTTGTGACCGACGATCATGAGGTCGGAGAAGTCGTCACGCTGGCGCCGTATGAGATCAGTGATCTCTTGGGGCGAGGCGAGGTAGATCTCATCTTCGAGCTGCAAGAATTCCGTAGGGTACCTGAGCGCGGCGGCGATGGCTTTGGCGGTCGTATGGGCGCGCACGGCTGGGCTTGCGAGGATCAGCGAAGGCCTGGCTTTACGTGCTACGAGGCGTCTACCCATCTTGCGCGAGTCGCGCTCGCCGCGTCCGGCCAGCGGCCGACTGCGATCCGGTGAGCCGGGATTGGCCCAGCTCGACTTCGCATGCCGTACGAGCGTTAGACGTTTCATCACACCAGGCTGCTAGAGGAGGCCCGCTTCGAGCTGTGCCGCCTCGGACATCATCGAGCGGTTCCACGGAGGGTCGAATACGAGCTCGACCTCTGCGCGCTCGATCGTCGGAACGATTTCGATTTTCTCGCGCACGTCTTCCATGAGGACGGGGCCCATGCCACAGCCAGGCGCCGTCAATGTCATATCCACATAAACGATGCGGCTGCCGTCGTCCGCGCGAGCAACTTCACAACGATAGATGAGTCCCAGATCTACGACATTGATTGGGATCTCGGGATCGAAACACGTTCTGAGTTGCTGCCAGATCACAGTTTCGATTTCTTTTTCGGTTGCATCGGCAGGAACTTCGGGCGGCTGCAGCGGTTCTTTGCCGATCGCATCTGCATCGATACCCGCGATGCGAAACAGATTGCCTTCGATGTAGATCGTGAAGCTGCCACCAAGCGCTTGCGTGACGAAGCCAGAGCTACCCTCGGGCAGGGTGACTTCGTCTCCCGACGGTATCAGGATTGCCGGGCACTCGCGGGTGAAAACAACGCGTTCGCTATTCGGGTAGTACATGGATCTGGTCGAACCTCACTCCGTGGATATCGCCTCGTCGTCACTCGTCAGCGCCGTCCTGAGGGCGTGCCATGCGAGGCTCGCGCATTTGATGCGACTGGGATATTCACGCACGCCCGACAGCGCCGCTAGTTTGCCGAGCTCGGTGCACTCGTTTTCATCGGTCTGCTCGGTCAGCATGCGGTGAACCTGCTTGAACAGCGCCAGGCTCTCATCGACCGTCGTACCTTTGACGCGTTCAGTCATGAGCGATGATGAGGCGACCGATATCGCGCAGCCCGTACCCGTGAATCGAACGTCGTCGACGCGACCATCATCGAGCTTGATGTAGAGCGTCATGCGATCGCCGCACAGGGGGTTGACGCCCTCGATAACACGATCGGCATCATCGAGCTCACCGAAATTTCTCGGTTGGCGGTTGTGATCGAGGATCACCTCGCGATAAAGATCGGTGAGATCGCTCACGAGAAGAGCTCCAGTGCGCGTCTCAAGCCCGCGATGAGGCGATCGACGTCATCATGGTTGTTGTAAAGCCCGAACGATGCACGCGCGGTCGCTGGGATACCGTAGCGGTCCATGACTGGCATCGCGCAGTGGTGTCCTGTGCGCACCGCTATGCCATCGCGATCGAGAATTGTGCCGAGATCGTGAGCGTGGATCTTTCCGAGTAGGAATGAGATGACGCCGGATTTTTGCTCGGCCTCGCCGACGATCCGCATGTCCGGTAACGTTCGCAACGCTTCGGTCGCGTAGCTCAGCAGTTCTGTCTCATAGCGGCAGCGTGCATCGAGATCGATTCCTGCCAAATAATCGATGGCGGCGCCGAGACCGATTACGCCGGTAATGTTAGGTGTGCCCGCTTCGAATTTGTGGGGCAGCTCGGCGTAGGTCGATTTGTCGAACGTCACCGTAAGAATCATTTCTCCACCGCCCTGATAGGGCGGCATGGAATCGAGCAAGGCCTCCTTGCCGTAAAGCACGCCGACGCCCGTCGGGCCGTACATCTTGTGGCCCGAGAATGCGTAAAAATCGCAATCGAGATCGCGGACGTCAACTTTGAGATGCGGGGTTGCCTGGGCGCCATCGATGAGCACGACCGCATTGGCTGCGCGGGCCTGCGCCGTCATCTCTTTGACCGGGTTAATCGTGCCGAGCGCATTGGAGACATGCGCGATAGCGACGATCTTCGTTCGCTCATTGAGCAATTGCGCGAATGCGTCGGCGTCGACCTCGCCGCGTCCAGTAATCGGTGCTGGCACGAGCTTGGCGCCGGTCTGCGCGCAGATAAGTTGCCAAGGCACGATGTTCGAGTGATGCTCCATGTGCGTGATGAGCACCTCGTCGCCCGGCTCGAGTTGCGTGCGGCCGAGCGTTGCCGCAACGAGATTGATCGACTCAGTGGTACCGCGGGTGAAAATGATCTCGTTGCAGTTGCGAGCATTGATGAATGCGCGTACGCGCTCGCGCGCCGCCTCGAAAGCGTCGGTCGAGCGGTGGCTGAGCTCGTGCACGCCACGGTGGATGTTCGCGTGGTCATGCTGCTCGTGAGCGACCATGGCGTCGATGACGGCTTGTGGCTGCTGCGCCGAGGCTGCGCTGTCGAGGTAGACGAGCGGCTTCCCATGGACCATCTGGTCGAGTATTGGAAAATCCGAACGCAACGAGGTGATGTCGGTAATGGGGCCCGCAGTCGAGACGGGCGTTTGCTGCTGAGCGCTGCTCACGTGGACGGGCTCCAGCCGATGTCCTCGGGTAGTGCAAGGCCGAATTTCTCGACAATTCGGTCATCGATCCCCGGCCATGGGGATTCGGTAAACAGCGCCTTTGCAAATGCGAGCGTGAGTAGGCCCCGCGCAGCGGCCTCGGCCATGCCTCGCGAACGCAGATAGAACAGGTGCGAGTCGTCGAGTTCACCAACTGTTGCGCCATGTGAGCACTTGACGTCGTCCGCGTAAATCTCGAGCTCTGGCTTCGTGTTGATTTCTGCCGTGGCGGCGAGCAGGAGATTATTGCTGGCTTGATCGGCCGAAATCGCGCGCGTGCCTTTATGAACGGAGACTTTGCCGCTGAAGACACCGCGTCCGTGCGCGCCGATGATGCTACGAAATCGTTGCTCGCTCGTCGTATGGGCGGCGAGATGATCGACGACTACGTGATTATCGACATGCTGGCCTTCGGCGCAGAGCAGTAGCCCGGCGAGCTCGCAGTTTGCGCCCGGCTCGGATAGTCGAACGTGTAGATCATTGCGCACCAGAGCGCCACCGACATCGATCATCATGATGTTCAATGCGGCGTCGGCGGCAAGTTGCGCGTCGGTCAGTTCCGTGTGCGTCTGTGCGGGGCCGTAATCTTGAATGCGGGTCAGCTTCAGGTGCGCGCCCGTGTCGAGCGCGATGCGGGTGAGGGCGTTGACCCAGCCCGAGCAGCTCGGTCCGCCTGCATAATGAATCGCGACATCGGCTCGTGCGTTCGCGCCGACGTCGATCGCGATCTGTGGTTGGCACGCTTGGGGTCGAGCCGACTGGCTCACAAACAGAAGGTGGATCGGTGCCTCGACCTCGGTGCCCGCGGGCACGCCTATTCGCACGCCGTGGCGCGCGAAAGCCACGTTGAGCGCCGCAAGCGGTTGGCCGCGAAGCGTCTCAGCCGCGACGAGCGGGCCGAGCGTCTCGAGGCTCTCGCCTAGGCTCGAGATGTCTACGCCATCCCCGAGCACTTCGGCTGCGAAGTTCGCTACGAGAAAACCGTCGACGAACACGAGGGCTGCGGCATCGGAATCGACGCCAGCGGCGCGCAATAGCGCGGCAGGGTCGGCTGCATCTGGTGCGGTTGGAAACAGATCGAGCTCGGCGTCAGAGATCCGCTTCAGATCCGTGTAATGCCATGCTTCCTGTTTACGTGTCGGGAAGCCTTGCCGGGCAAATGCCGCGAAAGCGGCCTCGCGCGCAGCCGCGACCGTCGTACCGCCGGGTAGTTCGGCAATCCGAGCCGCAAGCTGAGTGTGTAGCTGCTCGGGTGTCATGCGCTCTGGGCCTCCTGCTCGATCCACTCGTAACCGCGCTCGTCGAGCTCACGCGCGAGCGTGTGATCACCGGATCGCACGATCTTGCCGTGGGCGAGCACATGAACGTGATCAGGTTTGACGAGCTCGAGCAGGCGCTCGTAGTGCGTCACCAGGATCATCGAACGCTGTGGGTCACGCAGACTGTTGATACCATTCGCCACGATTTTGAGCGCATCCACGTCGAGTCCCGAATCGGTTTCGTCGAGCACGGCCAGGCGCGGCTCCAGCGTCAGCATTTGCAGGATCTCGTTGCGTTTCTTCTCACCGCCCGAGAATCCCGTGTTGACGCTACGGGAAAGGAAGTCCTCGTGAATCTGCATCAGCTTCATGTTGTCCTTGATGACGCGCATGAATTCGAAGGCGTCGAGCTCTGGCTCGCCGCGCGCGTGTCGCTGCGCATTCAGCGCCGCTTTTAGCAGATAGGCGTTGTTCACACCTGGAATCTCGATCGGATACTGAAAGGCCAGGAAGAGCCCCGCGTGGGCGCGCTCCTCGGGAGTCAGTGCCAGCAGATCCTCGCCGAGGAATTCGATTCGGCCAGCGGTGACCTCATAACCGTCGCGGCCAGCGAGTACTTGCGCAAGCGTGCTCTTGCCTGAGCCGTTGGGCCCCATGATGGCGTGCACTTCGCCAAGACCGACGGACAGCGAGAGGCCGTCGAGGATGTCCCGGTCCTGAACGCGAACGTGTAACGAATCGATAACTAGCATAGGGTTGGGGTCTCCGAGCTCAACCAACGGCGCCTTCTAGGCTCACATTGAGCAAATTCTGTGCTTCGACGGCGAACTCCATCGGCAGCTCCTTAAATACTTCGCGGCAAAAGCCGTTGACGATCAGATTGACGGCGTCTTCTTCCGAGAGCCCACGTTGGCGGCAGTAGAACAGTTGGTCCTCACTGATTTTCGAGGTTGTTGCCTCATGCTCGATGTGCGCGCTGCGCTCGCGGGCTTCGATATAGGGAAAGGTGTGGGCACTGCACTGGTCGCCGAGCAGAAGGGAGTCACATTGCGTGTAATTGCGGGCGCCTTGCGCTGTCGGCATGATACGAACGAGACCGCGATACGCATTCTGCGCATGACCAGCAGAGATGCCTTTGGAAATGATCGTGCTGCGGGTGTTGCGGCCAATGTGAATCATCTTCGAGCCAGTGTCGGCTTGTTGGTAATTGTTCGCGACGGCGACCGAGTAGAACTCGCCGACCGAATTCTCACCGCGCAGCACGCAGCTCGGATACTTCCACGTAATCGCAGAGCCGGTTTCGACCTGCGTCCAGGATATTTTCGAGTTTGCCCCGCGGCAATCGCCTCGCTTCGTCACGAAGTTGTAGATCCCGCCGACGCCGTTCTCGTCACCGGGATACCAGTTCTGCACAGTCGAGTATTTGATTTCGGCGTCGTCTAATGCGACGAGCTCGACGACTGCGGCATGCAGTTGGTTCTCATCGCGCATCGGTGCCGTACAGCCCTCGAGATAGCTCACGTGGCTGCCTTCGTCGGCGATGATGAGTGTGCGCTCGAACTGTCCGGTATTGGCAGCGTTGATGCGAAAGTACGTCGACAGCTCCATCGGGCAGCGCACGCCTTTGGGGATGTAGACGAATGACCCGTCGCTGAATACGGCCGAGTTCAGTGCCGCGAAGAAGTTGTCCGCGCGAGGCACAACGGTGCCGAGGTATTTCTTCACGAGCTCGGGGTATTCGGTGACGGCTTCGGAGAACGAGCAGAAGATAACGCCGGCTTCGGCGAGCTTCGCCTTGAATGTGGTTGCGACCGATACGCTGTCGAAGACAGCGTCGACTGCGACGCCGGCGAGGCGCGCTCGCTCGTGCAGCGGGATACCGAGCTTGTCGTAGGTCTCCAGAAGTTTCGGGTCGACCTCATCAAGGCTCTTGGGCGCATCATCCGGGTTCTTCGGTGCTGCGTAATAGCAGATGGACTGGTAGTCGATCGGCTCATAGCTAACCTGAGCCCAAGTCGGCTCGGTCATCGTCAGCCACTGCCGATAAGCTTTGAGCCGCCACTCGGTCATGAATTCGGGTTCGTTCTTCTTTGCCGAGATCAGGCGAACGACATCTTCGTTGAGGCCGGGCGGTACGCGGTCCTCTTCAATGTCCGTGACGAAGCCATAGCGGTATTTGCCCCCGACGAGCCCGGCAAGTTCTTTGGAGTCAGTTGCCATTAGGTTCCGAGCCCCGCTGAGTTTCCACGACCATCATGCAGCTGCAGTGCGCCGCGCAGGTCAGGCGTGTCGAGTGGATCAGCTGCATGTTGCAGGTCGGCGAGGCTGACCTGCGCCAACGCCTTGCGAATTCCGACGTTGATTTTTTGCCACGCGTGCCCGACTCGGCAGACCGGTTCCAGGTCGCAGTTGCCGGCCGCAGAGCTACATTCGGTAATTGCGACGGGTCCGTCGAGCGCATCGATGATTTGTGCCGCCGTAATATCGGTCGCCGGGCGAGCCAGGGCGTAACCGCCCTGCGCACCACGAGTGGAGACGACGAGGCCGGCACGCGTCATGGCCTTGAGCAACTTGCTCACGGTTGGCTGCGCCAGGTGTGTCTGCCCGGCCACTTGACCCGCGCTCGCGAGGCCTCGGCCCGTATCGGGCAGCTGGGCGAGAATGAGCGTTCCATAGTCGGTCAGCCTACTGATTCGTAACATCGGCACGTCCGTGGTTGGATCTATATGGGACTATTTTAGTACCCTATAGGGCTCGGCGTAAAGCCGTGTAGGCCGGGTGACTGATCGCCCGCGTGGCGGGGGCGCTCTAGGGCTCCGGCTGGTGCTCAACGGGCGCGTCGTTGCGCCGGCGGCGCTGCTCGTCGGGCAGCCACTCGTTGATCTGCTTGAGGCGAGCCTGATAGCGCGCGCGGTCGACGGAGTTGACGTCGGGCGATTCGAGCGCCATGCGCAGTTGTCCGATAGCCAGCGGGCCGTTACCGATCGCGAGGTAGTACTCGCCCATGTAGTAGTGCGCGTTGCCGCTATCTCCCTCGGCGTTCGCCGCACGTGCAATCAAGCGAATCTGCGCGGGCGTGGGTGGAACGTTGTTGAGCAGATCGAGCAGAATCTGGTGTGCGCGCGCAGGCTCACCGGCAACGATCAAGGCCTCGGCGTAGCTGATCGTCAGCGGGATGTTGCGCGGGAATAGGTCGACGGCCTCGACATAGACACGCAGCGCCGCATCGACGAAGCCCGTGCGCATCAGCGTCTCACCACGGGCAATCCAGAATGCGATGACACCCGGGTATTCGCGGGCGAGATCGGTGAATAGGCGCTCGGATTCGTCGAAGAGGCCCAGTTGCGCGAGGCTCAGAGCCAGCCCATAACGATTGGATGGATCTGTCCTGTCGCCTGTCATGCGAGTCTCGAAGATCGCGTGCGCCGCCTCGGGTGTGCTGGCTTGGTGGATCATGAGTCGCGCCTTGACGAGGCCGTAGTTCATGCTGTCGGTCGGCTTCGCCACAGGCAGCAGGCGAGTGCGCTCCCGTGCCTCGGCGATACGCTCGATGCTGACGGGGTGGGTCTGGAGTATTGCGGGGACTTGCCCGCGTGCCATGCCATAGCGGCGCCCGAGCTTCTCGAAAAACGTCGCCATACCATTCGTATCGAAACCGGCAGACGAGAGCGTCTCGATGCCAAAACGATCTGCTTCGCGCTCGTTCGCCCGCGTGAAGTTGATCTGGCGCTGCATCGCGCCTGCTTGGCCCGCCATGATGGCGCCCTGGACGGCGTCGGAAGAGTCGGTGGCCGCGCCGAGCAGAACCGCGGCGATCATCGTCGCCATCGAGAGGATGCTCGACCGCTGGTTGTCGTATATCGATCGTGCGATATGGCGCTGCGTGACGTGCGCGATCTCGTGTGCGAGCACGCCTGCGAGCTCGCTCTCGTTCTCACTCGCGAGAATGAGGCCGGCATTGACGCCGATATAGCCGCCCGGTAGCGCAAAGGCATTGATCGCTTCATCGTCGACGACGAAAAACTCGAACGATTGCGTGCCATCGCTTGTGTGACCGACGAGCCGGGAGCCGAGGTTCTGGATGTACTCCTTGAGTTGGGGGTCCTCGAGGATGGCGCCGGCGGCACGCAGCTGAGCGACGACGCTGCGCCCGAGCTGCGCCTCTTGATTCTTGTTGATGACCGCATCCACGGGGCTGCCGAAATCGGGCAAGTTCGGCTCCTGCGCGAGCAGGGCCTGACCCGATAGCAGCGAGAGCAGGATCACGGCGTATCTATGCATTGTCAGATTCGACCCTGGTTTCCCAGGCATTGTTCCCTCATAAGGCTTTCACAGCAGCAAGAACGTCCTCCACGTGTCCGGCGACTTTGACTTTGCGCCATTCCTTTTGCAACACGCCTTCCTTGTCGATCAGAAAAGTGCTGCGCTCGATGCCCAGCACTTTCTTACCGTACATGTTCTTCTGCTTGATCACATCGAAGAGCTTGCAGAGGGTCTCGTCCGTGTCCGCGAGCAGCTCGAACGGAAAGCCCTGTGCGGCCTTGAATTTTTCGTGCGAGGCGATGCTGTCCCGGGATACGCCGAGGATCACGGTCTTCGCGCGTCGAAAGCGCGTGTGATTATCGCGAAAATCCTGGCCCTCTAACGTGCAGCCAGGCGTGCTGTCCCTCGGATAGAAATAGAGCACGACATGGCTGCCCCTTAGATCCTTGGAACGAATCGTTTTACTCCCCGTTGCCTCGACTGCAAATGCGGGCACTTTTTTTCCTACGGTGACCTTCGACATAAGCTCGTTTCCCGAATAGTTAGCTTTTGACCGGCTCGATTATCGCATCGAGGTTCAGCTGATCGCAGAAATCCATGAATTCCTCTCTGAGTCGCGAGATATGCAGGCTCGCAGGAATGTTCACGAACATCTGCACGGAGAACATCGGCGTCCCGGTATGCGCTGCAGGGTAGCTGCGCGTAGTCACCTCGCCGATCTCGATCTGCTGTTTGGCGAAAAAACCCGCGAGATTGTGCACGATGCCGGGTTGATCGATGCACACGACATCGATCGCGTACGGCAGTAGCTCTCTAGCAAGCTGCTTCGGCTCCGTTCTTTTGATCTGGATGACGAGTGCATTGCTCTCGGCGAAGCGCATGAGCTCCTGCTCCATCCGGCTGATCGAGTGCCAGTTTCCGGAGACGAGCACGAGCATGGCGAACTCCGATCCGAGTGTCGTCATGCGGCTTTCCCGAATACTGCCGCCACAATCGAGGACGACACGGGTCAGATCATGGACGACGCCGGTGCGATCGCCACCGACGGCAGAGATTACCATGAGCTGTTCCATGCGAGGCGATCCTGGCAGTCGTGGCGGGGTCTGCAGTGTACCGCGATCCGAGAAGCTAGCCCAAAATCGGCCAGTGCTGACAAGGGCTCGTTGCACGCGGCCTGTAGTCCCATGAGCTCGCCCATG
>Ga0224497_10002495_pt1 | contig 10902 bp, 8 predicted proteins | sample SF_Jul11_sed_USG_4_FD_167970 | JGI IMG/M metagenome (GOLD analysis project Ga0224497, IMG submission 167970) | Sediment microbial communities from San Francisco Bay, California, United States - SF_Jul11_sed_USGS_13 | ecosystem: Environmental > Aquatic > Marine > Sediment | place: USA: California...
AGCGAGTGGATTTTTCTCACCCGTCACGGGGGCGTTCCTTATTCGGTGCGCGCTCCGCGCTTGGGTGCCCTCGAATTTGTCGAAAAGCCGTGCGAACGCGAGCGACTCGACATGATTGTCAATGGCACGACAGGAAGCGCGAAGCGCTGCGTCCTTTTCTCGCAAGGCGAAGAATTTCCCGCACGCTGGCGGCAGTTCAAGACCGCCGATGATTCACGCAACTCAAAGCCGGTGATCAAAGAAGGCCAGGCGGCCCTTCTCCTCGATGGCAGCATGCCCCTGGATGCCATCGACGAGCTGATCATCAAAACCGTACTAAAGCGCTCGAATGACAACCTAACCGCCGCAGCGCGCCTCCTTGGCAACACCCGGGGAACCCTGCGCTACCGGATCCAGCCATATGGACTCAAGTAATTCATATGAGTAATCAAAACAACGTTCCGCCACCCTCGATTTACGTGCGCGCCGACGGCGAGATGCGCAGAATCGGCGTCGAGCTCGAATATTCCGGACTCGACATCAAATCCAGCGCAAAGCTGGTGCAGAAGGAATTCGGCGGCCGTATCGATGAGATCAGTCCCTATGAGTCGAAGATTCGAGACACCGAGTTCGGCGACTTTCAGGTCGAGCTGGATTTCGGCCTATTGAAGCAGATCGGACGGGACTCGGCCGAAGAAGACGAAGAGAACACCTCAGAACAACTTCGCGAACGGCTGCTTGCGTCCGTCGCCGAGCAGCTCGTCCCCTTCGAGATCGTGACCCCGCCACTGCCCATGGATCGGCTGTCGGATCTCGAGGATCTCGTCGAGCGGCTGCGCAAGGAAGGGGCGGTCGGGACCGGTCACTCGGCTTTCTATGCCTTCGGGCTTCACCTGAATCCCGAAATGCCCGACGTCGATGCGGAAACGGTTCTGGCCTACATGCAGTCGTTCGCGTGTCTGTATCCGTGGCTGGTACGCGTTGGCGAAATCGACTGGAGCCGGCGCTTCACCACCTACATACAGCCGTACCCCACCGAGTACGTCCGCCAAATAATCGATCGTGACTACGCGCCCGATATCCAAGCGCTGATCGACGACTATCTTGAAACCAATCCCGTTCGCAACCGCGCGCTGGACATGTTGCCTCTGTTCGCCCACATCGACGAGAAACGGGTCCGCGCGGTGGTGGATGACGAGCGCGTCAAGCCTCGTCCTACCCTTCACTACCGACTGCCGAATTGCGAAATCGACGATAGCAATTGGAGCGTCGGCAAGCCGTGGAAGCAATGGTTACAGGTGGAGCATCTTGCCCGCGACCGCAATCGGCTGGAAAAAATGTGCCGGGGCTATCGCCTTTATCTGGACAACCCCGTTCGCGCGATGCTCGAGGACTGGTCGAAGAATTGTGAACGCTGGCTGATCGATCTGGGTGGAGAAGGCAACTCAGACTAACGTCCCGACGGAATTTCCTTAGCCTCCGTCTTCGAGGAAAGCCTTCTCGAGTTCTTCGAGACACGCCTGCGTGGTGATGAGAAACACCTCGTCGTCATTGCGGATCTCGGTATCCTCCAACGCGACCTTGGAGTCTTCCCCGCGGGTAATGGCGATTACGCGAGTGTTGTCGGGCAGCTCGAGATCTTTCACTCGCCCCTCGTGCTTCTCATCGGCCATAAAGGTGAAAAATCGGACCCCGCCCTTGAGCACGGTCGACAGACCCGCGGGTTCTCGGCCCTCGACCATGTCCAGCAGCGAGCCGGAGATCTCTTGGTCGGGAATGATGAGGGACTCCAGCCCGAGATGGACGCAGATGGGCTCGAATTCGGCGTTTTCGATTCTCGTTACGACTCTGCCGAATTCGAGCTCGCGGCCCACCAGGGACGCAATGATGTTCGCCTGGTCGTCGTCACTGAGGCAGAAAAGAAAGTCCGTATCGGCGGGACCCACCTCCTCCAGCTGGGACGGCCGGCTGCCGTCTCCATGGATCAGGCCGCAGTCGAGTTTCTCGGACAGCTCTTCGATCCTCTCTTTGTCTTTATCTATGACGACCACCTCGTGGCCCTCTTTTAGCAGCCGCTTCACCGTAATGACGGCCAGATTACTGGCACCGATAAATACCGCCCTCATATGTCCCTCCGGCGTTTCCCAATCCACGTCGGGGGATACAGCGCAATTATAAAAGCGATGATTTCCACGCGGCCCATCCACATATCGAAACAGAGCACGAGCTTGAGCACGCTTTCCAGCCCCGAGTTGCTGATCCCTGAGCTCAAGCCCGTGGTGCTCACGGCAGATACGACTTCGAACAGCGCGTCCAGCGGAGCATATCCGTAAGCGAGAAAAGGTAACCAGGAGACAAATATTACCCCAACGTATGCAAACATCACCGCCAGCGCGATCTCCATCTCTCGCTGGGTTACGCGGTTCCCGCCCACGCGCACCTCGATGTGGCTTCCCCGGGGCGTGGAGGCCCGTATCAAAATCAGCTGGAGCAGGCGAAGAAGCAGCAGAAATCTGAAAATCTTGATGCCCCCGGCGGTAGAACCAACGTCGCCGCCGGTGAACATCGAGGCAATGAGCACAAGCTTGGTTCCGTCACCCATCCGGGAAACGGGTACATCCGAGAAGCCAGCTGTGGTCTGAGCCGAGACCGAAATCAACATCGCGTCCCACGGCGAAGCCGCGGCACCCCCCGCCGCGGTGCTCTCGAGCAGCATCACCAGGCCGGTGGTGATCAAACAGGCTGCGATAAGGGCGCGGAGCTCAACCGCCTTGAGCGCAGCCATCACGCCTTCGTGATAACCGCGGTAGTAAATTGAAAACGAAACGGCGCCAAGCAGGCAAACGACCATAACCACGCCGCGCGATGGCCCTGAGGGCAGCCCCGCGAGGCTCGAATCGTAGGCGGAGAATCCTCCTGTGGCGACGGCAGTGAACACGTGAATCACAGCATCGAACACCCCGACGCCGGCGAGCAGCAGAGCAGTCAAGCCAAGGGCGGTCAGCAACGCGTACACCACGATCACCCGCTTGGCGTGGGCCCGGGTACCGCCGGCAATGTCAGCCACCTCGCGCTCGGAGAAGCCGAGCTTCTTAGCCGCTGGCCCTGACTCCATCATCATCGCCACCGCCAGCACGACGATGCCCAGGCCGCCAACCCACTGCACCCAGGCCCGCGCAAACAGGAATGAAGCCGGCCGCGTTTCCATCGACGACAGGGTGGTCAGCCCGGTGGTCGTCACCGCCGAGACGGACTCGAAAAGCGCGTCGATGAAGTCTATTTCGTAACCCGTAAGCGGAAAAGTCAGACCCAGCGCGGAAAGCACGAATATAAGCGCAGTTATGGTCAACGCCTCATTGGTTTGCAAGTCCTCCGCACATCTCAATTTTGCAAACGGAAATCCGCAGCCGGCGAAAATCAAAATAACCAGAGCGTAACGAATGGCAACTTGATGCTCGCCCGAAAAAACCGTAACAAGCAGCGGAATGGTGGTAAAAATCGCCACCCCGATAAGAAGCTGCGCGAGATATTTCGCGACCGGCCTCGGCCGAACCGCAAAATGAAGACTCCGCACGGCCCGGTTTAGCAACATTGGTCAGACGGAGGCGCCGGAAGCGTTCTTTTATGCGGTTGCTGCGCTTCAGCCACTATTGGTCAGAACTTATTCATCGTCTGTAGAAACACCGGCAGTGAATACCCAGCGCATGGCGCTTTCCACCGGGACGTCCAGGGCCTTCAGTTTTGACCGTGGCACGCAAACCGTATGACCGCCGATTTGATAGCTGAAAGGTATGTAAACCGTCGCCATCTCATTCTTTTTCTCTTCGCTTTGCGCGATCTCTATCCCGTGCCCGGTGACGAATCCAACCATGCGCATATCCCCGGGAACGTCGATCATCACCACTTGGTCGAGATCTTTGCGGTCGGCCGTCGTGGAGATGAATTTCATCAGGTCACGAACCCCGCCGTAAATGGTCTTCGCCAGAGGGATGCGACCAATCATGCCTTCACCAAGCTGAATCAACTTGGCAATAATCCACGCGTGCGCCGTCGCCCCGACCACAAAGGTCGCCAGCAGAGCAACGATTAGACCGGTTCCTGGAACGTAATATTTTTCTGGAATGAACAGCTGCAGAATGCCGCCCAGCACAGTTTCGAGGGAAATGCCGATCCAGTACAGAATCGAGATCGTGACCGCCACCGGAACCACGGTTGCCAGCCCTCTTAAAAAGATTTTCCACAGATCATCCATCGGATCTCTCCTGTGCAATGCAAAGCGAGAAATTGGCAAAAAGACTGCAAGCTGGTCCCGCGGTTTACGCAGACGGCGCGAAGCCGCCGCACGCGGGCTCCCCGCGCGCGACGTTAACCCATTCGGGGTCTGAAGGACACTTCCCCAGGCTCGATTATTCTGAGTTTGGATCGTTTAAATTGCTTACGACTTCCGAACCCTGATGGCCGGATCGATGGGGAGAGAAAACAGCGGCCAGGGAAACCCCGCGGCCACTCTGTTAGGGCTAACCTTCGGCGAGGTACTTCAGGGGTACGAATGTCCCGTGGGAGGAGCGGTCCGTGAGAATGACCCGATCCTTGCTCGGAAACTCGAGAATCAAGTGTTTGCGCGATATGGCCCGGTAGGCGGCGTCGAGAACCACGTCGTTATCGCTGGACCGGCCGACGGTGGATCGACGAGGTTTGAGTGGATACTCCCGGCCGTGTTCGTCAATGAGGTAGGCCCCGTCGGCGCGCACCAGCCTGAACTGGTGTACCGACAGACGGATAGCCATCTCCTGGCCCGGCAGCAGCCGCACGTCCTTGGACTCGCCCCTGGGCAGGCGCTCGAAGACGATGTCGTTCTTGATCTGGTCGCTGAGCTCGTTGCCGTCGAATATCGACGTGTCGATAACGCCCTGAATCGCTTCGTCAGAGTCTTCGTTGACCCCGGCCTGCGTTTTCCGGGACTTGTTCCAGTAGACGCGCTTGATCAGCTCCTGGCGGTTAGCGAGGTATTGCAGATATTTCACCAGCGCCACGCGTTTGAATTCGGCGTATTCGGAACCCTGATCGTTCAGCGCTTCAATCAGCGCGCGCCACGAATGATCTTCAGAAAAGACCCGCACATCCATTTCCCGAAGCTGATAGTCGACCGCAAGAGGTTCGGAGAACGAAAATTCGAGAATTTGCAGAAGGCGGCCTTCTACCTTGCGGATGTCAACCGCCTGCTGTCTGAGGGCTTCTAGGGAAAGCGCGCGCAGATCGTCGTACTTGGAGACCGGGAGGTGAGTTTTGCCGTCCAGGGCGAACTTGATGTCGTCGATGGTAGTAAACTGCACGGTCAGGTTGTCCACCGACAGAGTCAGCGGAGCGGTGGAGCGGGTCCTGGCTAATGGCATTCCCATGTGCGATCCTTTTTTCGCGCGTACAGCAGTAATTTATATAGGCTATATGAGAACTGGATCAAATAACGTGACGAAACTATCAATCCTGAAATCTCGCGGGACCCCACCAGGTAGCTGATAGTCCATGCGGGACGGGGGGTTTAGCCACCTTAACCGAGAAAGCCGCAGCGCATCGGGATAGGGCGCACCGGCGGTGGCTCGTTGAAGAGCCGCGCCGCTCACTTCAGGCAAAGAAGCATATCCGGGGCCCCGAAGGAGTCGAGTCGGCACGAAAGTCCAGTACGAATTCACCGAGCTTCGCCGGGACACTTGGCTGTGAAATCCGCCGCTCTTGAACCGGGATCCGCGCGGCGTATGATCCGATTTTACTTTACCGATTGGCCCCAGCCTAAAGGTCCCTATAAGAAATGAGTGAACCGTGGGGCGGTTCGGCTTCTCCGCTCCGGCGCCTCGCGCAGATCCCAATTCGCAGGTCGCCGGATTTCAACTCTTAATTTTTCCGGGAGAATCCCGCTGTGAGCAAAATCCTTCATCGGCACACCAAACTCGATCTGCCGGTCGCGGCGCGTGGAGATGGCCCGTATGTCGTCGACACCAACGGCAAGCGTTATCTGGATGCATCCGGCGGCGCGGCGGTTTCTTGTCTCGGCCACAACCACCCTAAGGTGATTGGCGCCATTAAGAAACAGCTCGACGCCATTCCTTACGCCCACACCGCCTTCTTCACCACCGAGCCCGCCGAGCGGCTCGCAGAGGTGCTCATCGAGCAGGCGCCCGAAGGCCTGGGGCGCGTGTATTTCGTCTCCGGCGGTTCCGAGGCGGTGGAAGCCTGCCTCAAGATTGCGCGCCAGTACTTCGATGAAATCGGCCAGCCCCAGCGAAAACATTTCATTGCCCGTTTGCAGAGCTATCATGGCAACACGCTCGGCGCGCTGGCGGTGGGCGGTAACATGTGGCGCCGCCGGCAGTTCGAACCGCTGCTCATCGAAACCCACCACATCTCACCCTGCTACGCCTACCGGGACCGTGAGCCCGAGGAGACCGAGGAAGTGTACGGACTGCGCGTCGCCAACGAGCTGGAAGAAAAAATACTCGAGCTCGGGGCGGAGAGCGTCATCGGATTCATTTGCGAGCCCGTTGTCGGGGCGACCTCGGGCGCGGTGCCCGCGGTGCCCGGCTACCTTAAACGGGTGCGCGAGATCTGCGACCAATACAGAATACTGCTGATTCTCGACGAGGTCATGTGCGGTATGGGCCGCACCGGCACCATGTACGCCTGCGAGCAGGACGGCGTGTCTCCGGATCTCATGTCAATCGCCAAGGGACTCGGCGCCGGATACCAGCCCATCGGCGCGATGCTGGTATCGAACAAGATCTACGACGCTATTGCCGGCGGCAGCGGATTCTTTCAGCACGGTCATACCTACATGGGCCATCCCACCGCGTGTGCCGCCGGGCTCGCGGTACAGGAGGTCATACGCGAGGAAAATTTGCTGGAGAACGTGCGCAAGCAGGGCGAAGCGCTGGACGCGGCTCTTCACGAGCGATTCGGCAACCACGCGCACATCGGCGACATCCGTGGTCGCGGCTTGTTTCGCGGCATCGAGCTGGTGGCCGATCGGGCTTCTAAAGCGCCGCTGGATCCGTCGCTACAAATCCACGCCAGCATTAAAAAGAACGCAATGGCCCGTGGGCTGATGTGCTATCCCATGGGTGGCACCATCGACGGAAAGATCGGCAATCACGTGTTGCTTGCGCCGCCTTTCATTATCGATGAATCCCACGTGGCGGAAATTGTCGACAAGCTGGGCGATGCCGTCGACGCGGCGCTCGAGGCTGCGGCCTGATTCGAAGCATCGGGCAGACGTGACCGGGACGGACAGACCCACGAACAGACGGCCGCGAATCGGCCTTGTGCATGCGCTTCATGCATCCATCGCGCCCATCGAGGCCGCGTTTCTGCAGAGCTGGCCCGAGGCAGAGACGGTGAGCCTTTACGACCAGTCTCTGTACGCCGACTTCAACAAGACCCGTGCGCTGACCCCCGATATTTTCCGTCGCATCGAAGGATTGCTCAAGTTCAGCAGGGAGACCGGGGCCGAGGCGATACTTTTTACCGGATCCCTTTTCGGAGATCCGGTGGAGGCGGCGCGGAACAAGATGGACATCCCGGTGCTCACCGCCTACGAAGCAATGATCGAAGAAGCCTTCGCCACGGGAAAACGTCCGCGCTTAGGCATGCTTTCCACCGCCGCAGGGACCGGCGAAATGATGAGCGCCGACATCCAGGAGTACGCCGCCGCCAACGGAAGGGAATACGATCTCGACGCCCGTTACGTTGCCGGCGCCATAGATGCGCTGCTCTGGGGCGATCGGGAAGAGCACGATGAGCTAGTGGCGGCGGCGGCCGCGCAGATGGGTGAGTGCGACGCGCTGATGCTGGCTCAGTTCTCCATGGCGCCGGTGGCAAAACGACTGCCTGATGTTGAGGGCCGCAAAGTGCTGACCAGCCCGGGCAGCGCTGTTGCCAAGCTGAAAAAACTCATCTCGGGCTAAAGTGGCGCATCAGTCCCTCATACCGCTCAGGAATCCTGCCTACCTCGAACTTCACCTAACGCTCTGCGCTGCGCGACGCGCAGTCGGTGCCGCTCCCGCGCACGCCGCACGCCGATAATGAAGCTTCGGCTCCAGCGATATCCAACCCAGCTGCCGATGATCACCCACGGAACACAGCCCACGAACAGCGGCATGCCGAATTTATCCACGAGGTTGACGGCATAAACCCAAAAGGACTCGAGCCAGGTGGCGTCCTCGGTCAGTGACTCGGTCAATCGGCTGGCAAAGGTGTCGTAGTCGCGCACCCGGTCCAAGCGCCCCATGAGCGTTCGCCCGGTAACGATATAGAGGTAATAGATTGGCGGCGCCGTGGCCACGTTGGTGACCCATGTCCAGGCCATGGCCACCACCGCGCTGAAGTCCCACTCCGGCCTGAATCGCTTTACCCCCAGCCAGATCAGGAACACTATGGGCATCTGAATTCCAACGGTGGGGGTGAGCGCGGCCATTAAGCCGAACATCACGCTCCGCCCGATGTATTCCGGCGTGTGGTGGGTGTGAAGCAGCGGATGAATCAGCCGCGTGCGTATCGCGGCCAACGCCCCTTCCACGAAGGAATGTTGGCGATCTTCGGCGTTCACGCTAAACCAAAGTCAGGCTGAAGAAGACCACGCCGCTGCGAGTAGCCGCTAGCCTGATGATGGATTTTGTTTAGCTTGGCCGTCTCCGAAAGCTGCGCGATCACGCTTTCCTTCCATCCATTCAAGCCCCGCCTCGTCCTTTTCGCCGAAGAAGGAGCGAATATTGATATCCCTTTGGGGAAACGGTATCTCGATTCCGTACTTCGCCAACGCGGACTCAATTTCCCAAGTATAGGCGGCGCTCACCGTTGCCGGCCGCATCACCGCTTCCGGCGTGAGCCAGACTACGAGCTCAAAGTTGAGGCTGCTGTCGCCGAACTGTACCAGCCATACCTGCGGCTTGCGGGATTCGATGGATTTCAGCGTGTACGGGACCTGATCGGCCGCTTCGAGGACGGCTTTCCGCACCAGGTCCTTGTCGGTTCCGTAAGCGACGCCGAAGGGGATCCGCACACGGCGGTATGCCTCTCGCAGGGTCCAGTTAATCACCCTGCCGTTCACGAACTCTGAATTGGGCACAAGAATGTCGATGTTGTCGTTGGTCGTCACCAGAGTGGCGCGAATGCTGATCTCCTGGACTAAGCCGTGAACGCCGGATTCCAGCTCGACGAAATCGCCCACTTTGAGGCTTTTCTCGAACAGAATGATGAGTCCGGCGACAAAGTTGCTGAATATGGCCTGCAGACCGAAACCAATGCCGACACCGAGCGCACTCGCGATGAGGGCGAACTTGGTGAAGTCGAGGCCGATAGAAGACAGCGCAACAAAGAAACCTATAGTGAGGATGGCGTAATGGGAGAGCCGGCTCAGCGTGTATACGGAAGACTTGGACATGGTCTCCCGTCGCTGCATGACCTTGGCCAGCGCGCCCCGGGCGATTTTCGAAATCCACCAGGCGACAACCAGGATGAGAATCACGCGCAGCAGCCCAAGCATGGTGACCGGCGTCTCGTTCAGTTCGAACAGGCTTGCCGTGCTCCATAATTTGAGCGTTTTCAGGGCGTCGATGGTGCTGTCTCTGGTCTTGTTCCAGTAGTCGGCGAAACGCCCGCCGCCCTCGATCACCCGATCCTCGGAAATACCAACGAGCAGCTCGGTTTGATCGTGCTCCTCTTCCAGCCGGCTGAGAGCGAGCGAAGTTGCGTCCGCTTGCTCGAGCCGCGCCCCGTGAATTTTCCCGATACTCTCGTTTCCGGCCTCGAGCAAGGAAAGCTGCGACGAAGCCGCCACCCGTTCCTTGTTGGTCGCCCGCCGCCAGCGATCCATCTCAACCGACACTTGCCGAATCTGTGTTCCCCCTTCTTTGAGCTCTGATCTGAGCGTCTCCACCGCGGTGGCATCGCTGTTGAGGAGATAGGCCGCCAGGGCGGTGGCGAGCTTCGCCTGGGCGACACCTATTTCAGCTGACGCGATTTTTACTTCGTAGTCGATCAGGGTCTGGTATTGCAGACGGCTTTGGGCCTGGTCCAGCGCGGTTTCCGCCAGCGCCTTGGTCTGCAGCCGAACCTGGGCCGCCTGCTTGCGCAGTTGATCGAGCTCCGCCGTCAGGCTCTGCGCCTGGCTCTGGAACTTCTGAACGTCCGCAGCATCCGCAACCAGACGCTCGCGTGCGGCCGCAAGCTCGTTGTCCAAGCGCGTCGCCGCGGCCTGCTGGTTTTGGATACGCGCCTTGCGCAGGCGATGGACCTGCTGCCCGGTGGCCACCTCGAACCGGTCCCGAATGAGCGTCAGCCCCATGGGCAGTCGCTCCGGCGAACTTGCCGGAAGGGCGAGGTAAGCGGCCTTGTGATCGTTGACCGCGCCCAGCGCCGTCTTCAGCGCTTCCTGCTGGCGCGTGATATCGTCTTGCTGAAGCTCGAGCTCGAGCTGGACCTCGCGACGGTTCCCGGCGAGCTGCTGCAATTCGGTGATTGAATACTCGTCGCGGATCTTTCCGCTGGCCGGCGGATCCGGAATGTGCTCGCCCTTGAGCCTGACGTAACGCTCCAGGAGCTGGCGGATCTCATCGATCAATACTTTGCCGGCCGGAAACGGTGCGGAGCCTTGGGCACTCCACCCCGCCTCGACTTCGTTGAGCCGCTTTTCGAAATTCTGAGCCTGCGTGGCAAGCGCGTCACCTTCGGCCTCGAAGTAGTCCCACCAGCCTGCGCTCAGCGCCCCGGGATCCGGCAACGGCGGTGCAGGGTTTTGTTGCGCCGCCACCGGGGCGGTGATCGTCAGGACAGCGAGCGCAACTCCGGCAATGCAGGAGCGTCGAAAGCTGATTGCGGTCATAGCCATTTTCTTTTCCGAAACAGGATCAGCTGCACGCATACGATGGTCGCCAT
>Ga0224497_10002497_pt1 | contig 10899 bp, 8 predicted proteins | sample SF_Jul11_sed_USG_4_FD_167970 | JGI IMG/M metagenome (GOLD analysis project Ga0224497, IMG submission 167970) | Sediment microbial communities from San Francisco Bay, California, United States - SF_Jul11_sed_USGS_13 | ecosystem: Environmental > Aquatic > Marine > Sediment | place: USA: California...
ATCGAAAATTCGCTGGCGGGACACGCTCGCGCGTCTCGGAGGTGATGAATTTGGTGTGCTGCTCGAAAGTTGTTCGCTTGACGAGGCGATGCAGGCGGCCGAGTCGCTGCGAGTAGCAATTGGTGAATACAAGTTCATGTGGGACGAGCGTAGCTTCCGCCTTGGCGTCAGCATCGGTGTCGTGCCAATCGTCGCAGAGAACGAGGATGTCGCGGCCTTGCTCAGCGCCGCCGACAGTGCTTGCCAGGCCGCAAAAGAAGCCGGCCGTAACCGTATTCACAGTTTTCAGGAAAATGACATTGACCTCATGCGTCGACGTCGCGAGATGCAGTGGGCGGCGCGGATCAATAACGCGTTGGAAGAAAACCGCTTCGAATTATTCCGCCAGACCATTCAGCCCTTACAGGCTGAAGAAGAGGGCGCACACTATGAGATTCTGCTGCGCATGCGCGATGAGACGGGCGGCATTATCTCACCAGGGTTGTTTATTGAGGCAGCCGAGCGTTATGGCATTACGCCCAACATAGATCGCTGGGTGATACGCAGTGCATTCCGTTGGCTGGTGTCGGAGGCGGATGAGCGTGAAAGGCTGGCATTGTGCTCAATAAATCTGTCTGGCCAGAGTTTCAGCGACGAAAAGTTCTTGCCGTTTGTTGTCGATCAGTTCCAGATGAGCGGTATCGACGCGACGAAAATTTGTTTTGAGATTACAGAAACAGCTGCAATCGCAAGTTATTCGCAAGCGAATCGGTTTATCAATGCTTTGAAAGAACTGGGCTGTAAGTTTGCGCTTGATGATTTTGGAACCGGCTTGTCTTCGTTCGGATACCTCAAGCACTTCCCGGTCGACTTTCTGAAGATCGATGGCAGTTTCGTCAAAGAAATATTGCACGACCCAATCGATCGCGAGATGGTGCGTTCAATCAACGAGATTGGACACCTCACCGGCAAGCAGACGATTGCGGAGTTTGCCGAGAACGAAGAGATCATCACGATGCTTCGCGGCATGGGCATCGACTATGCCCAGGGTTACGGGGTTTCCGAGCCCAAACGCGTGACACGCGCAGTAGCATAGGTGGTCCGGGACCGGCTCCATCGGGATGGTCTGGCCGCGGCTTAGTGGAACAGTCGTTCTCGACTATGATGTTATTCTGCAACTTGGCACACGAAATATAATCAGGTGTTCCATATGGAGTCCGGCCTCCTTTATCTTCTGGCCGCCGACCTGCTTCTCTTCGGTCATGTCTTGTTCGTCGCGTTCGTGATCTTCGGCTTGGTCATGATTTTGCTTGGGAAATTTTTGAAATGGACCTGGGTACGAAACCCGTGGTTTCGATTTGCGCATTTATCGGCAATCGGCATTGTCGCGGTGCAGTCCTGGGTAGGCATTATTTGCCCACTGACTACGTGGGAGATGGCGCTGCGAGAACGCGCCGGCGAAGTCGTGTACTCAGGCTCCTTTGTTTCGCATTGGCTGGAGTCTCTCTTGTACTTTCATGCTCCTGAGTGGGTGTTCGCTGTTTGTTATACCGTTTTCGCCGCTCTTGTCGTTGCGAGCTGGTATTGGGTCCGTCCGCGGCGTTTCACGAGGCGCCCTGCACCTGCCGACAATCGGCGAGTCTGAGCTATAACACCTGGGTTCTGAAAATAAAAAGCCCCCGCCAGCGACGCCGGCGAGGGCTTCTTCGTGTCGTGGTCTATTACAGGAAGAACCCACCGTGACCATAGCCGACCATGCTCATGATCATGGGTATCGACAGCAGCGTGTTCGTACGGGATGCAAGTAACGCCACATTTTTTGCCTTGGCAATTTCATCGGCGCTTGCTTTGACCATGCCCAGAACCTTTTTCTGGTTTGGCCAGATCAACACCCAGACATTGAACAGCATAATCGTGCCGAACCAGGCGCCGACGCCAATGACCATATCCTGCGTGCCACCGCCTTCGAGCATGCCGAGGGTAAACGCGTGATGGAATCGGCCCAGGTGACCGAGATAGCCGGCACCGGACAGCCAGGTTGCCAATGCGCCCCAGCGGAACCACCACAGCGCACGGGGCGCAACGTATTTAGCAATCCCTGCGCCGCCCGGGCCACCCTCATCGGCTGCTGCCTCACCCAATGCTGGTACCTGTACGAAGTTGAAATAGTAAAGCAATCCTATCCACGTGATTCCGGCAAGAACGTGAAACCAGACAATCAGGCTGCCGACGTTGATATTGATTCCGGATGTTGCTGCCGCAATGATCACTGCAAGGACTGTTCCGCCGATAATCGTGCCGCGGACGCTTCTTAAAGGATTCATTCTCTTGTTCTCCCTGATGGATGTTGTAATTATTGCTGCCTATTTTAGACCAATTCTAGGTACAATCGCGAAATTGAACGGAGGGTTTTCATGCGTTACCTGATTTTAGTGGCGATGATATTCGCACTGTCGGGCTGTACGGCACTGGTCGTGGGCGGTGCGGCAACAGCTGCCTATCAGCTAGGAAAGGACGAAAGAGAGCCCGAGGTGATTGCATCGGACAGCGCAATTACGACCAAGATCAAGAGCAAATATGCTGTGGACTCGGTCGTCAGCGTTTTTGGCATTGGTGTGCGAACCTATGAAGGTAAGGTTACATTGTCGGGTACAGTCAGCAGTGACGTGGCAAGAAACGTAGCGGTAACGCTTGCCAGGGATACCGGCGGTGTGAAATCGGTCGCAAACCAGATAGTGGTTAAGAAATAGAGGGTTATGGACGTGGATATTGATTCCAGAATTAAAGAGCAACTTGGCTCACACGATATTCTTCTTTATATGAAGGGTACGCCGGACTTTCCGCAATGCGGGTTTTCCGGCCAGACAGTTGCAGCGCTAAAAGCGGTGGGCAAGCCATTCGCATTCGTCAATATTTTTGAGGATGAAGAGATTCGTCAGGGCCTCAAGACTTATTCAAACTGGCCGACGTTTCCGCAGCTTTACGTCAAAGGTGAGTTAGTTGGTGGCAGTGACATCGTCGTAGAGATGTATCATTCCGGCGAACTGAAAGAGCTGCTGGATAGCACAGACGACTAAAAGCCGCACCCACACATACTAATATTCAGTCGCGAACTGTTGTCTCGTATACCGGCTGAAATCGATTCACGATCTCGCAAAATAAATCGGCTGTTATTTCAGCGTCGTATGCCGCTGAATGTGCTGATTCCTCGTCCCAGGCAAAACCCGCAGCACTCACGGCGCGTGCCAGCACGGTTTGGCCAAACGCGACGCCGCAAAGAGTTGCGGTATCGAAGCAGCTAAAAGGATGGAACGGGTTTCGTTTAATTTCCGATCGCTCAATCGCCTCGTTGAGGAATCCTAAATCGAACGCTGCATTGTGGCCAACCAGCACAGCGCGTTGGCACTGGTTGCGGCGAACCTCACTGCGCACTGCCCGAAAAACGCGTTGCAGCGCGTCGCGCTCATCAATAGCCGGGCGCAGCGGATGGTCCGGATCGATTCCGTTGACGGCGAGTGATGCCGGTTCCATGTTCGCGCCTTCAAACGGTTTGACGTGATAGCGAATGGTCTCACCACGCGTCAACAGTCCACCGTCATTGAAGTCGAGGAAAACCGCGGCGATTTCCAGGAGGGCATCTGTTTTCGAATTGAAACCGCCTGTTTCTACATCGACAACAACAGGAAGGAAGCCGCGGAAACGGTTTGCCATTGACGGCAGATCGCCCATCTAGTGTTCCGCCTTCAATAACTTCTCATCCAGAATGAGGCTGATCGTGAAACGCACGCCGAAACCTGTTACCTCGGTGGGGACATGGGCGAGACCACCTTTGTGATTGCTCGCGGCGAGGTCAACGTGCACCCAGGGTGTATCGTTCTCAACGAACTCGGCCAGAAAACTCCCGGCAAGAATATGGTCGGCTGATCCTTTTGCAGAACACTGCTGAATGTCAGCGGTGTCACTTTCGAGGTCTTCAAGGAACTCCTTACCGATCGGGAAAGGCCAAACTCGTTCACCACAGACGCGGCCTGTGCGCTTGAGCCGGGGGTGCCAGTCGGAGCGATTCGTGAAAACGCCGCTGTAGCGGGTCGTGATCGCATTTATGACTGCGCCTGTCAATGTCGCGTAGTCGATCATGAGCTTAGGCTTGTCACGACTGGCAAACGTCAGGGTATCCGCGAGCACCATGCGCCCTTCGGCATCGGTATGAATGGTCTGGATAGTCTTGCCGTTTGCGGCTGTAATAACGTCCTGGGACTTGTATGCGTTCGGGCCCGTACGGTTCTCGGTGATCGCAAGCCAGGCATCGACGGCCAGTGGAAGTTTTAACTCCGAAATAGCCAATAGTGTCCCTACGGCTACGGCGCTGCCTTGCATATCGCCGTGCATGTCGAGCATGGATGCAAATGGTTTCAGATTGGTGCCGCCGGTATCAAAAATGATGCCCTTGCCGACCAGGCTCAGTGCCGGAGCCGCTTTGCTACTGGCTGGCCGGTAACGCAGCCTGACGATTGACGCACTGTCATTGTCGTTGCCCTGGGCAACAGCCAGGAATGCGCCGGCACCGAGTTTTTTGAGTGCTTTGGTATCGAATTTCTTGTATTGCCAGCCGTGTTTAGTGGCGAGGTCTTTCAGGAAATCGGCGTAGTTTTTTGCATCGAGTTTGTTCGGTGGCAGAGCTGTTAGCCAGCGCGCGAGGTTGTTACCTTTCGATTCAGCAATGCTGCGGCTCAGGTCGACTTTGCTATTCAGACCGAGCAGACGGATTCTTTTTATCTTCTCCGCCGTAGTTTTGTTCTTGAACTCAGGCAGGTTGAATGCTGCGGCAAGTGCAGCAGCGACAGCCGCGTTACAGAGCGCATGTTGTTGCTCGTCACTGAATCCCGCAACCAGAATGCCAAGACTGCCGGCTTTCTCGGTTGTCGCGGCTGCAACAAGTTTGCGCGCGAAGGTCAGTTGCTCAAACACTTCGGCGTCACCGGCGATCTTTCCGGCTACAACGAGTGTCTGGCGCTTGTTCGACAGTCGGGTCTGGAAGGCGGGCGTTTCGCCGGCTGGGCGCTTTTTCAGGAGCGCCCGCAATTTGTTGCCCTGCGGAATACTGTGCCAAAGCGCCGCTGGTGGTCGCTTGGGTAGTATCAGTAGTAACTGATCAATTGGCTCAAATGCCTTAGAATCGGCTGGTCCAAGCCGTTGTGTCACGCCTATTTCGCGTGATTCGAGTGCTAATGCTGGCATAGCTATGAAATCCTTGAAGATTGCTTGACCGTTAACGCCCAAACACCGAATATGACGCCCCCGAAGGCCGGATGGACCGGTCTGGGGAATACCGATAATCCTATTGTGAATGATTTATGAGTCGATTCAATCCATTTGATGACATTGATCCTGTCGAGACCACCGAGTGGCTTGAATCAATCGATTCTGTTCTCGCGCACCATGGCCCCGAGAGGGCGCACTTCCTGCTAAACCAGATGATCGATTTCGCTCGTCGTTCGGGGGCATATCTGCCGTACACTCCGAATACGGCCTATCTGAACACGATCTCGACTGCTCACCAGCCAGAGTACCCGGGTGATCGCGCGCTTGAGCGCCGTATCGAGGCCTATATCCGCTGGAATGCAATGGCGATGGTTGTGCGGGCCAACCGCAAGAACACTGAATATGGTGGCCATATCTCGAGTTATGCGTCGTCTGCGACGCTCTATGAGGTTGGCTTCAATCATTTCTGGCGCGCGCCCAACGAAGACCACGGCGGCGACATGGTCTTTATGCAAGGCCACTCGGCGCCGGGCATTTACGCGCGTGCCTATCTTGAAGGTCGCTTGAACGAAGGCCAGCTGAATCGTTTCCGCCAGGAGGTTGGCGGCGGTGGTTTGTCATCGTATCCGCATCCGTGGCTCATGCCTGACTTCTGGCAATTTCCGACAGTATCGATGGGCCTCGGCCCAATGATGGCCATTTACCAGGCGCGTTTCATGCGTTACATGGAAAATCGCGAATTAATCCCGCGCTCGGACAGGAAAGTCTGGGCATTCCTCGGCGATGGCGAGATGGACGAACCGGAGTCGATGGGTGCAATCACGATGCCAGTGCGCGAAGGGCTCGACAATCTCGTTTTTGTCGTCAACTGCAACTTGCAACGCCTCGACGGTCCGGTGCGTGGCAATGGCAAGATTATCCAGGAACTTGAAGCAGCATTCGGCGGAGCAGGCTGGAACGTCATCAAAGTCGTCTGGGGCTCACGTTGGGACGCGTTGCTGGTCAAGGATCAGGCGGGGCAATTGCGCAAGGTCATGGAAGAGACCGTTGACGGTGAATACCAGGCGTTCAAGTCGAAGGACGGCGCCTACGTGCGCAAGGAGTTCTTCGGCAAGCACCCGGAAACCGCCGAGATGGTGGCGAATATGTCCGATAACGAGATCTGGCGCCTGGATCGCGGTGGCCACGATGCGCTCAAGGTGCACGCTGCCTACGATGCGGCGATGCGTCACACAGGGCAGCCAACGATTATTCTTGCAAAAACCGTAAAAGGTTTCGGCATGGGTGCTGCGGGCGAAGGCCAGAACATCGCGCATCAGCAGAAGAAGCTGGATATTGAAGCAGTCAGGAATATGCGCGATCGCTTCAATATTCCGGTAACGGACGAAGCTCTCGCGGATGTTCCTTACTACAAGCCGGCGCCTGACAGTGAAGAGTCCGAATATTTGCAGGAACGTCGCCGGTCGCTGGGCGGTTATCTGCCCCAGCGCCGTATGAAAGCGGCCGCATTGCCGATACCCGGCCTTGAGATTTTTCGGACGCAGCTTGAGGGCACCGGCGAACGCGAAGCGTCGACAACCATGGCGTTCGTCCGCATGTTGACGACGCTCGCGAAAGATAAACAAATTGGCAAGCACATTGTCCCGATCGTGCCGGATGAAGCTCGCACATTCGGCATGGAAGGAATGTTTCGACAGTTCGGCATCTACGCGTCAAAAGGCCAGCTCTACACGCCGCAAGATGCAGATGAGTTGATGTACTACCGCGAAGACCAGCAAGGTCAGATGCTCGAAGAAGGCATTAACGAAGGTGGCGCATTCTGTTCCTGGCTCGCGGCCGGTACCTCGTACTCGAACCATAACGAGCAGATGGTGCCGTTTTATATCTACTACTCAATGTTCGGTTTCCAACGCATCGGCGATTTCATCTGGGCTGGCGGCGATTCGCAGGCACGCGGTTTCCTTATCGGTGGAACCGCTGGGCGCACGACGCTGGCGGGCGAGGGTCTGCAGCATCAGGACGGTCATAGTCTGATCAACGCCTCGACTGTGCCGAATTGCGTTGCCTACGATCCGACCTACGCGTACGAACTCGCGGTCATTGTTCAGGATGGACTGCGGCGCATGATCGGTGAGCAGGAAGACGTCTTCTATTACATCACCTGCATGAACGAGAATTACGTGCATCCGCCGATGCCCTCTGGTGTCGAGGACGGCATTCTTAAGGGTATGTACCTGTTACAGGTTGGTGGCCAGGGCAAAATTCGTGCGCAGTTGATGGGTGCCGGTACGATCTTGCGCGAAGTGCTCGGTGCAGCAGAGCTGCTGGATAAGGACTTCGGCATTCCGACCGACGTATGGTCAGTCACGAGTTTCAACGAACTACGGCGTGACGCGCTCGAAACGGATCGCTGGAATCAGCTGCATCCCGGTGAAGAGTCTCGCAAGTGTTACGTCGAACAATGCCTGGCAGATCGCCCTGGTCCTTACGTCGCGGCAACCGACTACATGAAGCTCAACGCGGATCAGATTCGCAGCTGGGTGCCGGGTCGTTACGTTACGCTCGGCACTGATGGTTACGGTCGTAGCGACGCGCGTGCGGCGCTTCGCCAGCATTTCGAAGTCGACAAGCATTTTGTAGCCATTGCTGCACTCAAGGCACTCGCGGACGATGGCGTGCTTGATCAGAAGACCGTGATTGCGGCGATCGAGAAGTACGGCATTGACCCGGATCGTCCCGATCCGGTCAAGTTGTAGGCGGGCGCATTTGTGGCAGCGACTATCGACATAATTGTCCCGGATCTTGGTGACTTCGACGAAGTTGAGGTTATTGAACTGCTCGTTTCGGTTGGCGACAGCGTCGCCCGCGAAGACGGCCTTATTACCGTTGAAACCGATAAGGCGGCGATGGACATCCCATCTCCCGAGAACGGTGTTGTCGAATCGCTGAGCGTCGCAACCGGCGACATGATCAGCAGTGGCGGGGTTATCGGCAAACTGAAGGTTGAGGTGAGCGACACAGTTGTTATCGCACCAGCGCTTCGCCATGAGCCGACAGGTGACACCACGGTACTCGCATCACCCGCCAAGCCGGACGGACAGCCGCAGAGAAGCGGTGGAGTACAGACACTGGTTGTTCCGGACCTCGGCGATTTCGCTGAAGTTGAAGTCATCGAGGTGCAAATCAGCAACGGGGACAGGATCAACACCGATGATCCGCTAATCACGATCGAGACTGATAAAGCGGCAATGGATGTGCCGGCAATAGTAGGCGGGCGTATCGAATCGGTACTCGTTCAAGTTGGCGACAAGGTATCTGCAGGCTCGTCGTTAGCCATCATCGAGGCCGATGCTCCAGTGGCAAAGCCTGTACCCGCAGAGGCAGCGGTTGCCGATAATTCTGCAACAGCCGAGACGGTTCAGCAGACAGCGGCTCCGGTAAAACAGCAAGCAGCGGCAGCGGTGAAAGAACTACCGTCCATCAATGAAGCCGGTTTTTCACGGGCACATGCAAGCCCGTCAGTACGAAAGCTGGCGCGCGAATTGGGTGTGGACCTTGCGCAGATTAAAGGTAAAGGTGCGAAAAACCGCATACTGCATGACGACGTAAAAGCCTTCGTCAAAGCAATTCTCACAGGGCAATCGGCGGCTCCGGGCGGTGGTTTGCCGAAAACGCCGAGTGTCGATTTTTCGAAGTTTGGCGAGATTGACGTACAACCGCTTACTCGAATTCAGAAAATATCCGGGCCGCGACTACAGGCGAGCTGGATAAACCTTCCTCATGTAACGCAGCATGACCTCGCTGACATCACGGATCTGGAAGCAATGCGCCAGGAGCTTAAGGGGGCAGCGAAGGAGCGTGGGATATCGCTTACTCCGCTTGCATTCGTCATAAAGGCTGTCGTCTCGGCACTGCAGGAGTATCCCAAGGTCAATTCATCATTGTCCGATGATGGCAAGAGCCTGGTTTTCAAGAAATTTATACACATCGGTTTTGCGGCGGATACGGAGCAGGGTTTGATGGTACCGGTCATACGTGACGCAGATCAGAAAGATGTTTACGAGCTTGCCGCAGAGCTGGGTGAACTTTCGGCCCTGGCTCGCGACGGCAAGCTCAAGTCGGACCAGTTGCAGGGCGCATCGTTTACGGTCTCCAGCCTTGGTGGCATTGGCGGCACAGCATTTACGCCGATCGTAAATGCTCCAGAGGTCGCGATTCTCGGTGTCTCACGTTCGTCGATGCAGCCAGTCTGGAACGGATCAGAGTTCGATGCTCGGCTCATGTTACCGCTGTCACTGTCTTATGATCACCGCGTCGTCGACGGCGCGGCTGCAGTTCGGTTTACGACGTTTCTTGGCAAAGCGCTGGCCGACGTCGACACCTTGATCCAGGCGACGCCATAGTGGCGGATCATTCCGCACAATTGCTTGTTATTGGTGCCGGCCCTGGCGGCTATACGGCGGCCTTTCGTGCAGCCGATCTTGGCCTCGATGTGTTACTCGTCGAGCGCTGGGACACGCTGGGCGGTGTGTGCCTTAACGTCGGCTGTATTCCATCGAAGGCGTTACTGCACGCGGCGAAGGTTATCGACGATGCCGAAGCAATGGCAGAGCACGGTGTTGAATTCGGCAAGCCGAAGATCGACGCATTGAAGCTCCGCGAGTGGAAAAACAAGGTTGTTGCCACGCTTACAGGTGGTTTGCAGCAACTGGCAAAGCAACGCAAAGTTCGTGTTGTTCATGGCTTGGCCAAGTTCGCATCCGAGAACACGCTGCAGCTCGATAATGGTGAAACGATCGCTTTCGAGAAGTGCATCATTGCAGTCGGCTCAGAGCCACTTATGCTCCCAGGCTTGCCCGATGACCCACGCATTGTCGATTCGAGCGGTGCGCTGGAACTACACCCCCTGCCCAAACGCCTGCTTGTCGTTGGCGGTGGCATTATCGGTCTCGAAATGGCGTGCGTGTATAGCGCTCTCGGCGTTGATGTCAGTGTTGTGGAGTTGACCGATACATTGATGCCTGGCACGGACGCAGATTTGCTCCGTCCATTTCTGAAAATCGTCAAGCCGCGTTACGACGCGATAATGACGTCGACGAAAGTGACAGGCATGCGCGCGACGGTGCCAGGTATTGAAGTCAGCTTCGAGGGCAAGGATGCACTGTCGATCGGTGTTTATGACCGCGTTCTCGTTGCAGTGGGACGACGGCCGAATGGCGACCAACTGGATGTGGAAAAAGCCGGCGTCAACGCCAGCGACCGTGGGGTCATCGAGGTCGACAATCAAATGCGTACCAATGTCTCGCATATCTTCGCGATCGGTGATGTGGTGCCTGGTCCCATGCTTGCGCATAAGGCGACACATGAAGCAAAAGTCGCTGCCGAAGTTGCGGCAGGAGAGAAGAGCTACTTCGATGCACGCACAATTCCGTCGGTCGCCTACACCGACCCCGAGATTGCGTGGGTAGGGTTGACCGAAACTGAGGCGAAGGCGCAGGGCATCGATTACGACAAGACCAAGATTCCCTGGGCTGCGAGTGGTCGCGCCCTATCGATTGGCCGGTCGGAAGGATTTACGAAGCTGTTGTGGGACAAAGAGACAGGCCGTGTCCTGGGTGGCGCCATTGTTGGCCCGAATGCCGGTGATCTCATTGCTGA
>Ga0224497_10002498_pt1 | contig 10891 bp, 6 predicted proteins | sample SF_Jul11_sed_USG_4_FD_167970 | JGI IMG/M metagenome (GOLD analysis project Ga0224497, IMG submission 167970) | Sediment microbial communities from San Francisco Bay, California, United States - SF_Jul11_sed_USGS_13 | ecosystem: Environmental > Aquatic > Marine > Sediment | place: USA: California...
ACGCAACATCGTTGATCAACTCGCCGTCGACAACCTCAGCGGTGAAGCAGCGCTCGCAGCGATAGCGCAATTCCAGCCGCTGCGCGAGCGCGCGTCGAGACTCACGGGCATCTTGACGACCTATGTGGACACAGAGTTGAACCAGCTGCAGGACAGTATGCGCAGGGCACAGCGAATATCGGCCTGGCAGGTGGCAGCCCTGGTCCCGGGGACACTTATCATCGTGCTGTTTTTCACGCTGCTTGTGGCAAGACCGATCCGCCAGATCGACGCGGCGATCAGTCGGCTCGGAGAAAGTGGTTTCTCGAAACCGATCGAGGTCAAGGGCCCCACGGACCTCGAACGCCTGGGCCGACAGCTCGAGTGGCTGCGAATCCGCTTGCTCGAGCTCGCCCAGGAGAAGAACCGTTTCCTGAGACACATGTCGCACGAACTGAAGACGCCACTTGCGAACATTCGCGAAGGTACCGAGATCCTGCTCGACGGCACCGTTGGAGAGCTCGACCAGTCGCAGCGTGAGGTAACGGGAATCCTGCGCGTCAACGGCCTGAAGCTGCAGCACCTCATCGAAAACCTGCTCAGCTTCAGCGCGTGGCAAACGAAAAACGAGGTTTTGTCGCTGTCCGACTTCCCGCTGCGTGCGCTCGTGGTTTCGGCCGTGAAAGCACAGCGCCTGACCCTCAAGGCGGCCGACATTCAACTTAAGCTTGAAGTCGACGACATAACTGTGAACGCCGATCGCGACAAGATTCGCACGGTGCTCGATAATCTGTTGTCAAATGCGATCAAGTTCACGCCGACAGGCGGCTTCATTACGATCCGGGCTCGGCGCACACCGAAGAGCTTCGTGCTCGAGTTCGGCGACACGGGTCCGGGCGTACCTGCGGACGAGCGGCCGCGCATATTCGAGGCGTTCTTTCAGGGGCGGCACGAACAGGGCGGTCAGGTTGGCGGCACGGGCATCGGCCTGTCGGTCGTGCTCGAGTGCGTCCAGGCGCACCAGGGCCTTGTCGAACTGGTTGAGTCCGACGAGTTTTCGGGCGCGCATTTCCGCATCAACATTCCGCAGGAACGCACTGTGGCACAGCAGAAACTGGCGGCGAATGCGTAATCACGGCTTAACCCTGGCCGTCAGGACGGCGATGCTGACACTGATCGTCGCCGCGCTGGCCGGCTGCGCGCAAACCAGCGAGTGGTTGTCCGGCCGGGGCAACGCATCGTCAACTGACCCGATCATCCTCGGCGCACCCGAAGCCGATGTCTATCTCGAGGAACTGTATGCGCTGGCCGCGGGTGACCCGGCGACACAGGCCGAGATTTTCATCGACGCGGAGGCGGCCGCAAAACTGACGCCCGGCCCTTCGACGAACCTGCGCTTCGCGCTCGTGCTCGCCTCGCCGGGGCATGCAGAATCCGACCCCGAGCGCGCCCAGAGCATGTTGCGCGAGCTATTGACTCAGACCGAACTCATGACGCCGGCCGAAATATCGCTGGCGACGATTCATCTCAGGTCGGTCGAAGAACTCATCGTGCTGATCGCCGAGGCGCGTCGTCTGCGCGAGACGAACTCGCGAGCTGCCCGCACGGAAGAAGCCGCGATCAATCAGCGCATCGCAACCGTCGAATCCGACAACCGTCGCCTGCGCCGCGAACTTGCGGAGGCCGAAGACAAGCTCGAGGCGATCACGTCGATCGAGCGCTCGATTCGCGAAAACCAGTAGGGCGCACTTTGTGCACCGTTATCTTTGTGCGCCTGCCAGGCCGTAGGGTGCACTTTGTGCACCGTTCTTCGTGCACCTGCAAGACCGTAGGGCGCACTTTGTGCACCGTTCTTCGTGCACTTGCAAGACCGTAGGGTGCACTTTGTGCACCGTTCTTCGTGCACCTGCAAGACCGTAGGGCGCACTTTGTGCACCGTTCTTCGTGCACCTGCAAGACCGTAGGGCGCACTTTGTGCACCTGCCAGGCCGTAGGGTGCACTCCGTGCACCTTGGCAGCCGGTACGTGAGGCGCAATTCGCCGTACCGACACGTACCCATAAGCCTTGGATTTTGAACGCAATACCTTGCTCGCGTCTGAAAATCCCACTAACCTGTGTGGTTGATCACTCAATCCTTGTCCCCGGAAACCCATGTCAGCAACGGCCGCGCGAAATAAAGGCAAGATTCTGCTCGTCGACGACGACCCGGGTCTTCTGCGGCTGCTCAGCATCCGGCTGCGCGCCGAGAGCTACGAGGTCGAAGCCGTCGACAGCGCCCACAAAGCGCTGGGAGCGCTGTATCGCTTCACCCCGGACCTCGTCATCACCGACCTGCGCATGGACAAGATGGACGGTATCGGACTGCTCAAGGAGCTGCAGACGCGTTCCCCGGGACTGCGCGTTGTCATCATCACGGCACACGGCACGATTCCCGATGCCGTCATCGCGACGCAAAGCGGCGCATTCGGTTTTCTGACCAAGCCGATCGACAAGGACGAACTCATGGCCACTGTCGATCGCGCTCTTAAGGTTTCGGGGTCAGTAGAGGTCGACGAAAACTGGTCGAAAAAGATCATCACCCGCAATCAGAACATGAAGGAGATCCTGCAGCAGGCCAAGATGGTTGCCGCGACCGATGCGCGCGTATTGCTAAACGGCGAGTCCGGCACGGGCAAGGAGCTGCTTGCCCAGGCGATTCACCGCGCCAGCCCGCGCCATGACAAACCGTTCGTTGCGATCAACTGCAGCGCCATGGCCGAAAACCTGCTCGAGTCGGAATTGTTCGGCCATGAGAAAGGCTCGTTCACGGGCGCGACGCGCAGCCACAAGGGCCTGTTTCAGGCTGCCGAGGGCGGCACGCTGCTGCTCGACGAGATCGGCGATATGCCGATGCGGCTTCAGGTGAAGCTGCTGCGCGTCCTGCAGGAGAATCAGGTGCGCCCGGTCGGCAGCACGGATGCCATCGCCGTAGACGTGCGCGTGATCTCGGCGACGCACCGCGATTTGCAGGACCTGATGCGCCAGGGGCGGTTTCGGGAAGACCTGTACTACCGCCTGAACGTCGTCAATATAAAAATCCCGACGCTCGATGAGCGCCGCGAAGACATTCCGCTGCTCGTTGCGCACTTCCTGCAGGTCATCGCGAAATCTGGCGATCATGAACGCAAGGTGTACGCACCAGAAGCCGTGGAAATGCTCGTGACCGCCGAATGGCCTGGCAATATCCGCCAGCTTTACAACGTTGTACGCCAGAACGTCGCCCTGTCGCGCTCGCCCGTGATCTCGGCCGAACTCGTTCAGCAATCACTCGGCGAGCATGCGGGCAAACTTGCCTCGTTCAGCGATGCGCGAGATGAATTCACGCGCAATTACCTGACACAGATTCTGCAGATCACGATGGGCAACGTCAGCCAGGCGGCGCGGCTCGCGAAACGCAATCGCACTGATTTCTACAAACTTCTCGCGCGCCACGAACTGAATCCCGACCAGTTCAAATCCCGTTGATCGGTATAACAGCCCGCGGGATGCACTTTGTGCACCTCTGCCATCGGTGCGTGAAACGCACCCTACGGATTCCGGTGCGAACATGCCCGTAGGGTGCACTTTGTGCACCTCTGCCATCGGTGCGTGAATCGCACCCTACGGATTCGGGCGCGAAAATGCCCGTAGGGTGCACTTTGTGCACCTCCGCCATCGGTGCGTGAAACGCACCCCACGGATTCCGACGCGAACCTGTTTGTAGGGTGCACTTTGTGCACCGCAACCAGTTGTAGGTGAATCGGGTTTGACGCTACCTTGGGGCGCTTCTGCGAACCGAGAAGATGTCTACTCCCCGCCCTGCGCCGCTTTTTTCGAATAGCCCTCGTGATTGACGTCGTGTTTTGCCATGAGATCGTAAAGCGTCGGGCGCGTGATGCCCAACAGCTCCGCCGCCTTGGATATGTTTCCGTAACTCTTCGTCAACGCGACGCGTATGGCTTTGGATTCGGCATGATGGCGTACTTCGCGAAGGTTGAGCGATTCGGTCTCACCGTCGCCGGGCTGCAGCCCGAGGTCAGCCGCGGTCACAAACTTGCCGTTAGCCATGATAACGGCGCCTTTGATTTTGTTCTCGAGCTCGCGGACGTTTCCGGGCCATGAATACTCTTCAATCGCCTGCACGGCATCGTCGCTGAAACCATTCAGGGCCCTGCCCTGTTGCTTGCTGTACTTGTGCAGCAATGTGCGCGCGAGAATCAGACGGCCCTCTTCGCGATCCCGGTATGGCGGAATGTTGATGGTAATTTCGCTGACGCGATAATAAAGATCTTCGCGGAACCGGCCATCCTTGATGAGGTCCTTGAGGCTCTGGTTCGTGGCGCATACGACACGCACATCGACCGAGATTTCCTCGCGACCACCGACGCGCTCGATGACGCGCTCCTGCAGGAACCGGAGCATCTTCGCCTGCAGTGCCAGCGGCATGTCGCCGATCTCGTCAAGAAACAACGTGCCACCGTTCGCGACCTCGATCTTGCCGGGCGTCTGTTTGACGGCGCCCGTAAATGCACCCTTCTCATGACCGAACAGTTCCGACTCGAGGAGGTTTTCGGGGATCGCCGCACAGTTGATCGCGACAAAACTGCGCTCGTTCCTGGAACTCAGCCGGTGCAGCGCACGGGCAAGCAGCTCCTTGCCCGTGCCGCTCTCGCCGAGCAGCAATGTCGTCACGTCGGTGGGCGCGACTTTTTCGATCATGCGGCACACTGCAAGCATGCCCTCGCTCGCGGCGACGATTCCGTCAAGCGGTGACTCATCCACCTTGTACTGCAATCTGCGGTTTTCGCCTTCGAGTTCGAAAATATTGAACGCACGATCGACAAGCAGTTTCAGCGTATCGGTATCGACGGGCTTCTGATAAAAATCGTAGGCGCCCTTTGCTACTGCATTGAGCGCATTTTGCTGATCGCCGTGCCCCGTAACGACGATGACCTTGGTGTGCGGCGCAAGTTTCAGGATTTCACTGAGCGTGGCGAGGCCTTCCTCGACGCCCTGTGGTTTGGGTGGCAAGCCGAGATCCTGCAGCACAACCGCGGGTTCGTGACGCCTGAGTTCAGCTATCGCGGAGCCACGGTCCTCGGCCGTAAACACATTGTAGTCTTCGAAGCACCAGCGCAACTGACTTAACAGCCCGGGGTCGTCTTCGACAATCAGGAGTTTGCGGGTTTGCTCGCTCATTCGGCCCTTCACGAAGCGGTCCTGCAGTATGCCATGGTGCCATGTTGTTGCCGACGAGTGGAGGGTTTGGGTCACAGGACCGAGTGTGCGCTCACGCATGGCCGTTACGGAATCCGGACCGAAATCGTGCAGGAGCCACCCTCGCGAGCAATCTCCCGGACCAGTAAACATTGATTTGACTGCATCCTGAAACGCGCGGCTGGCGTGCTCAGGCGCGTGTTTCCGGCGTCGTGCTCGTCACCGGTAAGCATCCGCACGCGGCAGATCGTGCAAGCAGGATCCGCTGATTCTGCTTCAGATGGTTCACCGGTATACGTATTTAACGCAGTTGCGAATGGTTCGCATTTGCATTATCGTCCCGGTCACTATCTGACCCTGGGTATTGAGGCAGCCCGACATGCAATTTGCGATCTCCCGTGCCGTACTCGGCGCCACCACCCTGTTTGCGTTGGCCGGGGCTGGGGCGGCGGCAGAAACCGAGCGCGACACGCCAGTCGAGCCGCTGGACACCGTCACGATCATTGGCCACAAGCCGGATGCGGCCGATGTGCCGGGTTCGGCGCAGGTGGTCGACAATGAACAGCTCCTGACGTTTGTCGCGTCCGACATCCTGCGCGTGCTGCGCACAGTGCCCGGCGTTTATCTGCAGGAAGAGGACGGCTTCGGGCTCAGACCGAACATCGGTATCCGCGGCTCGGGACTGGACCGGAGCGCCCGCATCGCCCTGCTCGAAGACGGCGTGTTGATCGCGCCGGCGCCCTACTCCGCTCCGTCCGCCTACTATTTTCCGACCCAGCGGCGCATGTACGCGCTCGAGGTGCTGAAGGGACCCGCCGCGATCGTCGTCGGACCGCGCACGACGGGTGGCGCGCTGAACATGATTTCGACGCCGATTCCCGATGCGCTCGGCGCGGCAATCGACTTTCGCGCCGGCGAGAATCGCACCACTGACGTGGTCGTGAACGTGGGTGATCGGGGCGAGCGGCTATCGTGGCTTGTCGAGACCGTGCAAAGTGCCAGCGACGGCTTCAAACGTATCGACGGCCCCGTGGGCGGCGACACGGGCTTCGACATCGAGGATTACCTGCTCAAGCTGCAGCTCGATAACGATCCCGCCGCATCGGTTTACCACAGCCTGCGATTCAAGGCCGGCTTCACCGAACAGCTATCGGATGAGACCTACCTCGGCCTGACCGATGCCGATTTCGCGGTCAATCCTTACAGCCGCTATGCCGCCTCGGCAGGCGACGTGTTCGCGAGCGAGCACAGTCAGTATCAGCTGAGCTATGTCGTCGATCCCGAGCGCAACTGGCGCGGCGAGGTGACCGTGTATCGAAACGATTTCGAGCGCAACTGGTACAAGCTGCAGTCCGTAAACGGCGTCGGGATTTCCAGCGTGCTCGACGGTCCGTCGGCGTTCACGGAAGAACTCGGCTACCTCAAGGGCGACACGAGCGCTGATGATGCGATCAGAAAACGCGCGAACAACAGAAGCTATTACTCGGAGGGCGTGCAGGCCAAGCTCGAGTGGAATCTCGGTTTCGGGCAGACCGAGGTCGGACTCAAGACCGGCCTGCGCATTCACAAGGATGAGGAGGATCGCTTCCAGCACGAGGATGCGTACCGCATGCAGGACGGCGCGCTCGTGGTAACGACCGCCGGCGCGCCCGGCTCACAGTCGAACCGGGTCTCGAGCGCCGACGTACGCTCGCTGTTCGTCGCGGCGGACATTCGCGTGGGCGCGTGGCTCTTGACACCGGGATTGCGCTACGAAGATATAGAGTTCAGCCGGCTCGATTTCTCGACGGCCGATCCAACGCGGACACTCGGACCCACCCGGGTGCGCGACAATTCCCTGTCGGTGCTGATCCCGGGTTTTGGCGCGTTATATCGTCTGAACTCGCACTGGCGCGTGCTCGCGGGAGTTCACAAGGGGTTCAATCCGCCGGCACCGGGTAGCTCCGCTGGTGAAGAAACCAGTCTCAACATCGAGGCGGGTTTGCGCTACAACGCGGGCGCATTCGGTGTCGAGGCAATTTATTTCCATAACGATTACGACAACCTCGTCGGGACGGTGACGAATTCGACCGGTGGGGGCGGCGAGATCGGCGATCAGTTCGACGGCGGCAAGGTCATCGTGAGTGGTCTGGAATTCGGAACGGAGTATGCCGCAAGCGCCGGGCAGCTGCAGATACCGCTGGCGCTCAAATACACCTGGACCGACAAAGCTGAATTCGAAAACGCGTTCGAGAGCGATTTCGAGCCCTGGGGTGAAGTCAATGTCGGCGACGAGCTGCCGTACATTCCCGAACACCAGCTGCAGGCAACGGTCGGGCTTGCGAGCACGCGGTGGCGTGTAGACCTCGCCGCAAATTACATCGACAAGATGCGCAGTACGGCGGGCCAGGGCCGATTCGAGCCTGACGAAACCGTTGTTTCGCACGTCGTCTGGGATATGGTCGCTGCCTGGCAGTTCACGTCGAAGCTATCGGCCTACGCAAAAGTCGACAACCTGTTCGACGAGACCTACGTTGCCGCACGCCGTCCGGCCGGCGTGCGCCCGGGCCTGCCGAGAACCGCCTACCTCGGCTTCACCTACCGCTTGTAGTGCATGTCGGCGCGTTGCGTAGCGTGCACTTTGTGCACCGTGTGTATTGGTGCGTGAAACGCACCCTACGGATCTTGTATTAGCCCACCCCAGCTCCCGCATTCGAACTTACGCGTGTCGGCAGATTGCGTAGGGTGCACTTTGTGCACCGTGTGTATTGGTACGTGAAACACACCCTACAGATCTTGCAGAAGTTCGCCCCAGCTCCCGCATTCGAACGTACGCGTCTCGGCAGATTGCGTAGGGTGCACTTTGTGCACCGTGTGTATCGGTACGTGAAACGCACCCTACGGATCTTGCAGGAGTTCGCCCCGGCCCGCGCTGTGGACCGTAGGCGTGTCGCCGGATTGCGTAGGGCGCACTTTGTGCACCGTGTGTATCGGTGCGTGAAACGCACCCTACGGATCTTTCAGGAGTCCGCCCCGACTCACGCTGTGGAACGTAGGCGTGTCGCCGGATTGCGTAGGGTGCACTTTGTGCACCGTGTGTATTGGTACGTGAAACACACCCTACAGATCTTGCAGAAGTTCGCCCCAGCTCCCGCATTCGAACGTACGCGTCTCGGCAGATTGCGTAGGGTGCACTTTGTGCACCGTGTGTATTGGTACGTGAAACGCACCCAACGAATGCCGAACAGCGGCTATTACTGAACGACCTTCGTCGCGGGATTCGAATAGTCACTCTCCACGCCCGATGAATTGAACGAGGTCGCAACGAATTCGTAGGTGCCGGGTACGAGATTATCGACCACGTAGGTCGTCAACCCGGGGTTATTGAGCGTCACCGAGCTGGGATAATTCCCGGGCGATGTACCCCAATAGAACTTGTAACCGGCAAGATCGACGAGCGGCGTGCCGTCTTCGTTCTGTGTCGGGGCTGCCCAGTTCAAAGTGACCGAGCCGAGGCTGAACGCCTGTACCGTTATCGAAAACGGGCCTAGTGTATCGCTGCCAAGCCCGTCGAACGCCGTGATCGTGATGTTGTCGTAGGTCCCGATGTGGCCCTCGCCCGGCGTGCCGCTCAGGCGTCCGGTATCGGGATCCAGGTCCGCCCAAACGGGAATGTCACTGCCTGTGAAACTCAGCGTGACGCCTTCCGGGGCGTTCGTGGTCGGCGTGAAATCGTAAGTGCTGTTCGCATTGACCTGACTGGGTGGATTGCCCGAAATTGCCGGATCGCCCAGGATCATCGGATCATCCGATGTCACCGCGAACTCCGGCTCGTCCATGAGGCATGCGCTCAGAGCCAACGAGATCAGCGCCAGTGCGAAGTAGTTCTTAACTAGTCGATTTTTTTCGCGTCCTTGCATCGGGTGTGCTCCTGCTTGTTATCAGCAGAGCAACCCAATCGAGACGGGACATGAGAGGACGCAATGCGTTGCGCAGCAATCCCTTTGTTGCGATTCGCATCAATGACAGATAACGACGAACGTGCGTTCGAAAAACGTCGCTGTCATTTTTACTGGCAACCCCGCTGTCGTAGGCTTAGTACCTTTAGACCGGTGGCTTTGCGTCCCAACCTTTCGATTGGTTTGCCCTGTTTCAGTTTCTAATCGATCCTTTTCTCTTCCGTGATCGCCAAGTGTTTTGGCATCTGTTTTAGACCATACCACCGCGGAAAAGTGAAAAAAACTGTCACTTTCTGACGACTTCGTTGATTATGTCGCACGTATGCGCCGACTCATGACTGACGCGTTTATAGATGATTGTTTTACTGAGGTCTTTCTTTACATTCACCATAAGACACCACGACAAATTCTTGAATTGAATCGTCGAAATTGTGACGCACATCTCGCCTCGCTTTAATCGCGAGGCGAGCATGCGGAGCAATGCGCTGATGGACTATGGCACGGTCTTCGTCGCCGGGTTCGAATACGCGCTCTCGATCCCTGATGTGTTAAAAGATGTCGCCACGAACTCATACGTTCCCGGCGCGAGATTATCCACAACATAGGTCGTCAATCCGGGATTATTCAACGTTACCGAGTTCGGGTAGTTCCCGGTCGATGTACCCCAATAGAATTTGTAGCCGGAAAGATCGGTGAGCGGCGTGCCGTCTTCATTTTGCGTCGGGGCCGCCCAGTTCAATGTGACTGAGCCGAGGCTGACCGCTTCCACGGTGATCGAGAACGGTCCGAGCGTGTCACTCGCACTATCGTCTGACGCCATGATCGTGATGCCGGAATAAGTTCCGACATGGGTATCACCCGGTGTGCCGCTCAGGCGTCCCGTGTTGGGATTCAGGTTCGCCCAGTCCGGAATACCGTCTCCCGTAAAAATCAGCACGTTGCCATCCGGATCGCTCGCGGTCGGCGTAAAATCATAAAAGTCGTTCGCATTGATCTGACTCGGTGGATTGCCCGAAATCGTTGGTGGCGTGTTCGGCGGCGGCGAGACCGTTGGCTGCTCACCGCCGTTTCGCGCAACGCCATTGATCGTGTTGATGACCGACGCATCGCCACCGGCTACGGCCATGAGCACGTTTTCGAGCGTTCCCTGATAATCCGCCGGCAATAGCGTCCGCACCAGGCTGTGATCCATGCCGGCCTGCAACCCGAATACCGCCTGCTGCAGCTCTGCGAGCTTCGGGCTGTCGCTGACCGCAAACGCCGCCGACAGGCCGACATTTACCGACATCAGCATGCCGGGCGTAACGGTCAGGTCTTCGATCGCTGTCGACGGCGCCGACGACATGACTTCGGTCATCGCGGCGTTCATTGCGCTCGTGGCATCAACGCCGTTGACGCGGAGCTCGTTGCTCATCGTCTCGAGCTGGACGAGTGCGGAGACGATCGTCGCAATCGCGGCCGTACGCGCATCGGCGCGCGTGCCGCCACGGCCGTCGATGACCGAATCCGTGAGGTCCGATGCCAGCGCGACCAGGACCTGGTCACCGGAGCTGGCGAAACCGAATGTCTGCAGCAAATCGCGCGTCCGGCGCACGGTCTCGCCTAGCGCCTCGGACGCCCTGACAATTTCGGCGATATTACTGGTATCGATTCGGGTGCCCATCGGACCGGACGACACGAGCGTCGTGAGCCCGCAGTTCAGCGTATTGACGACGATATCCTGGGCTTGGCCGATATT
>Ga0224497_10002500_pt1 | contig 10877 bp, 10 predicted proteins | sample SF_Jul11_sed_USG_4_FD_167970 | JGI IMG/M metagenome (GOLD analysis project Ga0224497, IMG submission 167970) | Sediment microbial communities from San Francisco Bay, California, United States - SF_Jul11_sed_USGS_13 | ecosystem: Environmental > Aquatic > Marine > Sediment | place: USA...
TTATCAACAGAATCAGGAACCATATTTATGACGGGATTCAATCAATTCTACTATTCATTTTCTCCAGTAATAGCTGATCTTGAACGTGAAAATCCTATCTTTAAAGAAATGGTAAAATTCTCAATTACTCCAATGCTGTCTTCATTATCACTTCTAAATTATATGGATATTGATTCTGAAGAAGAGATGTTGGGATATGGCATAGGAATACTTGTAATGAATATAGGCATGTACCTTATGGCTCCTGTAGTTATTGTGTATAGTTTGAAAAGAAAATTTCTGTAAATCCTAAATTTGTATTTTTTAGATTAAAAAATACAAATTTTTAATTACCAAACATCATCAAAAAGAGAATGCCCCCCTCCCAGGCGTAAAAACAGACACAACTAGAAAGAATAGTTGAAGGTTGTTTTTAGGATATTGCTTAAGATCATAGCAAAATCATTACAACATAAAATTTCTAAGAACATGATTGTATAATTTTGAGACATTGAAAAAAGTAAAACCAATTTGCTTCTAATTGGAAATTATTTGCATGTTTATTATGTGGTAACATGAACATGAGTGAATAGTGGTTGATTACAATTGTTCTGATAACGGAATCTATGTGTGGCGAGATACACGTAGAGGTGGATGTCCAATTGGACATGATGACGTAGAAGAACTAGTATCATTTGCAAAAACAAAAAAAATTAAAAGAATATTATACGATAATTGGGGTGCAGGCAAAATACGTGGACAATCATCTTGGGACATTGGTACTTGCCGTCAGCCTGATGAGTTTCTATCCAAACTGATATCCTCTGCTCATGATGACAACATTCTAGTCGAGGTGCTTTATACAGATAATTTGAGATGTGGTGACGTAGTATCTTACCATGCAAAAAATCCTGCAGATAAATTTGATGGATTTAGAATAAATTATGAAGGTCCATGGAATCTTGGAGGATCAACATCTGAAAAGGCATATGAACCTGTTTCCTCAGGTGATATAGAATATTTTGCTTTAGTTAAAGAAAAAGTACGTGATGTTTCAAAATCCAATAAAGTTCCTCTATGGGTAAAGAAAAATGCAGGATGGTGGGCAAACGGTACAATTGATGATGCCGAGTTTGTAAAAGGAATTCAGTATCTGATTAAGGAAGGAATTGTGAAAATATCCTCATCATCTGAAGGCTCATCGATTAGTACTGGTGAAATACCTGCATGGGTAAAGAACAATGCTAAATGGTGGGCAGATGGCACAATTGATGATGATTCCTTTGTGACATCAATTCAATGGCTTGTAAAAAATGGTATTGTTGTGATTGATTCTGATGACACTTTGACGCTCCCAGTATATGGCAGTATATCGTGGCACTGGGGTTCAAGACTGGGCTCAAACCCTGATCTTCCAATAGAGTATAACGGAGTAAAAAAACAGTCATTTGAGCATATTATAGATGTCCTAGATGGTGTGGACATACAGCCAGGAGTTGGCGCAAGACTTTTGAAACCTGAAAATGACATAGTTGAAAGAACATCTCCAATTATAGAATATGCAAGGAAAACTTTCAAAAAAGTATGGATTACAATAGAGACAGGAGAATTTGAGGATAAATCCATTCCTACTTTTGCCCCATATGGAATTACAAAAATCGAACAAATGATGGATGATATCATTTCAATGTTTAAAGCAAAGAATAACCTTCCGTCTGGAATAATATATCATTTTTACAAAAATACCTATGGAAAATAATAACTCAAGTTTATCCAATAGGGAAATTCATGAATTCAATATGATAACTAATAGAATTCTTAAATCTACAAAAGCTACAAAATTAGCTATGAACTGACTAATCAGAAATACACATTCTACACTAAAAGCTAATGACTCTACAGGAAAAGCTATGAATGCTATTTCCATATTATGAATAGAATTTGAAAAAAGGTTACACTAACGATAGTTTTTGCAGAATCTAATAGAATTGGAAATCATTAGATGTATTATTTTTGATTATTATTTAGTCACAAAATCTATGAATGGAGTTTTAGATAATATAGTCTTCTACGTGTAGCAAAATCAAGAATTATTGATTCTATAAAATGCTAGGAATAGTGAATTCTAAGCCTATTTTGTAGATTCTACTATTTTTACAAATTTTAGAATTAATTTCTAATGATACTATTGTATAATCATTACCTAGATTACGTAAGATAACACTAGAATCATTGTATCCTACATTGCAGAATTTCGTATGACCTTTTTCTACAGTACAAACTAAAATAGAATCTACTTGATGCAATAGAGATTATACTATACAATAGAAAAGTAGACATATTACCTTTCATCATACGCCTATTATCTGTTGTACAATAGGCATACATTTACCAATAATAGAAGAAATAGAAAAACATAGGCACTACTTTTTCGTAACTTCATTTTTTTCTATTTTCTACTGTGTTCTACATTTTTTCTATTGTGTAGAATTTCATGCCTATTTTTTGGTTGTACTTTTTCGTAATCTGTGCAGAGATTACGCAATTGATACTAGTAATACTATATTTCTATAATACAAAATTTTGCACGATCTTTTTCTAATAATTCATAATCGTAGTATGGATGGGTAAGGGTTATTTGCATACACATAGCAATTTTTTAATTAACCTTTTTGAAGATCTACAAAATTGTGATTCTATAAATAATTGTTCATAAATTTGAGACTAGAAAACTAATTGATATGAATTGTGATATGTATGTTCTTCAAAATATTACTAAATCAGAAAGTTATTGAATAAAAAATATCCATAATATCTTGACCATACATTTTTGTATATTACATGCATATCTTATCTATTCTAAATCGTTTTTTATTTTTTCAATTAGTTTATCATATAAGTATGAATTTTGACTGTGAATTTTTCGTTTTTCTAATTTGTCAATTTTCTCAAGTAAAAATTCTTCTTTAATAAATTTTCTACATATTATAATCTCAATGAATTTTAATGCTTCGAGAGTAAACCCGTTCATGTTAAACATACTTCTGTTCTATGTCCTTCCTTTTTCTTTGTGATTAGTAAAATGTGGAATATTTGACAAATCTATTGATTATTATTTTCTATAACGTTTTGCTCGTTTTGTTAATTATGATTTAATAACTATTATGACTTTGCAAGGAATAGGATAAATTCATGAATGGTATTTCAATTACAATATTATTTTTACTTGCTAGTCAGGACTATTCTTTGTCTAATTCCAAGATTGCAAGAATACTAAGAAGATATACAAGTTCAATTTCCATCGATCTGCATACTCTTGTAAAAAAAATCTTGTGGGAAAAAACAGCGAGCTAGAATATTTCATTACTGGTCAAGGTAGAGAACTAATCAATAGCAATCAATACAAGAATCCCTATTATGATGAACTACGAGAACATGTAAAACGACTCAAAGAGAATCCTGAAAAAAAAGGATGGGATCCATGTCAATTAGATCTTGGCGGTCTTACCAATGCTCAATCTCAATTATTATACCTGTTTGAAAAAGACGAATTTCTTTCTAATGCAAAAATTGCGAGAATTCTCAGAAGACAACCATCTGCCACACACAGAGATTTAACATCACTGGTAAACGAAAATCATATAGAAAAAAATCAAGATGGAGAATATGGTATTACTTCTGCAGGACTAGAATTAACTCAAAGAAACGTCTCTAGAAATACACGATGTGAATTGACACGGGATTTTGTCCTAAAATTAAAAGCAAGACCTGAAAGAAGAGGACTCTATGCAATGATAGTTGCAGTACTTGCAGGACTTGGTCTGATAAAATCAAATCCTGCACATGCGATTACCTCGCCAGTTTCAATCAGTTCTATGTCTTCTACTCCTATTGCATCATCAATTAATGCCACTACGGTTACAACTGCATCTGTTCTTTCATCAAAGACTGCACTTGCATCAATTATTGCTGTCATGCTAGTTACAAGTGGAGTATACATAGCAGAGCCTGAATTATTTGGAATAAATCAAGATATTACAACTTCTGATGTATCATACTCTAACATTTCATCTGATAAAATATCTCAAGTTGGCGCTAATTCGGTAAGTGATTTTGTTTCTACATCTTCTTCTATTAGTTCATCTACATCTCAGATCCTATCACAAAACCCATCTGAAAATACTCAAAATATTTCTCAGTCTCAAGATGCCAAGGCAGAATCCACATCTGCAGAATCAACCGATATTTCTAAAAATACATTTCAAGGAAGTTCCTCGATATCTACATCTTCTCAAACTTCACCCATTTCCTCTAGCACTATAGAGAAATTCACATTTTCTCAGCCTCCGACATCTGTAATTAGTTTCATAGATGATTCCTTTCTGGTAATCAATGATGATCTAAATGCAGTAATACAGATTACTGACATATCTGATAACTCTGGAAAAATACTGATTGATGATTCTTTTTTGGATCCTACATTGAGTACATCATTTTTTGATGGTGTATTTGCAAATTTTATCTTGCAGGCAGCCTATGCCACAGAAAATACTTTATGGATTCCTATACATATTCTAGTTGATTCTCAATTAGACATACTTGTCACAGACATTCAAAATAATCAAATTCACAAGTTTGATACCACAGGAGAATACATAAAATCAATTCAATTGAATCCATTTTCAGAACATGATGAGATTGTGATGGATACTCTGGAATTCATCTATGTTACTGATAAGGATAATGACAGAATTTACAAATATAATATTAATGCAGCATCTGTGGACAATCTTGTTTGGGCAACAAATATGAAATTAGATTATGATGATCGATTGTTTATAGATTTTCAAGATATTTTGCATATTACAAATACCAATAATGAAATTCAACAAATGAATTCTGATAGTAGACAATTAGACAAACTTGTCTTATCTCTTGAGGAAGACGATTATGTTGCAGCTGTTTCTGGAGATCATTATTACACTATAGGGAAAAACATCAAAAGACTTTCAGTTACGGATAGTAGTGTATTTGGAATATTTGAATACAGTCTAGATAATTTCAAAGCTGGTGTAGCAACAATTGACTCCGAAGGTAACCTGATGATTTTTAATCTGAATACGGGTTTGTTTGAAAAATTCTCATTTGATGAAATGGCCAGATATTCCGAATCATTTGAGGATGTGATGTGTGATACTGATTCCATGATAAACAAACCACTGTTTATTCCTACCAATACCTTAGAATCAACATCCGTTGTTGAACTGTTATCTAACGCAAACAGTTTAGCAGAATCCGAACAGTTTGAAGAGTCCCTATTTTTGTATTATATTGCATTACAAATAGAGCCGGATAACATTCATGCCTGGAATGGCATAGGATATTCCCAGACATTTTTGTGTGAGAACAATGCTCCAATAGATGCATATCAAAAGGTATTAGAGATTGATCCAGACAACACAAACGCACTAAATGGATTGGGATTCTTTTATACCAATCAGGCTATAATCCAATCTCAGGGTTTTGCATTCTCGGATATGATAGAATTTACTGCAAATCTTGCCACATCATACTACAAACAGGTACCGAATTATGAGACCAATGCCAATTCATTAAACGGTATTGGAACCGTATATACGCTATTAGAAGAGTATGATTTGGCAATAGAATACTTTGGAAAATCACTTGAAATAAACTCTGAGAGAATCGTAACCATAAATGGCATGGCAAACGCTCAACTAAAATCAGGAAATCTGGTACTGGCAGAATCTTACTATGATGATGCATTAAACATTGACAGGAACAACTTTGATGCACTGTCAGGATTATTATCAATATACCTGCAGCAAGATAATCAGGATAAAATAAACGAGATAATAGACAGACTTGAACAGTTCAAAGAACAAGTCATTCAGTCATTGATAGAGCAGGGAGAATGGTTTGCAGAACGTGGATCTGATGATAATGCAAAGCAATTCTTTGAGAAGGCATTACAGTTAGATCCTGAGAATGAAATAGTTTTAAAATTGCTTAGTGCTGTCACATAATCTTGTATAGGATTATGAATTCAATGATTTTCATTGATCAATTTCGAATTATTTATCTATCACAATATGGTTGATATTTTAATGATGAAAACACTATCTGTTCTAGCCATAGCATCAATTACAATATCTCTGATGCTTCTTGGAACTACAGACTCTTTTGCCAAACCTGAATCAAAAAACTTTGTTGCGCCTCTGGCTGGCAATCAAGAATTTCCCCCTGTCGATACAAAGGCAACTGGACTAGCCAAATTTCAAATAAATAAAGATGGTGATGCGATAAATTACAAACTAATTGTTGCCAACATTGAAAACGTAGTTGCTGCACATATTCACGTAGGTGCCAAAGGAACTAATGGAGGAGTACTTGTACCACTATTTTCTGGTTTAGAAGCGAAACCTAATGGAATTCTAGCAGAAGGAACTATAACAAGTGATGATACTGATATAGGTGCTCTAATTGAAGCTATGAGATCAGGTGACACATACGTTAACGTTCATACTCTGGAAAATCGTCCTGGAGAAATTCGTGGTCAAATAGCTGAAGCAGGACCAAGTAAGTAATTATTACTATACAAAACACCCTCATTCTTTTTTCCTTTATGTCTCGATATTTTTGCGTAATACTATCTAAGATTATGCTATGTTTAGAAAAAGATAATTCCTGAATTTTGTCAAATAATTGAGATAACATGAGTTTTTCATCATTAATGTTGTTTAGTTCTCCATAATTTATTAAATTATGATTTCATGAACATGTATATACTGTAGTAACCACATACTTGTAGGTTAAGATGTTTACATACATTGGAAGTTGTTTTGGAAGTTAGTACTTTTACTAAAAATTCTAGTTTAGATACATACGCAGCAGATTATCTAGTTAATCTTTCTAGCGATACGCGGAATTATTGTGTAGGAATGGTAGATATGGTAAATTCAACAAAAATATCATCGACTTTAGGTAATGCAAAAATCTCAACATACTACCAAATATTTCTAAATTCCATGTCAAAGATTGTGAGTAGATTTGGTGGTTTTGTGATAAAAAATATCGGAGATTGCCTAGTGTATTATTTTCCAGAGTCTTCAAATAGAAATAGAAAATTTGGATTTATGAGTTGTCTTGAGTGCAGTTTGGCAATGGTGGAACGTCGTGATGATGTCTGTAAAGTCCTAAGTCAAAACAACCTGCCTTCTGTGGATTATCGTGTGAGTGCCGATTATGGATCAGTAGTAATTATGAAAACAAATAATACCGATTCCCTTGACATGATCGGTCCTCCAGTAAACATGTGTAACAAGATAAATCATATTGCTACACCAAATGGAACAGTTATTGGAGGAGACTTGTATACAATGGTGAAGAAATTTGATGATTATAGATTCAAGGAAGTTAAAGGATTCGACTTGGGATTCAAGAATTCGTATCCTGCTTACTCGCTAGGACGAAATAAATGTTGACAGAGCCAACAAAGGTAATGACATTGAATAACATTTTAGTATCAGTATAGAATCTTGGTTTTACATTTATGAGAATTTTGTTAAAAATGATTCCAAAGAAAAAGTAAATCAAAAAGAAGAGTAATCAAATTTCATAATCTCCATTAGGATTACGAAATCAAATATTCTCTTTAGATAGAAAATTCAACGACAATGGAACCGATTCATTATGGAATGTATCATCAATGGAAGCAATTTTGCCCAGCCATAGCCTTTTTCTGTCCGCATTAAGATTAATCTGTCTTTGAATTGGTTTAATCTTGCCAATTTCTGATAATTTATTCTGAATTATGCTAGAACGTAATCTAGAGTTTCTTAATACTTGAAATTTGTAGTACAGCTGCCCATTCATTTGAAAAGTTTCCAAGTGCTCAATTTCTCTGGATCCTAGTTTTCCCAAACCACGCTGTTTCCACTTTTCTGCAAACCTGTAAAATCCGTTTTGCAGGTAAAAGGTATCATCTGATTGTCCCTCAAATGAAAAATCACCCAGTTTTGTGGAATCTATGTCAAGTTGTTTTGTAGTACATACAGAATCAGTTGCAAATGCAATGATTTCCTTGTCTAGGCCATTTTTACGCACAAAATCATACAGTTGAGCCCTTGCAAAGCCTGTGATGTATAAGAAAATCACTGGGTTAAACAAATTGCCCATGACTCGATTTACCTTTTGTCCAGTCTTGCCATAGATTGAATTCAAGATAATCTTGATTGGTGTTTGCAATGGATTGTTTTGCTGTTTTAGTTTTAGGCGTTTATCATACAGATTTTCAATAAACTTCCTGTATGGATAAATATCAGAATTTGCAATAAACTGGTATCCTTCAAGAATCCTGTAAAGAGAATCATCTTTACAGGCTTGAAGTTCTGATAGCGTACAGTATGTGATGAACTTGCCAGACGGGAATACGATGTTGTTGTTTGCCCTAAATGCAAATGGTGGAATGTACTTGTCATCAGGAATGTTACATAATATTTTAAAGAATCCGAGTTTCGAATCTTTATGAATTGCTTTTTTCTTTATCCACTTTCCATTATTTAGATCAGGCAGGTTTGCAATTGCATATGGATATGCTGAATTAATGTCATAAAGAAATGCCTTACCAACAAATCCACGTTTTATTATCTCAAATCTCCCACCGAAATAACTGCGAAATGCCAAGTCTTGGATCTCATATGGAATGGAGTTAAACTTTGGAAAGAAAACTCCGTTATTGATTAGAACCTTTTCTGCCAAATATCCCGAGCTTGGCCATTTTGCAGGATAAAATGAAAATGCTGCAAAAAACAGTTCAATCCATTTTGCAGCCAGCTTCTTTGTCAGAATACAATCAGTGATGCAATAGTTTCTGATCTTTTTCTTGTTATGGTTGTAATATCGTAGTGTAAACTGACTTCTGTTGTTTTTGATTTCCAGATAATCATCGGATAGATTTCCAATGTTGTTGTGATATGCATCAACTAGACTAGAACCAAAGAACTGAGCAATGTCATAAAATGCAACTGAATGATGTCCTTTCTTGATTCGAAGTGACTTGTTTGGAAAGTATTCCAGTTTGAATCCTTCAAATTGAAATTCCAACTTTCTTGTGAATCTGTATGAGAAGAGGGTTTTTCCCAACAGTTTGAGTATCACCTCAGCGTCATATCCCAGATTGTAGAAGAAATTCCATGTACCCTGATATTTCTTTGAAAACAGCCATGAAATTACTGATTTAGGCGTGATTTTATCCAAGAATCGTCCGTCAGAGTCTGCAATCAGAAAGATATCACCATTGTATGTTTCAGTGTCTAATGCATGGATATCTCGAAGTCTTGAGCATGTGGGATTTCTGTTTTGTGGGATTGTGGTGCGGATTTTTCCAAGATCCTTGTAATCAGTTACGGGGATGGATTGCGCCATACCACATCAGGAATTTTTACATCTTGTCCTTTACGTCTTTTGGAGAACTGTTTTCTAATTTCCGCATGAGAAATTTCAGGAAAACTATTTCTTACTAGCTTGATGTACCTGTGGTATTTTCTTAGTTTATCAGATCTTGACTTGTTTGGTTTTGTTTCCTGTTTTGGCTTTTCTAATTTGAATAGTTTCTCTCTGATCTGTTTTCGCAATTCCCTTACATGTTTGTTGTTTGGGAATAATCTCAATGCCTTTAGCTGCTCTTGCAGTTTCTCTCTGGTTTCCATGATTAAAAAAAGAAAAGAAATCCTAGAACTCTAGGACGAATCTTCGCAGTGGCCTGTTTGACTTTGTGGATACTCCAAGCCATGTCTTTAGCTTGAATTGCTTGTTTGGTTTTATGATGTTCTTTTGGGAACATCTGTTCCATTCTTTGAGAAGAATGGTGTTGTTTGACTCGTGAGATTTCAGAGGCAATACTGCTTCAGTCCATATATTATTTTCCTTGCAGTATACTCGTGCATTGATAGAGTATGCTGTTTCAAATATTTCAGAGTCAACTGCTTTCATTTCCAAAACATCTGGGCTTTCAGAGTCTTTTGACTTGAAATTCCCCCACTTTATGAAAGGGGCAAACGCACTCAATTTTTCTCTCCTTTGACTGGAGAGATTTAGAGAAACTTTTCTCCGTTTTGTTGAACCAATTGGAAATTAACTCTTGCAGCCCCATTGATTCCAATGTTTGCAAGAGCCAGTTTTGGAACACTTACTGCCAATGAAAAATTCTGGCGATAAATTGCTCTTGTACCAAAGTCAGTAACTAGTGGTTCAGAGTTGCTGACAGATATTTTCTTAGCAGGTTTTCTGCTATTGTGTATGACTTGTTTCATGCTAGTTTTTGAATGAAATAACGTATGACAGATTTATAGCGATTCTATACTACCCTAAACTATGCGTAAATCAGGTGTAAAACCAAATAAAATTAAGAAGATTCTATACTACCCTAAAAAAGGTTACAAAAATGCCATACGAATTTTGAGAATGCTTGCAAAAGAAGACACACTATCAACTAAACAAATTGGAATCAGTTTGTCAGAACGTGGAGATTTTTCACACAAACAAATCAAAAACAAGATGGAAGATCTGACGATGCTAGGCTATTGTGAGGAATACAAAACTGTGAGAAATTCTGAACATATGTGCGAGAACTGTAATGAGTCTAGTCGTTACATCATCAATGCATCACAATTGGAATTAGACATTGAAACTATGAAAAATTGGCCAGCATCTAAACAAAGAGAAGGTCATGTCATTGGACAGTTGTTGAGTTTTGATTGTTTTAATTGCAGAAAAGAAGTTGAACCACACAAAGAAGAATATTACAAAATTCAGCAAGATAGATTGTGGTCTTTATCAAGTAATGGTAAGGTTGTGATGCTAGGTCTATGACAGGT
>Ga0224497_10002501_pt1 | contig 10877 bp, 7 predicted proteins | sample SF_Jul11_sed_USG_4_FD_167970 | JGI IMG/M metagenome (GOLD analysis project Ga0224497, IMG submission 167970) | Sediment microbial communities from San Francisco Bay, California, United States - SF_Jul11_sed_USGS_13 | ecosystem: Environmental > Aquatic > Marine > Sediment | place: USA: California...
CAATGCCAGGTGCAGCGGGATTCGCTGGCGGTCGTCCGAGTTGCGGATTCGCTCGCACATGAATTGCTCCGAAATGTGCGTCACCATCTTGTTGCCGTGACGGTCCTCGATCAGTTTAAGCATCATGTCCATCGATGACTGACCGCCGGCGCAGGTAATACGATCGCGGTCGAACAGGAACAGGTCGTCGGACACCATCACTTCGGGAAACTCCTCGCGCAGGCTGGCGATATTTTCCCAGTGGATGGTGCAGCGGTAACCGTCGAGCAGCCCGGCCCGCGCCAGCAGGTAGCTGCCGGTGCACAGCGCCCCGAGTTTTACGTTGCCGCGCTTGGCGATGCGCCGCAACGCGAATTGCAGCTGTTTCGACCAGGCGTTGGCAATATCCGCGCCGCCGCAGACGAACAGGATGGAAATATCGGTTGCGTTTTCGATGCTGGCGTCGGGCGTAATTTCCAGCCCGTTGCTGGCTTTTTCCGGCAACCCGTCGATGCTGTAAACGCTCCAGCGATAGAGTTCCCTGCCGGCGTCGCGATTGGCCATGCGCAGCGGTTCGACGGCCGAGGAAAACGCGATCATCGAATAGTTGGGGACTTGCAAAAAACCGAAATGCTCGGGTTTTGAAGCGGTTTTTTCGTCGCTCATAGGATTGATTCAGCGAATCGCATGATGAATTTGATCACAAAGTGACCAATCGGCAAAATACTAGTCGCTAAATCTGGCCAATGCACGATATTTTTGTTTGCTTCGCCGATGAACAGGATACTTGCACTCTGGGCAACTCCCCGCTCCACGTCCACCGCCTTCGAGTGGGCGATGGGAAACCGGGGTGATATGACCTGTTTTCACGAGCCATACAACGAAGCCTTTCACTACGGCGAAGACCGACGTAACCACCGCTACTTTATCGCCGATCCGGCATTGCAGGCCACGCCCGGTTTGACCATCACGTCGGTTTATCGAAAACTTACCGCGCTCGCCCGGTCGGAGCGGGTATTCGTCAAGGATTTCGCGTACTCGATCTTGCACATGGCGAATGACGAATTCCTGCATGCGCATACACATACTTTCCTGATCCGCGACCCGCGGAAAATGCTGACCTCGATGCATTCGAGGTGGCCCGATATCACGCTCGCCGAAATCGGGTTCGAAGATCTGCATACGCTGTTCAGGCGGGTTGTCGACCGGGAGGGCGGTGCACCGGTCGTGCTCGATTCCGACGAACTGCTGGAAAACCCCGCCAACGGCATGCAGGCCTACTGCGCAGCGGTCGGCATCCCGTTTATTGCCGAGGCGCTGAGCTGGGAAAACGGGCAGGATGAAAGCCGGAATCCGACGTGGAACAGCGACGAGCATGGATTCCACGACAGCCTCAAGGCGAACAAGGGCCTGGCAAAGCAGCAGAGAAACTACCCGACGCTCGCGAGCCCTGACATGATCCGCTTATTCGAGGCCTCGAAGCCTCATTACGACGCGCTTTTCAGCCAGCGCCTCAGGATCGATTGAAAGTCCGTTTTGATCCCCCGGTCGCCTTCCGAAGACAAACCAGAAGTTGGTGGCCGTATTACCGGGCGGATGGTGAACTCAGAAATAATAGCGCCGGGGCGTTGCAAGATCCCCGCTTGCGCGGGGATGACATTAATGGGAGTCATCCCCGCGCAAGCGGGGATCTTATGACTTCGGGTAACAATCGGGCACATGGGTAGCAGCCATCAACTATTGACGCCCAGGGATTTCAGTCGCAGCCATGAAACCGGGAACCGCCGCTTCAGCTCTCGTCTTTTTCCGGCAGGAAGCCGCCCGCCTGCATATTCCACAGGTGCGCGTAGTGCCCGTTGCGCTGCAACAGCTGCTTGTGGCTGCCGTCCTCGATAATCCTGCCCTGGTCGAACACGAGGATGCGGTCCATGTGCGAGATGGTCGACAGCCGATGCGCAATCACGACTACGGTTCTGCCCTTCATAAGGTTTTCCAGGCCGAGCTGGATTTTTTTCTCGGTTACAGAATCGAGCGACGAGGTCGCCTCGTCGAGAATCAGGATCGGCGCATTCTTCAGGATCGCGCGGGCAATGGCGATGCGCTGGCGTTGTCCGCCGGAGAGCTTTATCCCGCGTTCGCCTACCAGCGAGTCGTACCGTTGCTCGGTCTGCAGGATGAAATCGTGGGCATGCGCCTTCTGCGCCGCCTCGATGACTTCGTCTTCGGTGGCGTCGAGTCGCCCGTAGCGGATGTTTTCCATCAGGGAGCGGTGAAACAGCAGCGGGTCCTGCGGGATCATCGACACGTTTTCGCGCAGGCTATCCTGCGTCACGTCGAGAATATTCTGCCCATCTATCAAGATGGCGCCCGCATGAGGTTCGAACAGCCGCAGGATCAGGTTTACGAAAGTGGATTTGCCGGAACCGGAAAAACCCACGAGACCGACCTGCTGCTTCGACTCTATGGTTACGCTCAGGTGCTTGAAAACCTGCATTCCCTCCTTGTAAATAAAGCTGACATCGCGAAAGCATATTTCACCGCGATCCACTTGCAACTCGGCCGCGTCCGGCTTGTCGACGATTTCGTGCGATTGAACGAAAACCGACACGCCGTCGCTGATATTGCCGAGGTATTCGAAGAACTCGAGGAAGCTGCGGCTCAGTCCGCGAGCCGCCTCGATCAGCAAGATGGTCAGACCCGCGACCATCGAGAATTCACCGACCGTCAGGTCCCCGTCTGACCAGATCTTCAGCGCATAACCCACCATGGCGACCATCAACACCATGGCCGCGGTGAACTGAAACCAGCGCAATTTTTCCATGTACCAGTAGGTGCGCAGGGCGTGATCGACCTCGTGGTTCAGGTAGTCGGTCAAATAGTCTTCCTCGTAATGGCGGCGCGCGAACATCTTGGCGTTCATCACGTTGGTCACGGAGTCGACAATCTTGCCGGTCACCAGCGAGCGCGCCTCGGCGAAATCTTTCGCGTAAACGCGGCAGCGCCGGGCCAGCAAATAGGACACGTAGATGTAAATTCCCAGCCACAGGCTCAGCACCAGGGCCAGCTCGCCGCTGGCGCCGAACAGGATGATCAATGCCACCAACGACTTGATGATCAACGGGTAGAAATCGAAAGTGATGCTCCACAGGGCGTGCATGCTGCTCATCGAAACCTCGGCGATACGGTTCGCCAGCGAACCCGCGAAATGGGATATGAAGTAGCGATGCGAGTGATGTTGCAGGTAGCTGAACAGCGATTTGCGAATTTCGGCGCGCAGGTAGGGACCGGTCATCACCAGCATCGCGCCGCTGGCGCGGCTGAACAACACGATCCCGAGGTTCAGCAGGGCAAACAGGATCATCGCATTCTTCGACGCGGCAAATATATCCGCGCCGGTTTGATGGGCCAGCGTTACCGCGTCGATGATCTCCTTGATCGCGTAGGGCAGCAGGATGGTGCAGGCCGCCTGCGCCGCCTCGAATACAAATATTCCGAATAACGTGTAACGCGACTTGAGATAAAAATAGAGCGCAAAGCGCCACGGAGAAGGGGAAAGTGGTGGAGCGTCCCTGGCGATTGTCAATGTCACATCCATGCCGCAAGTGTAACGGGCCATGCCGTTTTAGGGGAGGCTTAATCGGCAAATTCCTGCCAAAGGGAGATGCTTCGGCTTAATCGTCATTGCGGCCGCCGCGCCGCGATCCATTGATACCGTCGGGGGGTTGCGAGATCCCCGCTTGCGCGGGGATGACGTCCTTGGGGTCGGGCGCCGTGGTCCCCGTGAGTCATTGCGGCCGCCGCGCCGCGATCCATTGATACCGTCGGGGGGCTGCGAGATCCCCGCTTGCGCGGGGATGACGTCTTAAAGGAGGGGCGCCGCAGGCGCCCAGGTAGTTTATACCATCGAGTCGGGCATGGAATCTTTGCGCTGCCTGATGAAGTCGAGCAGGGCTTCGTCGAGGCCCGGATCGATCGGCGGCGGCTGGTACTCGGCGAGCAGTTTCTTGAAACGCTTGTTGCAGCGCTGCGCGTGATCGAGACTGCCTTCCGATTGCCATTGCTCGTAGCTGTTGTTGTCGGTAATCGGCGAGCGGTAAAACGCGGTTTTGAAGTTGCGCTGGGTATGATTGCAGCCGAGAAAGTGCACGCCGGGTCCGACCTCGCGAATGGCATCCATGGCCTGACCGTTCTCGGACAGGTCGACGCCGCCCATCAGGATCGCCATCATCGCCGCCTGGTCGGTGTCCATGATAAATTTTTCGTAACCCATCGACAGTCCGCCTTCCATCCAGCCGGCGGTGTGCAACACGAAGTTGACGCCGGCCATGACCGCCGGGTACAGCGTGCTCGCCGCCTCGTAGGCCGCCTGTGCGTCCGGCAGCTTGGACGCGCAAAGACCGCCGCCGGAACGAAACGGCACCCCGAGCCGGCGCGCCAGCGCCGCCATCGTGTAAAGCACCAGCGCCGGTTCCGGCGTGCCGAAGGTAGGGGCCCCGGACTGCATCGACATCGAGCTCGCGAAGCTGCCGAAAATCATCGGCGCGCCCGGGTTGACGAGCTGTACGAAGGTCATACCGGCGAGGGCTTCGGCCAGCGTCTGCGCCGCGGTGCCGGCCACGGTGACCGGCGACATTGCGCCCGCCAGGATGAATGGCGTGATGATCGTGGCCTGGTTATTCTCGGCGTAAACCTTGGCCGCGCCGAGCATGGTGTCGTCGAAAGTCATCGGCGAATTGGCGTTGATCAGGCTCGTGGCATAGGTGCGGGGGCGTCCGGTCTCCGGGTCGATGTAGTTTTCGCCGGCGATGATCTTGATCATCTCGATAGTATCCTGCGCGCGCTCGGGCGCGGTCACCGAGCCCATGAACGGCTTGTCGGAATACTTGATATGCGAATAAACCATGTCGAGATGGCGCTTGTTGACCGGGATATCGACCGGCTCGCAAATAGTGCCGCCGGAATGATGCAGCGACGGCGAGACGTATGCCAGCTTGACGAAGTTCTGGAAATCCTCGAGGGTCGCGTAGCGCCGGCCCTTGTCGAGGTCGAAAACGAACGGGCTGCCGTAAGCGGGCACGAAGACGGTGTTGTTGCCTCCGATCTGCACGTTGCGCGCCGGGTTGCGGGCGTACTGGGTATACTCTGCCGGCGCCGAGGCCTGGATAATCGAGCGGCACAGCCCGCGCGGGAAACGCGCGGTAACGCCGTCGATTTCGGCGCCGCCCTGCTTCAGGATATCGAGCGCTTCGGGCATGTCGCGAAACTCGATGCCGATTTCCTCGAGAATGGTATCGGCATTGTTTTCAATGAGCTGCAGGCCTTCCTCGCTGAGCACCTCGAAAACGGGTATCTTGCGGGTGATATAAGGCGCGCTTTCGACTACCGTCGCTGCCGCGCTGCGGCGTGCGTCACGTCCCCCGCGACCGCGTCGACCCCTGGCGGCTGGTGTTGCTTCACTCATTGTTGACTCCTGGTGACCCGGTCACTTTTGTTGGATCAAGCACTCAAGTATGGTTTTTGGCGATTGCAGGGGCTAACCTGCGCGCGACCCTGAACTATTTGCCAGCGTCATATTGTTTTCTCCGGGCGCGTTGCCCAAATTGGTGCATAGGAGTAAATTCGCTAGAATGTGACCGCAAGGCAACATCAATTTTCGGGGGCCGGGAAAATTAACGAAGATACCGCAGTAATCGGCATTTTATTGATCGAAGGCTATCCGATAATTCCGTTCAGTTGTGTCGTCGATTCGATGCGTGCGGCCAATCGCCTGTCGGACAGGCGCCTGTTCGAATGGCAATATTTCGCGCCCGGGGAAAAACCGGTAGCGGCGTCCTGCGGCATCACCGTACCCACGCGTCCGCTGGCGCTGGCAAAGGACCTCGAGACCCTGATCATCGTTGCGCCGAACACGGCCCAGCATTTCGATGACGCCGCCATCCTGAAACAGCTCAAGGCTCTCGACAAGCAGGGCGTCAACCTCGGCTCGGCGAGCTCAGGCAGTTTTCTGCTCGCGCGCGCGGGCCTGCTGGATCGCTGCCGCTGTACGATTCACTGGGAAAATATTCCGGTATTCAAGGAGCTCTATCCGCAGCTCGACGTGGCCTTTACGCTATACGAAATCGACGCGCGGCGCTTTACCTGTTCCGGCGGTACCGCAGCCCTCGACATGATGCTCAAGCTGATCGAGAATCGGCACGGTCGCCAGCTCGCGCAGCAGATTTCGCAGCAGTTTCAGCATGACCGGATCCGCACCGAAATCGATTCGCAGCAGATGGCCGATCGGATCGACCTGGCGATGAGCGCACCGAAGCTGATCGATGTCATCGACCTGATGGAAAATAATATCGAGGTGCCGCTTTCGCTACCGTCGATCGCCAAAAAATGTAACCTGTCGCTACGCCAGATCGAACGGCTGTTTCACAAGTATCGCAACGTCACCCCGAGTCAGTACTACCTGTCGTTACGCCTGATGTACGCCAAGCAGCTGCTGCTCAACACCAATCGCAGCGTGATCGATATATCGATCGCCACCGGCTTCGAAACCCAGTCGTATTTCACCGCCTGTTACCGCAAGCATTTCGGCAGCTCACCGCGCAGTCACCGTTCGCAGGTAGCCACCGAGCGCAGGGGGTAGATAGCGGACCGATGAATCAACCTGTGGTGGTGCTCGGTGCCGGTATCGTCGGCATCAGCTGCGCGCTCGAGCTGCAGAAACGCGGCTACCGGGTGACGCTGATGGATCGTCGTGGCCCCGGTGAGGAGACCTCGTCCGGTAACGCCGGTATCCTGAGCCTGAGCAATATTACCCCGCTAGCAGATCCCGCCCTGCTACCCCGCCTGCATCGCCTGGCGCTGAATCTCGATGCGGATCTGTTATTGCATTACCCGCACCTGCTGTCGCTGCTGCCGTGGCTGGCGCGGTTCCTGCGGCGCTGCAGGCGCGCAACCTACCTGGTAGACGGCGCCGCGATGGCCCTGTTGGCGCAGGCGTCGATCGACCTGCACAAGCAGTGGATCGGCGAGGCCGGCCTGCAGTCCCTGGTAAATCGGGATGGTGGATTAAAACTATATCGCGACCGGCGCAGCTTCCTGCGCGACGAGCTGGAGCGGGAACTGCTCGAGCGCTGCGGCGTCAGGCATACCCTGGTCGATGCCGCGCAGGTATACGAACTCGAGCCGGACCTGAAGCCTGTCTTCGTTCAGGGTGTGTTGATCGACGAATCGATTTCGATTCGTAACCCCGAAAAGCTTTGCAAGGCTTATGCGCAAATGTTCGTCGCTGCGGGCGGCCAGGTGAAACAGGCCGAGATCAGGTCCATCCGGCAGTCCGGTGGCGGCTGGGAGTTGATCGGCAGCTTCGGCGTCGAAAGCGCCGAACGGCTGGTCGTTTGCATGGGGGCCTGGACCCCCGACGTGATCGGACAGCTGGGCTATGCCAACCCGCTCGCGATCGAGCGCGGCTACCACGCGATCGCCGCCCCGGCGGAGGGCAGGCGACTGTCCCGGCCGATCTTCGATGTGGATGCCTGTTACGTCATGGCGCCGATGGAGATGGGTTTGCGTATTACCACCGGCAGCAATCTGACGCGGCGCGAAACCCGTCCCGACCCGCGGCAGGTGGCGCGCGTATTGCCGAGGGTGCGCGAGGCTTTCCCGATCGACCGCATCCTGAAGCGCGAGCCGTGGATGGGAAGGCGCCCGACGGTTCCGGATACGCTACCGCTGATCGGACCCGCGCCGCATCACGAAAACCTGTGGCTGGCCTTCGCACATTCGCACATGGGACTGACCATGGGGCCGATTACGGGGGTGTTGATCGCCAACTTTATCGGCGGCAAGCCGCAACCCTTCGCGACGCAAGCCTGCGACCCGGCGCGCTACCTGTAACCGTTACCGGTACCTGCCCGGGCTTCGTCCATGAAATCGAGCTTGCGTCCCTGCACCGTCCTGTAAAAGCAGCATTTTTCGAGTTCGACGCGGTCTCCGTCGTGCTTGACATGGACCCATTCGGGGCGCAGCAGCGGGTTGTTGAGGTGTCGCTGCAGGTCGGCGACGGTGAAAAAGCCCGGGTTCTTGATGATGCCGGTGCCATGGCTGAATTCGGCAGGCGGATCGTTGCGTTGCCGGTGATACCAGTCGAGCAGCGCCTGGAGACCCCGGCGCTGCTTTTGTTTCATGCTAAAACTTCGTTGTTCGCTTTGACGGTTACGGCGCCCGTTTTTGGATGGCGTTTATCGCCCGGCTGAAAGTGAAAACTGGCGAATTCCGGTTCGAGCGGTTTCTTGCCCAGGATGAAGTCGGCGGCGCGCGCGGCGATCATCTGCGTCGGCGCGTTCAGGTTGCCGCTGATGATGCGTGGCATCACCGATGCGTCGACCACGCGCAGACCGTCCAGCCCGTGCACCTTCATTTCCGCGTCGACCACCGAGTTTTCGTCGTTGCCCATGCGGCAGCTGCAGCTGGGGTGAAAATCGGTCGACGCGGTGGCGCGTATCCAGTTTTCGATGTCGGCATCCGACTTGACCTCGGGGGCCGGGTCGGTGCGCTCGCCACGAAACGCGATGAACGCAGGCTGCATCACCAGCTCGTTCATCTTGCGGAAACCCTGCACCAGTTCGCGCAAATCGAAATCGTCGCCCAGGTAATTGAAATGGGCCGCGGGCCGGTCGGCCGGGTTGGCCGAAGTCAGCGTGACCGAGCCCTTGCTGGCCGGTCGCAGCTGGTCGACCTGCAGCGTGAAACCCTGCGACAGGATGATTTTTCGCCCGCGGTAATTTGCCACGATGGGCGCAAAGTGGTACTGCAGGTTAGGGTAGTCGACCTCGTCGTTGCCGTAGATCAGGCCCCCGGCTTCCCAGATATTGGAGGCACCGAAGCCGGTCTGGTTGTATAGCCAGCGCGCTCCGATCTTGAGCCTGTTCCACGGGTGGCCGACGCGATGGTAGGTAATCGGCTGGGTACAGCGCCAGGTACAGTGAATTTTCAGGTGATCCTGCAGGTTCTGCCCTACCGCGGGCATCTCGTGCCTGATCTGGATGCCGTGTTTGTTCAGTTCGTCGGCCGGGCCGATGCCGGATAGCATCAGCACCTGCGGCGACTTGATCGCGCCGCAGGACAGGATGACTTCGCGGCTGGCGCGAATCACCCGCACCTTGCCCTGGTGCTGAAACCTGACGCCGGTGACGCGCGTGTTTTCGAGCAAGACCTGTTCCACCAGGGCGTGGGTTACCAGTTCGAGGTTCGGCCGCGACAGGGCGGGCTTCAGGTGCGCGACGGCGGCGCTGCAGCGGCGGCCGTCGCGAATGGTGCTGTCGAAACGCGCGAGGCCCTCGGGCTTGAAACCGTTGAGGTCGTCGGAATTACCCTGACCCGAGGTTTCGCCGGCGATCAGGAAGGCGTCGAAAATCGGGTTCTTGAGCTTGGCGCAGGATACCCCGAGCGGTCCGCTGCCGCCGCGCCATTCGCTGGCGCCGCGCTCGGAGGTCTCGCCCGCCTTGAAATACGGCAGGCAGTCGGCGTAACTCCAGCCCTTTAAACCGAGCTCGTCGTCCCATCGATCGTAGTCCTTCGGGTGGCCGCGCATGTAAACCATCGAGTTGATCGAAGACGAGCCGCCGATGACCTTGCCGCGCGGCAGTTCGATGTTGCGTTGCTCGAGTTCGGCCTCGTTCTCGGATTCGTAGTTCCAGTTGATCGAAGGGTCCTTGTAGACGCTGTGTATACCGGCGGGGATGTGTATCAGCAGCTTGCTATCCATCGGTCCCGCCTCGACGATCAACACCGAGTACTCGCCACTTTCGCTGAGCCTATTGGCGAGCACGCAGCCGGCCGAACCGGCGCCAAGAATGATGTAATCGTATTCGTTTTGCATGCGCAGAGCATCGCAACTGTATCGAGGCAGGTCAATCCTTAAATCGCCAAATCGCTTGGTTCCAACAGGGGCATCGCCTATGATCGCGTCGGAAGCAGAAATGACAAGTACCTACGTCCATGATTTATGACTTCGACCAGATAATCGATCGCAGCGACAGCTGCAGCGCAAAATGGGACAAGTATCGCCACAGCGATATCCTGCCGATGTGGGTCGCCGACTCGGACTTCGCGGTCCTTCCGGAAATCCAGCAGGCACTGCATAAACGCGCCGATCACCCGGTGTTCGGATATACCGAAACACCCGCGCAGCTGGTCGAATTGCTGGTTGAACGCATGCGCCGCCTGTACCACTGGAACATCGAGCCGGAATGGCTGTTGCCGCTGCCCGGAATCGTAGGGGCGCTGTATCTAGCCTGCCGCGCGACCGGCAAGGCGGGCGACCAGGTTTATCTGCCGGCGGTGATTTATGGGCCATTTGCGAAGGCCCCGGGTATCAATTCGATGATCAACCAGCCGATTCCGATGTGCACGCAGGAGAGGCGCATGATCATCGACATGGAGTGGCTCGAAGCACAGCCGCCGCGTCCCGGGCAATTGCTGATGTTCTGTAATCCGCAAAATCCGGGTGGTGCGGTGTATCGTGAAAACGAATTGCGGCGACTCGTCGATATCGTCAAGCGGCGGGAGCTGGTGTTGTGTTCGGACGAAATTCATTGCGACCTTGTTCTCGACCGGGACAAGCGACATATTCCGGCCGCGTCGCTGGATCGTGACATCGAGCAGCGCAGCATTACGCTGATGGCGCCGAGCAAGACCTTTAACGTGCCGGGGCTCGGCTGCGCGTTTGCCATCATCCCCAACCGGGCGCTGCGCTCGCGTATGAAAACCAATCCCTACATCGTGCCGCACGTCAATATCATGGGTCTCGCCGCAGCCGAGGCGGCCTACCGGTATGGCGCCGAATGGAACCGGCAACAGTGCGCATACCTCGCCGCCAACCGGGATTACCTGATCGATGCCATCAA